>Ga0181593_10002698_pt1 | contig 16419 bp, 10 predicted proteins | sample 071ome_19_FD_133756 | JGI IMG/M metagenome (GOLD analysis project Ga0181593, IMG submission 133756) | Coastal salt marsh microbial communities from the Groves Creek Marsh, Skidaway Island, Georgia - 071413AT metaG (megahit assembly) | ecosystem: Environmental > Aquatic > Marine > Intertidal...
CCATAAACTCCCCCTCAATGATCGAGAGCGCCCCACCCTTCGCCCCTGCGCCCGCCTCACCGCTGAGCTCCCAAAAGCAAGCGCGCGCGGTCAAGGTCGCCCGCTCCCCGGCGTAGGCTCCATTGACCTCATTACCTTGAAATGAACAGCCCTCTAGCGTGACCCGCCCCGCCTTCGCGTAGACCCCATCCCCACGGTTATGGGTGAATTGACACCCCGTAAAGTGGGCCTCAAGCTCACCCGTCAACCACACCCCATCAGTCTCATGTTCTTCGGTAGTAGTGTGCTGTGAGAGGTGCGCGACCTGATCCGCTCCATTCCACTCAAATGAGCTCTGGCTACAGGTTAAGCGAGCTCCACTCGGTCCTCGCCCAGCGTCCATATACAGGCCACAGCGTCCAGCGTGATGGAGTCGAGTGTCCTCTAGCCAAAGCTGAGACGGGCCCAGCGCGCTGAGCGCGTGTCCTCCGCTCGTTGAGAGCGAGCACCCCCTCACCTTGAGCGACCCAAAGCACACAACCCCAGCGACGCGATCACCAAGTGACTCACAGGGAGAGGGGAGCCCAGCCCTCTCAGGGTCAAGCCGGCTGTGGATCGAGAGCCCCACGAGCTCTACCGTCGCCTCCGACGCGACATAGATCGAGACCCCTCTCCACTGAAGGTCAGCGCCCTCTGAGGGTGAGACTGCGGAGCCGGGGCGCGCTGTGAGCCTCCATGACCCACTTAAGAAAATGAGCGGGTGGTCATATGCGCCTGGCGCAATGGAGAGCTCGTGAGCGCTGTCACCCGACGCCTCAAAGGGCGCTGTAGGCTGTGCGCTCGGGCTGATCCACGTCGGCTCTCTGTGCGTTTTCATCGAGGCCTCACAGGTGCGTTGAAAACTTACCAACCGCAAACGAGGGCCCAAACAAGAGCCCCCACGCGCTCTCATCCGGGCCAGTTCTGGTGGGTGAATACTCAAGCCAAGCGTGTAAGTTAAAGGAGGCCTCTAGCGGGGTGTTCGCGTTGAGGACGGGCACAGACAGCCCAATCCCCCCTACAAAGGACAGGTGAGGGCTCTCGTTGATCTCAGTCCCGAGCACCCCGAGGTCAATCCCAAGCGGGAAAGGCGTGCCAGGCTTGTAGAGCCACATGAGCCGGGCGAGGCCCCCTGCGCTCAATGAGACGTTGTCACTCTCCCCTTCATCTACCCCAAAGCGGTACAGCCCTGTGGGTAGCGCGGTGCTGATGCTGATGTTAAAGCTCCGGTCTCCAAGCACCACATCAAAGCGAGCCTCTTCACCGAGGTCTTGCTGAGGCGAGAAGTCATACTCAGCGCTCGAGTAATCATGACCTACGCGGATCGAGAGGCGTTGGAATTCTTTATATCGGTCGGTAGGGACATGGATCGTGAGCGAGCCTACCCCATGGCGCACACGGACGAGCCGCTTGAACTTCCCTGCCATAATCAAGATGTGTTGTGCGCCAGCCCACTTGGGGACCCGCGCTCGATGGATCATCACACGACAGCTGTGTCGGCTCTCATAAGGGATCAGGCCAACGAGCCCAGGGGTCAAGTTGACGATCTCACCGCTCCCATCTAGGCAGGTCACCTCTACGATCGACTCTTGGGCGTTGGCGTGAGTCAACGTCAGAGGTAAGTTCACCTCCCTAAGTGGGTACCGAGCCTCTGAGGTCACCTCAGCGAGCGCGAAGGGGTACAGTAGCTCAAAGGGAGCGGTCAGGAGCGGGGTGTATGTGAGCCTCAAAGGGATGATGCCACGCGCGTCTGGCGCGCTGTTGAGCTTGACCTCACCGAGCGGTCCACTAGAGCTCTGCTGGACTCGATAGAACCCATAATGAGACTGCACCTTCAGTTTGTTTGCCCACGTTGGGTCCCCAAATACCGGTAAAAGAGAGGCCTCTTGGTTCGTGGGTAAAAAGTCAATGAGCCCTAGTCGCTCTAGCTTTAAGCGGAGCTGTGTCGGTCTATAGTTGTGAGAGATCGGCAGGGTGAGCTCACCAAGCAAGGTCTCGCTTGCGCTTCGGGTTAACACCGACACCTCTAGCGAGCGACCCACAGGAGGGAGGTCCTCAAAGACGACATCGAAGAAGCGCCAGCTCGGGTGGTCGATCGGGAGCTCTCGGTTGAAGTAGGCCTCAACGGGAGGCCATGTCTTCAGCTTGAGGGAGCGAGCCTTCCCTTTAAAACAGCTCCGAGCGAGGGCGATCGGGAGGTGATGTCGTGGCACCCCCCCCAAGAGCTCAACCTCTGGCGCCTTGACGAGGCACCGCTCGATCGGAAGCTTGACCCTCTCAGCTCGTGTAGCTCCTCGCCGATCCACCCGCTCTACACCCTGCTTAAGGCTCAGCTGTAGCTTGAGCTTCGCGATCCCACGGTCTAGCGAGAAGACACGGACGCCTTTCTTGTCGAGCACGCAACGGGCCTTATTACACTTCACCTCCGAGACCAGCTCAGGGTAGCTCAACGGGAGCAGAGCGGGCTCTTGTGAGGCGTCGAGCTTCGCGTCAAGTACAAGCGACTGCGTGAGCTCAAACTTGAGCTGACGGGCCCTCACGAGCAGGGCGTCGCTCGCCCCGCTCAGGTTCACAAAGGTGTCCCCTTCATAGAGGGGGAGCGCCCCTTTAATGATGAGGAACTGAAGGGGGTCTGCGCGATAGAAACGCCTGCTCTGTGCTCGTTTTTTACCTCTACGTCGCTTAAAGGCCTGAGCGGTGAGCGCCCGCACCTCCGACTGAGACAGGCTCAGTAAGCAAGACGACCTCTCACAAGAGACGAGGGTACGAACCCTGCCCTCATCAGCTAGCGCTACCCAGGTCGGTGACTCAGAGGTCGCGACTAACCCCATGATGTTCACGCTACCAGAGTCAATATGAACGCTCACCCGAGGGCTCTGCTGAGCGCCCGCCTCACCCTGAGGTTCGTCTTGGAGCACCACAAGGGCGCTTAAGGTCTGCGAGCAGGGCTCAGGGGCTCGCTCACCCATCACCTCACCGAGGGCGAGAGGAGCGTCAAAGGTGAGCTCAAGGCTCCTTAGGTCTCTCAGCAGGCTAGGCTCCACTGTGATGCTCATAGCGCTCGAAGACAGAGACACCTGAGCGCGCGCGCGTCTAGGGAGCTTCACCTCACAGACCTTAAAGGGGAGCTTGAGCTCACGAGCCCTCTTGATGAACCACACTTGCCTGCCTGGCTCATCATCAAGCGTGTCAGGGTGGGCAGGCGTTGACAGCGCGATCGTCAGCCCTAAGTAGAGCGATATGAACGCTACAACAAGCCACGGTCGCCAGACCACGTCACTCGCGCATATCGAGAGGGGGGGTATCACACGCTCACCTTCAGTTCATCACCAACCTCTCGATCATATCTTACCCCAAGCGCCCTTGTCATCCAAAGGGTGCGTAAGAGATGAAATCATGGCATATATCCTATACTAAGCAAACAGCTCTAAATCGGTAGCCCAACCATTCGTGGTCAAGCGAAGGGAGGCGTAATGGCAACTCAAGGCTCCGCTCAGGTTATGCTCCAGCTCTCAAATGGAGCAGAGGTCACCGTGAGTGACCTGCCCTTTTACATCGGCAGGCGCGCTCAAAGTGATCTTGTCATCCAAGACCCACGGGTGTCGAACACCCACTGCGCGCTCGAGCGAGGCGCTCAAGGGTCGGAGCCTCTGCTCTTTATCCGTGACCTCCGCTCACGAAATGGGACGATGTTGAGGCGCGCCGGAGACGACCTGATCGTTCATGGGGCGCCTCTCGCTGTTCAAGAGGGAGACTTGATCATGCTCGGTGACAGAGGGGGCGAGGTTCACTTGAAGGTCGTCGAGCTTCACCTCAACCGCGACGTCGACGAGGTTGAGACGGCCACCGCCGCCCCATCCCGTCCGCTTGACCCCCCCACCTTGCTCGCGACCCCTCTCCCTCCCTCACGAGGCGAGGAGGCTGAGCCTACAGATGATAGGGAGACAAGCCAGGCCGATGACCACCTGTATCAGGTCGCGCTGAGCCTCTCTTCTGCCCTTGGAACCCATGAGGTCGCCTCTGAGGCGCTCCGCTCGGTCAGCCCAATCCTCCAGCGCGCTCACGTCGCACGGTTCTATCCCATGAGCGACGACACGACAGGTCAGCAGGTTGAGCTACCTGCGCCAGTTGAGCTTGACGAGGCGACCCACCCCCTCTCGATTGACCCTACCCAAGTGAGGCTCGCGGTCACCCTCAACAAACGGACCCCCCTCCACATGCTCCCAGAGACAGACCCTGAGCTCAATGAGGGGCTGATTATCCCCGTGCGCTATCGGGACAAGGCCTTGGGCGCCTTAGTGGTCGCCTGTGTTCACCCTCCGCTCTCTAGCGCTACGCGCACGACGCTGTATGACTTAAGCGCGTTGCTTGGCGCTCGCCTCCACAGCGCGGGCTATTATCAAGCGCTCAAGGCCTCCGCCGAGGAGCTTGTGAGCAACTATGAGGCGCTCTATCGCGCTCACGTCGAGCTCATCAAGCGAGCGGAGGGGGTCGGAGAGGGAGGATGACTCAGCGCGTCGTGCGCCTCACCCTCTGCGACTACGACCAGAGAGGAGCTTAACGAGGTGGGTCCAGTGCCTCAACACAATCACGACCGCGCTCAAGATCGCGAAGAGCTGTGTCGCCTCACTGACCCCCTGAGCTTGACTCAACAAGAGCATCACAGCGCAGAGGATTAAGCTCGCCCAAGCGGGTCGCTGGGTGACCATTAACGCGAGGAGCCAGCCGAGGCTACAGAGGAGCCCGAGCCCTGGGTGGAGGGCGAGGAGCCCTCCCCCTGTCGTCGCGACCCCACGCCCCCCCTTAAAGCCAAGGAATGGCGAGCTACAGTGCCCTAAGACCGCCATGAGCCCCGTGAGCGCACCCCACAGCTCACGAGAGAGCCAAGCCTCAGGGTCATGTGCTGTGAAGCGGAAGATGAGGGTGACCGCGACAAAGCCCTTCAAGCCGTCAAAGAACAGGGTGAGGAGCCCCCATTTCACGCCGATGGTCCGAGCGACGTTAGAGGCGCCAGGGTTCTTCGAGCCCCTCTTTCGAGGGTCTACGCCCTTGAGTCTACCAATCCACACCGCGAAGGGGAGCGCGCCGAGCACGTAGGTGACCACTAAGCTGAGGCAGACGTTGAGTGGAGTCGCTTCGATTACGGCGCTCACGTGTTCTGCTCCTCAACCCGAGCGCTCAAGGCAGGGTGAGCGACGCGCTCAAGCGCTGAAAGCTGACCCGAGGCCCACTCCGTAGCCTGAGCCCACTGGCCCTCCGTGCCAGCCTCTGTGATGTGCTCAGACCACCACGCCTCATCGATCGTCGTCGCTGACCCAAAGTGGACCCGCACACGTTGACCTACACGGGGTAAGGTCGCGCCGATCGGCTGGACGAGGTGCATACCGTAATGAAAGAACGGCATCACCACGGGGCGCGCCTCGCAGATCAACCGGCCAATCCCAACCTTAAGGGGGAGCTGGAGGCGACCCTCTGAGCGCCTGCTCCGTCCCCCCTCTGGGAAGATGTGCACCCACTCACCCTTGAGCAGACGCTCTCGTAAAAAGTCAAAGCCAGGTTGCTCAAGGCCACCTCCACGGATGAGCGGGACACACTTGCCTGAGCTAAACAGGAGCCCTTTGAGCTTATTTCCAAAAAAGTTAATGTGATCCGCAGCGATCCAGCGCACGTCACGGTAGCGGGTCGCTCCAAGATTAGAGATCAACAGAGGGTCATCAAAGAGCGAGACGTGATTACTGAAGGAGAGGAGGCCTCGCCCCCCCTGTCGCTCCCAAGAGCTCTGGTCGGGCCCAAACAGCGCGTCCCATCTCCCGCGCCCCTCAAAGGTGAGCTGGTTTAACCCCCTCATGAGCAGCTGAGAGCTTCGCACCACGAGTGAGCAGATCGCGGGGTGGTACCACTGTGGATCAGGGCGCCAGTGTCGGAGCTCTGGTCTGCCCTGATGCGCAGGGTGCAGGTGAGAGGAGGCGGGTCTATCTGTCATCGTCTGAGCCCTCTTGTTGCTAGAGATCGGGTCTCGATGACTTACCCGCTCACTCGAAGTGACTCAAGCTTAAGTGTAAGGGAGCGCCCCAACTCAAGCGATCAACTCACGCTCAAGGCTTGTGCGCAGTCCTGTACCCTCACCCCTCGCGCGAGCACCTCACGGGTGAAGGCCTCTCCGACCTCCTCAAAGCCTGGCACGTCGCTCATGGTGTCACTCAGCAAAACAAGCCTCTTGGCGAGGGTCGCCCCCCCATATCTGATCAGGTCACGGACCGTGTTCCCCACGCAGTGGCTACGCGCCCAGCCCGCCACATACACCACCTCCGTGAGGAGGAGCTGAGCGATCAAATCATGGTTCGGCAAGGTGTGAGGGTCGCTGTCATCAGGCACCTCCGCTTCAACCGCGCTGAAGTGCTCTGTCCAGGGGCTCTCTCCTTTCGAAATGAAGCGCACCTGCCCACCATGATCAGCGTGTCGCGCCGCCCAGGCGAGCGCCTGCTCCTGAATCAAAGGGTAGACGCCATGCCCCTCGCTCCCAATCAAGCAGTGCTCTGGCCAGATCACATGTGGGTATCGACCCCGACGCTCTAGCTCCTCTAGGTAGTGAAGCGTGCGCTCCTGTCGCCCACCACGCGCGCTCCATCGACGCGCTCTGAGCGCCTCGCTTGTGATCACCGTAAAGGGGTCGGGTGAGCGCCCTTGGTCGTCCACAAACCAGAGAGGGTGGCTGATGTCGACGCGCTGGTGGCTGTCGAGCGAGATGATGATCGAGCTGAGCTGGTCGCGAGCGCTCTCCATGAAGCGCGCGAGACGCGACGCGTCCTCTTTTGCCCCTGCGACGCTGAGCGAGCCGTGTGGTGAGACGAAGTCATTCTGTGGGTCGATGATCAAGAGCTGGGCGCCTTGAGGGGGAAGTAGCGTTTGCGTGTCTGCAGTCATCACATCTCCAAGGTGAGGGAAGAGCGCGTGAGGCGTTTGGGTTCAGGGGACGGTCGAGGCAAGCTCTCTGACGCCTTTGACCACGCGGTGTAAGACGCTATTCCCAGCTCGATGACACAAGCTCCTTGACGAGCATTTCCCCTCAAGGTACGGCAGAGCGTCCTTGTCCCCTAGATCATCCTCGCACAAGGTCTCACATGAACCAACACACAGGCGCGCTGAAGAGTGATGGACAGCGCATCCTCATCCAAACCATCGTCGCCCTTGTAGGGCTCGTGGCCGGCCTCGCGGCCGTCTCGCACTTCTTCCGACCTGAGATGGAGGCGCTCAGCCGACGCTTCATTGACTGGGCTGGAGTGTGGGGAGTTGGGCTAGGCTTTATGATCCCCGACGCGCTCACGCTCCCGATCCCACCGGACACATTTTTAGTCGCGGGGCACCTCGGTGGCCTTGAGTTTTGGCCAATGACCTTGTGGGGAGGTGTAGGGAGCGTCCTTGGAGGGACAAGTGGCTTCCTTATGATCCGCGCGCTCTCCGAGAGGCCGACGATACGGGGTTGGCTCGAGGGGAAAATTCAACGGGGGGCAAGCTTTATGGAGCGCTATGGGCTCCTCGCGCTCGCGCTCGCCGCCTTAACACCTCTCCCCTACTCGCTCGTGTGCTGGGCCTGTGGCGCGACCAAGGTCCGTACGCTCCCTTTCATCCTCGTGTCACTGCTCCGAATCCCACGGGTCGCCGTTTACCTGTTGATCATCGAGCAGACCATGCAGCTCTCCGCGACCCCGATCCCAGGCTAAGCGGACCTGATCTAGCGTCCACCTAGCGAGGTCGCTCTGAGGTCACTTAAAAGGGTCGCTCAAAGAGGTGCCACCGAGCGCCTCGAGGTGTATCCTATCTCACCATCTACTAAGGAGGACCATTGAGACAGAGCACTTACCTGCTATACACGCTCGGCATCTGCGTCGCGTTTATGACCCTATCCCCCCGTGAGCTCCTCGCTGAGGAGGAGCCCTCACCTTTCGCCTCAGTTGAGGTCATAGAAGAGAGGCTCCCTAACGGCCTGACCCTCATCATGAGCCCGGACCACAGGCTCCCGACCGTCGCGGTTGAGGTCCGTTACCTTGTCGGCTCTGGGCATGAGCCTGAGGGTAGGAGTGGCTTCGCTCACCTGTTTGAGCACCTGATGTTCCAGGGCTCTAAGTCGTATGATCATGAGTACTTTGATCCCTTTAGCCCCATCGGGGGTCGGGTCAACGGCACCACGAACGTTGACCGCACAAACTATTATGAGCAGGTGCCCGCAGAGGCGCTAGAGCTCGCGCTGTGGATGGAGTCTGACCGTATGGAGGGGCTCCTAGAGGTCCTCACAGAGGAGAAGCTCAACAACCAGCGTGACGTGGTGAAAAATGAGCGACGTCAGCGCTATGAGAACACCCCTTATGGGATGGTCTGGAAGCTCCTTTACGAAGAGATGTTCCCAAAGGGTCACCCTTATCAACACACCACGATTGGCTCTCACGAGGACCTCACCGCCGCGACGCTAGAGGACGTCAAGACCTTCTTTAAGACCTACTACGCGCCCGCCAACGCGACCTTGACGATCGTGGGCGACTTTGAGCCTGAAGAGGCTCGCGCGCTGGTGTACCGATACTTTGCTACGATCCCTGCAGGGGAGCGCGCTCCGCGCCCACAGGCGAGCCAGCCGACCCGCTCGAGCGGTAAGCTCATCACCGTGCGAGATCAAGTGAAGCTCCCCCGAGTGTACCTCGCGTGGCACAGCCCCGCTCTCTACGCCAAGGGAGACTCAGAGATGGACCTGCTCGCGACGCTCCTCAGCGAGGGGAAGACCAGCCGGCTCTACCAGCCTCTTGTCTTCGAGTCGAAGCTCGCCAAAGACGTCGCTGCCTTCCAGATGTCGATGGGCTTAAGTAGCCTGTTCGTCGTCTACGCGACAGCCGCGCCGGGGGTCAAGATTGAGGCGCTTGAAGCCTCGCTCACTCAGGAGCTCGCTAACGCCCTCAAGCGCCCCGCGAGCGAGGATGAGTTCAGCAGGGCGCTAAACGGGTGGCAAAAAAGCTTCTACCATCGCGTCGAGGGCGTCATGAGCCGAGCGCAGATGATGAGCAACTACGCGCACTGGCTCGGGACCCCCAGTGGCTTCAGCGCCGACCTCAAGCGCTACACCGACCTCACCCCTGCCTCGGTCTTTGAAGAGACCCAACGCTGGATCCATGACCAGCCACTTCGGGTTCGATTTATCCCGAAAGACAGCGAGGGCTATGAGCCACCCAACCGTAAGGAGCTCCCTACCCTTAAGGAGAGCGCGAGCTGGAGCCCACCCGCCGTGAGCGAGTGGACGACCCCGAACGGGATTAAGGTGATGCACGTCGAGCAACGCCAGGCGCCCCTCGTCACCGTGAGCCTCATCTTACCTCACGGCGCAGACACCGACCCCGCCGAGCGAGCTGGGCTGAGCGCCCTCACCGTATCCATGCTCGACGAGGGCGCTGATGGTCGCTCCGCTCTCGAGCTCAGCGACGCCTTCCAGCGCCTCGCGACCGACTACTCCTCACGGGTCAGCTCGACCTCAACGACCTTCAACCTGAGCTGCCTCGCCCACCAACTCAGCCCATCGCTCGAGCTCCTCAACGGGATCTTGACCCGACCCAACCTCGAGCAGGCTGACTTTGACCGGCTCCAAAAACAATACATCGCGCAGGCCCTCAGCGCTGAGGCAGACCCGAGAGCGACCCGCAACCTCGTGATGAAGCGTGTCCTCTTTGGTGACGGCTTCTTTGGGCTCCCCTCAAACGGGCTCCCAGACACCCTAGAGGCAGTCACCCTAGCGGACGTCAAGCGTCATCATCAGGCGCTCGTGAGCCCTGTTGGCGCGACCCTAATCGTCACCGGCGCCGTCGACCGCGCTACGCTTGAGGGCGCGCTGAGCAAGAGCCTTGGCGCCTGGCGAGCGACACAGGGCGCACAGCTCGTGACTCGACCGCTCACGCTCAGCCAAGAGCCCCCTGTCGTCCACTGGGTCGACTTCCCTGGCTCCTCTCAGTCCGCGATCGCGGTTGTGCGCGCCGTGGGCGGGACAAAAGACGCCCAGAGCCCACTCGCTGATGAGCTCTTTAACCGTGTCTTTGGGGGGGACTTCACGAGTCGCCTCAACATGAACCTACGTGAAGACAAGGGCTACACCTATGGTGCGTACAGCGGGCTCTACCAGAACGCAGAGTCTGGGATCTGGTTTATGGGGGCGATGGTGAAGGGGGAGACCACAAGCGCGAGCCTCACAGAGATCAACAAAGAGCTCGAGCTGATTATGAGTGAAGGGAGCCTCACACAGGAGGAGCTCGATCGCGCGCGAAACGGGCTACTAAAGGGGTTCCCGAACCGCTTTGAAAAAATCTCTAGCGTCGCCTCTACCCTCTCAGAGCTCGTCTCTGAAGGTCGGGGCCCCGCGTGGATGACCGCCTGGAGTGAGGGGATGCCTAAGGTGACCCTTAAGCAGGTCCTTAACTCTGGCGCTCAGCTGACCCCGGCCCGCCACCTGCAGGTGATCATCGCGGGTGACCTCACGAAGCACGGCGCCTCGGTCGCTGAGCTAGGCATGAGCATCCAGACCTACAACGCGAGGGGTGAGCGGGTTGGGGCTTGGTCACCTCAGACCTTAGCGCCAGCGCCAGCTCAGACGCCCGCTCAGACGCCAGCGCCGGCTAAGCCTGAGTAGGGTTCGCTGTAGCGTTGAGCGACTTAATTAGCTGGAGCTTCATCGTGTAGGCGCCACGGAAGCTCCAGAGGCTCACGGCAAGCTCGACCATCAAGCTGAGGGCAAAGTAGCCTGAGGAGAAGGTAAACAACGCTAGCTCAGAGGGGTTCACGGCTGTTGTCACTGGCCCCCAGAGCGCCTTAAAGGCGTAGAGCACACCATAAAGTGGGCTCAGGCTTGCGCAGAGCTCAACGAGCGACGGGAGCTGGAGTTGATGAGCGCCGAGCGCGAGTAAGAGCGGGAGCAGGAGGATCGTCAGCCCCCTCACCCAAAGGGTCAGGTTGTAGCTCTGCCGACCTCTCAGCGCGCTCGCGTGCTCGCTCACCCCCGCCAGAGCGAAGAGGGTGACGCTCACCGACAACATGCTGGACAGTACGCCCCCTCTGAGCCCCACCTTAAGCGCCTCGTAGCCCCCATGAAGGAGCAGGTAGCTCGCCACAAGTGTGCACATCGCCGTGACACAGAGGCCACAAAAGGGCAGGAGCGAGGCCCCCTCAACCGACCAAGGGAGCCTCGTTGTCGGCGCCCTCCCATGTCGCCTCGCCTCACGGGCGCTCGCGCGCTGAAAGCTAATTAAGCTTGGGCTTGAGGTCACGAGCAACCCAGTGAGCGCGAGTAAAGAGAGCAGTAATAAAGTCAGGCTCCCTGGTACATAGCCCAGAGAGACGTTGAGCGCCTGAAGCTGGTTCAGCGCGCTCGGGTTTAGGTCTACCCCCATGACGAGCAGAGAGGTGACGCCCCACATCAGCAGGCCACCCGATCGGTTCACGACAGGTTGCCCCTCACGCTCAATCGAGCGTGTCGCGATCCAGAGACAGGCGCACAAGCTGAGCCCTTGTATCAGTAAGGTATACGTGAAGCTTGAGAGCGAGAGCCCGAACAGCAAGACGTCCCCACGGCTCACCTGCTCTCCCCAGAGCGTTAGACCTAAGGCGCTGAAGGCAGGGACCGGCGTCAAATGCGCGACGGTCTTGACCCCAACGTCGCTCAGCGTGTCTGAGATAAAGTATAGAAAGATAAAGGCGAAGCGGAGGGTCCCGCTGAGCTTACCCTGCCCCCTCAACGCGAGCAGCAGGGTGAGGCTGTGAAAGGTGAGCGCGCCGAGCGCTAAATAGAAGAGGCCTGCGAACATGGTCCCTACGCCTTCACCCGACAAATGTCCCATTATCACCCACGGGAGCGCGAGGGTGAGGGCCGCGACATACGCTCGACTCGCGCCCCCCACAAGGTAGCCAAAGGCTACGCTGAGCGCGCTGAGCGGAGAGGAGCGAAGGAAGACAAAGATCCCGCTTTCTCGCTCTGTTGAGACCGCCTGCATGAGGTAGCTACCCCCCTTCCAATACAGGAAGACAAACATCAGCCAAGAGGTCGCGTGCATCGCAGAGGCCCACGCCTCAGGGGCCTTGAGTCCCGCGATGGAGTAGGTGACGAACACGATGAGCGAGGAGAGGAGCCCTGCGATTTGGATGACGCCGAGCGCTCTCTTTTTTCTAAGCTGAGCGCGTAGCTGAGCTCTTAAGATAGGGTTATCCAAGACCCGTAGCCAGGGCTCACGGCGCTCGGAATCAAACAGGTCCCCCCTAAATAGATCACCGCTCATCGCTCACCTCCTCGGGGCTGAGCGTGAAGCTCACCTTGAGCGTGTCGCTCAGCGAGGGTTAAGAAAATATCCTGCAGGTTCGCCTCACGCGCGACAAAGCGAGTAGGGCTCAGCCCTGCCGTGATGAGCCCCTTGAGGTCTGTAGCGAGGCGCTCAGGGCCCAGCGCCCCCTCCTCCGCGTGGAGCTGAGCTCGATAGCCCACCGCGGGCTCTCCAAGCGCTGTTAAGGACTGAAGGCGCGCTCCAAAGTAGCCTCTGACGCGACGCTCGCACTCCTCTGAGACCCCTTCAAGGAAGCGTAACTCAAGCTCAGGTGGGGGGTTCAAACGAGCGCGGACCTCCTCGATCCGCCCCTGATCGAGGACCTCCCCGTTCGCCATCACCGCCAAGGAGTCACAGACCCCATTCAGCTCCTCGAGCACATGAGAGGAGATCACCACCGCGACCCCCTCCCTAGCGAGCCGTTTAATCAGCTCAGCGAGGTCTCTTCGAGACATCGGGTCAAGCCCCGAAGCGGGCTCATCTAGGATCATCAAGCGTGGGGATGGGAGCATGGTCTTGGCCAAAAACAAACGCTGTCTCATGCCCCGCGAGAGCCCTTGAGCGTAGGCGGATCGATGCTCTGTGAGCTTCACGAGCGCCAAGAGCGACTCAATCCGCTCAGCGCGGATCGAGGGTTTGAGCCCATAGGCGCTCGCGAACAGCTCAAGGAACTCATAAACCGTCAGCCCTTCAGCCATCGGGGGGACATCAGGTTGAAACCCGAGGCTCGCGAGCGCCTCAGCGCGCTGATCATGAAGCGAGAGCCCATTGATCAACACCTCCCCATAGGTCGCCTCAACGAGCCCCGCGACACAGCTCATCAGGGAGGTCTTCCCCGCGCCATTTGGGCCAAGGAGCCCAAAGATCATCCCTGGGTAGATCTTTAAGCTCACGTCCTTGACCGCGACGAGCTGATCATACTCAACGCGTAGAGCGCGGAGCTCTAGCGCAGGGGACTCAGAGGCGTTGGGTGAGGTCATCTCGCGCTCCTTTGGAGGGTAAAAAAAAGCCCCACATCAGCATGCAAGGCTCAAGAGAAACGCTCGCTTAGGAGCGCTCACAGAACACCTACGAGGCTCAGCGACAGCAGAGCACCCGGCGAGCGGTCCCGCAACCTTGCCCACGTGCGTAAAAGACAACAGGACCTGTCGCGTTGCCACCCCCGCCGTTACTAGAGTGGTTAATGTCAACCTTGATCGTCGTCCCGGCCGCGACGTCACCGCTGTTATATAGGAAGTTTTGGCAGGTCTCTGCGTCAAGCTCGACATGATTAGGTGCCGCCCAAGTGGTCACATCATCAATGTTGGCGTTAAAGTTACCTGTGGAGATCGCCTGTCGGACCTCATCTGAGCTACAGAGGTGTGCGGTCGAGACATCCGTAAACGTGCTCTTACACATCTCGGTAGCGGCGCGAACCCCTTGCTGGCCACCAAAGCTGAACTTACCGTCCGAGGACGTGGCGCTCACACCCAAGATCTCAGCTACAGAGGTGCCATTATTCTGAATATTCGTCACGTTCGTCGTGAGGTTCTCAACGTTGGTCGTGTTCGTGTTCACCTCATTTGTGAGGTTGGTCACGTTGGTCGTGTTTGTGTTCACCTGATTTGTGAGGTTGGTCACGTTGGTCGTGTTGGTCGCGATCAGCGTGTCTTGGTCATCGATGCGCTGAGTGAGCGTCGTGATCGAGTTCTGGAGGGTCGTGATCGTGTTCTGAAGGGTTGTGATCGTCTGCGCTTGAGTCGCGACAGTCTGCGAGAGGTTCTGTACGTCGGTCTGTAGCGTTGAGATCAGCTGAGAGAGGCTCTGATCCAGCGTTGAGATCGCCGCGGCGATCCGCTGGTCTACCACGTTCGAGGCGAGATAGTTGCGCGCGTCAATCAGCTGATTGATCAGCGCTGTAGCGGAGGTAGAGTCAAGGTGACCGCTCCCATCGATGAGCGCCTGTACGTCCGCCTCGGTGATCCCGTTCGCCTCGGTGATCGCCACGCTAATCAGCGCGTTGATCTCGTCCTCAATGAGGTAGCCACGGTCATCAATCAGGGTCTCAACATCTGAGCTACTCAAGATGGTGAGCGCGTCAATGAGCGCCTGTACTTGTGCCTCTGTCGTCCTCGCCTCGGCGGTCTCCTGGGCGGTCTGGGCAGCTTGGGTGGCGACCGCGACCCGCTCATCGACCTGCGTCGCGCTGAGGTAGCCACGCGCGTCGATCAGCTGGTTGATCAAGGTGGTCGCGCTAGTCGTCGTCAGGTGCCCGCTCGCGTCAATCAGCTGGTTGATGAGGTCGGTCGCGCTGGTGGTCGTGAGGTAATTACGGGCGTCGATGAGCTGGTTAATGAGCACGGTCGCGGCGTCTGTCGTGAGGTGACCGCTCGCGTCGATCGCCTCGGTGATCTGGTTGGTGACCTCGACCGTGGTCGTGGCGCCAGACTCTGTGATCGCGGTGTCGATCAAGGTCGTGACCTGCGTCTCGCTGAGGTGCGGGTATGCGTCAATCATCTCCTGAACGCGTGTCTCAGTGGTGCGCGCCTCTGCAGTGGTCTGCGCGGCGTCTGCGCTACTTTGGGCGGCCTCAACGTCAACCACCAGCTCGTCAAAGGCTGAGGTGCGGACGAGCTCTGAGACGCTCACCCCCTCAAGCCGGTAGCTGTTATAAGACATCTGCGCGTACGGCTGAGCGCCGAGGCGTTGCCTTGGTAGCTCAGGTCCATTGTTAATCGAGATCCCAATGTACTGGGCGCGACGCTGGCGGATCAGCTCCGCGAGCCCCGAGTTCTGATCTCCCAGGTAGACCGAGAACGCGCCATTGACCACTGAGACCTGAAGGTTCTCTGTCCACATCGCGACCCCACTGTCGATCGACTCGTACGCCTTAAAGGTGAGCGTGACGGCTCCAGTCACCGCGGTCCCCGTCTCGTCAGCGAGGAAGCCTTGGTACGGGACTGCGCTTGGCACAGTTTGAGCCTGAGCTGTGAGGGGGGCAAAGGCGAGCGAGGCCGTGAGGATGAGCGCTCGGATCAACTTCTCTGATCGCTTCATAAGGTGCTCCATGAGTAAGGGGTCAAGGTGCTATGATCAAATCAAATACACATATAAGAATAAAGCAGAAAAAGTACTCTAGCTCTAATTTTATATGACCATTGAAGCTCTACAAAGAGAGTCAATATACGACAACCAGAAAATAGAAAGGCCCTCTGCGTCTCAGGACGCAAGAGGGCCGTTTATAGAGGGCTCTAGCCTCCTAAGCGTAGCCTTAACGGCAGCAGAGCACCTGACGAGCGGTCCCACAGCCCTGTCCGCGCGCATAGAAGACAACTGGGCCGGTCGCGTTTCCACCGCCACCGTTACTCGTGTGGTTGATGTCGACCCTGATGGTTGTGCCTTGCGCGACATCCCCGCTGTCATAGAGGAAGTTTTGGCAGGTCTCAGCGTCGAGCTCGATGTGGTTGGGCGCCGCCCAGGTGGTCACGTCGTCAATGCTCGCGTCGAAGTTCCCTGTAGAGATCGCCTGGCGGACCTCATCAGAGCTACAGAGGTGAGCGGTCGAGACGTTCGCGAAGCTCGCTTTACACATCTCAGTCGCGGCGCGGACCCCTTGCTGACCATTGAAGGCGAACTTACCATCCGAGCTTGTGTTGCTTACACCCAAGATCTCAGCGACCGCCGTGCCGTTGTTGCTCACGTTCGTGATCTGGGTTTGGAGGTTGTCGATCTGCTGTTGGAGGGTCGTGGTCGCGTTCGTGACCGCCGTGTTGATCAGGTTCTGGATATCTGTAGCGGATAAATAGCCACGGTCGTCGATCAGCTGGTTGACGTCGGCGGTCGTGACGTAGCCACGGTCATCGATCAGCTGGTTGACATCAGCGGTCGTGACGTAGCCACGCGCGTCAATTAGCTGGTTGATCAAGGCCGTGATCTCGGTCTCAGAGAGATACTCGCGCAGGTCAATCAGCGCGTTCACCTGAGCCTCAGTGAGCCCTGCGCCCGCCTGAAGCGTGAGCTCATTGAGCTGCTCGAGGGTCGCAAAGTGAGCGGGCTCATAGCCACCAAACCTCGACGCGTTATA
>Ga0181593_10002700_pt1 | contig 16413 bp, 18 predicted proteins | sample 071ome_19_FD_133756 | JGI IMG/M metagenome (GOLD analysis project Ga0181593, IMG submission 133756) | Coastal salt marsh microbial communities from the Groves Creek Marsh, Skidaway Island, Georgia - 071413AT metaG (megahit assembly) | ecosystem: Environmental > Aquatic > Marine > Intertidal...
TATTGCCGCCGGCCGAAGCGCCGATGCCGCCACCGACCGATCCGCAAGCTCTGAAGGCGAAACCATTAGAGCCGGTAAAAACGGTCGCAAAACCTTCCACGGAACCGCCACCGCCCTTGAAGTCGCCGCTGCCGTCTGTTGAACGTTTAGCGCCGCCGCCGTCACCGCAAAAAGTTGAGAAAGTTGTGCCGAAAAATATGTTGCCGAAAAAACCGGCAGCAAAAGTTGTCGAGCGGATTCCGCCACCTTCGGCGCCAACAGAGGTGATATTGCCGGAAAAGAAAATGACGCAAAAATTAGCGGCAAAAAAAGAGCCGTCAAAACCGTTGCCGCCGATCGAATCGTTATTATCAGACAAGCTGGCCAAGGAGCCTGCTGCAAAAGAAAAGGCAACGGCGAAGCAAGCCTTGAAAACTGTAGCGGGTAAACCTTACCACGTTCAACTGGCCGCGGTTCGCTCTCGCGCGATTGCGGAAAAAGAATGGAAACGCATTCAAAAGAAAAATAACGATGTGTTGGGCAAACTCAGTTTATCGGTTATGCGCGCCGATTTAGGGGCGAAGGGAGTCTATTTCCGTTTACGTGCCGGCCCCATTCCTTCTGTGTCACAGGCACGCACCCTTTGTAAGAAGCTGGCTGCCCGCAAAGTACCGTGCCTGGTTATTCGTCCTAATGGCTAACAAACATGCCGCCATTGCGCCGGTAATATTTGGCTGTTCGGGATTAAAACTAACATCCGATGAACAGGCGTTTTTCCGTGAGGCCAACCCGTTGGGCTTTATTTTATTTGCCCGTAATTGCGATACGCCCGAACAGGTGAAATCGCTGGTTTTGTCTTTGCGTGATTGTATCGCCAGGGTCGAGGCCCCTGTGCTTATCGATCAAGAGGGGGGTCGGGTTGCGCGGTTAACGCCGCCCCATTGGCGTGCCGCGCCAGCACCGGCGGTGTTTGCCGAATGCGCCAAACAATCGACGGAAAAAGCCGTCGCAGCGGCCAAACTCAACGCGCAGATGATGGCGACTGAATTACGGGCGTTGGATATCACCGTCGACTGTACACCGGTTTTGGACTTGCCGCAGCCGGATGCCGATCCCATCATCGGTGACCGGGCCTTGGGCGATGATCCGGCAATGATCGCATTACTCGGCCGGGCCGTGTGTGAGGGCATGATCGCCGGCGGTGTGCTGCCGGTGATCAAACACCTCCCGGGCCACGGTCGGGCCACGGCCGATAGCCACAAAGCGTTGCCGGTCGTCGATACACCTCATGATGAATTAAGCGCAACGGATTTTGCCCCATTTCATGCCTTGCGAGACATGCCGTGGGCGATGACCGCGCATGTACTGTATTCAAAACTTGATTCATCGGGACCGGCCACCACATCAAAGAAAGTCATCGGCGACATCATTCGCGGTGAAATCGGATTTCAGGGCGTGTTGCTCAGCGATGATTTATCGATGCAGGCCCTAACGGGTGATATGCATGAACGTGCGGCCGCAAGTCTAAATGCTGGTTGCGATATCGTGTTGCATTGCAATGGTGAGCTTGCGGAAATGGAGGCGGTCATGACGGCATGCGGTACCCTTTCATCCGACACTCAGCGGCGTCTTGAACAAGCTGAATCGCACCGGGGTGACATTCAAACGATTGACCTTCAAGAAGCCGAAGCAAAATTAAACAGGCTGATGGATAATTAGTTTTGGATATCGATAAAATTCTTTTTGAAATTTCGGTTTGGACGATCCCCGTCATCTTGGCCGTGACCTTTCACGAAGCGGCTCATGGCTGGGTGGCATCAAAACTGGGTGACAACACGGCGAAAATGCTTGGCCGGGTGACGTTCAACCCGGTGAAGCATGTCGATGTGTTTGGAACACTTATTCTGCCGGCATTATTATTATTTTTATCCGGCGGACGAATGATGCTCGGGTATGCGAAACCGGTGCCGGTTGATTTCAGCCGGCTCAATCATCCGCGCCGGGATATGGTTTTGGTGGCCGCTGCCGGGCCGGCCGCGAATCTCATTCTCGCTTTTGTCGCCGCAGCATTGATTCACACCGTGCCGCTTCTGTCCGGTGATGTCGCGAGCTGGGTGATGCATAACCTGAAAAACGCCCTGTGGATAAATTTAATTCTGTGTATTTTCAATATGTTACCGATTCCGCCCTTGGATGGTGGCCGGGTAGCGGTCGGCCTTTTGCCGGCGCCTTTGGCGATACCGTTGGCGCGCTTGGAACCCGCCGGGTTCGCCATTATCCTGGGCGTCGTGTTTCTACTGCCGATATTAGGCAATACGTTAGGCATGAATATAAACGTGTTTTGGTGGTTGGTCGGCGCCCCAGCGGCTCAACTGCAAGTTTGGATCGTCCAAATCATGGGGCTGGTGTGAATACGTGATCGAAGAACCCAGCGAAACCGAAGAGTTCAATGAAAACCTCGAGTTTGAGGAGGACCATCCTGTAAAAAGCGAGGACGGCGCCTTTGTCGTTGCGTTAGATGGCTTTGAGGGCCCTATCGATATGCTGTTGGTGCTCGCGCGTGAACAGAAAGTCGATCTCGCGAATATCTCCATTCTCCAGCTTGCCGATCAGTATCTTGCCTTTGTGCAGGAAGCCCGCCGGCAGAATTTAGAACTTGCGGCCGATTATCTCGTGATGGCGGCATGGCTGGCTTATTTTAAATCGAAGATGCTCCTGCCCGATCTCAGCACGGAAGAAGAACCGAGCGGTTCGGAAATGGCGGAAGCGTTAAAGTTCCAATTGCAACGGTTGGAAGCAATGCAGAATGCCGGGCGCGGTTTGATGAAGCGGCCGGTGTTGGGGCAGGGCTTTTTCTCCCGTGGCGATCCGGAACGGTTTCGGGCGATTTCGAAAGCCGTAATCGGCGATTCACTCTACGATTTGCTGAAAGCCTACGGCGATATGGTGCGTCATAAAACCGCCCGGGAATCTTTGCAAATCGAGCCGGTCAATCTTCACACCGTCGAAGATGCCATTCAGCGGTTCGAACGATTGCTCGGTGCGTTTCCCGATTGGGAAAGCTTGTGGCGATTTTTACCGTCCGACCTCCAGGAAGGGCTTATGACACGTTCCGCCATGGCGACGACATTTACGGCGTGCCTTGAGCTTGCCAAGCAAGGCCGGCTCCGCATCCGGCAAAACCAAACCTTCGGGCCGATCTTTTTGCGCGCACAAACGCCCGATCAGCCTAGCCCCGTGATCACGGAAGAACGGAACGATTCATGACCGATACGAAAATCGAAAAACCCGAAGACGAAAAAACAGATGAACAAGAGGTGGCCGAGGACACGGCCGCCGAAGTGGATTCGGAAGAAACTACGGATGATCAAGGCGCCGAAAAGGTTGTCGAAGCTGTTTCGGAAGAGGCTGCAAACGATGAGGGTGGCGAAAAAGAAACGCCAGAAGAAAAGCCAGAAGAAAAGCCCACAAATGGAATTGATCCACAACATATCCGGCTGGTTGAGGCATTGTTATTTGCTTCGAGTGAGCCCTTAACCGCGCGTTTATTGAAAAATCGGTTGCCCAACGGTGCCAGCCTCAAAGCAATCTTGAAACACTTGCAAAAGGATTTCGAAAACCGCGGCGTACAACTGGTTCAGAGGGGGAAAACTTGGGCCTTCCGGACGGCGCCGGATTTAACGACCTTGTTGAATAAAGAAATCGAGGTGCCGCGTAAATTGTCGCGGGCAACCATCGAAACCATGGCGATCATTGCCTATCATCAGCCCGTGACTCGCGGCGAGATCGAAGAAATTCGCGGGGTGACCATCAGCCGGGGGACAATTGACATATTGTTGGAGTTAGGATGGATCGGGCCCCGGGGGCGGCGCGAGGTGCCGGGCCGGCCCATGACATGGGGCACGACGGATGCCTTTTTGGATCACTTCGGAATTGAAAGCACAACAGACTTGCCTGGTATGCAGGAGTTGAAGGATGCCGGCTTGTTGGATGCGAGCCCGGCAATTCAGGTGTACCGCTCACAAGTGAATAGCGAAGGCGAGGAGCAGGGCGTCTTACCCATTGAGGGTATGAACGAGGATGAGACGGAACCGCCTGAACCGCTTAATCCGGAAGGTTAATGCCGCTACCATTGCAGCCCTGAAAGCTTTCTGCCATTATCCGCGGCGCATTACCTGGGTAACAATTGGAGATAAAAAATGGGTGGATGGACCGGCATCTGGCAGTGGGTGATTGTTTTGGTCATCGTGCTGCTTTTATTTGGCGGCCGGGGCAAGATTTCCCAGCTCATGGGTGATCTCGGTAAAGGCTTGAAGTCATTTAAAAAGTCGATGAGTAACGAAGAAGGCTCTCAAGCGTCTGCCGATTCCCCAAAAACGATTGAAGGCGAGTCCGGCACGGCTGCGCCGTCTCAAAGTGCGGAAACGGCTAAAAAAGAATAGCCGGCGTTCATGACACCGGCGTGTTTCAGTATTCGGGCATAACCAAAATTAATCGGGAGAAATGAGGCTGCCATGTTCGATATCGGCTGGCAGGAATTATTTATCATTGTCGTTGTGGGCATCATTGTCGTGGGCCCCAAGGAATTGCCGCGCGCCGCACGCGCCATTGCCGGTTTTGTTCGTAAGGCCCGTATGATGGCACATGAATTTCAAGACGGCGTTGATGATATGATTCAACAGGCTGATCTGGACGATATTAAAAAGGGTCTCGGTGAAACGGGCGCGGATTTGAAAAATCAGGTAACGGAACAAATCGATCCGGACGGGACGATTGCGCGCGATCTTGATACCGCCGAATTTGACGTCGAAGATTTTGATGAAGATGAAGAATTTAAACCGGATGAAGTTGAACAGATTGCCGCTCAACCCGATTCCGCCGACATTGAAAATAAAGCAAAACCTAAAAAGGACCCGCAACAGGCGCAGCCCCAGGATAAGGGGTAGGTGATGGCCGAAGAAACGATCAACGAAGATATTGATGATAAAAAAATGCCGTTACTCGATCATTTGGTCGAGTTACGGAGCCGTCTGATTAAGTCGGCACTCGCAATTATTTTATTATTTTTTATTTGTTACTATTTTTCAGAAGAAATTTATAACTTTCTTGCAAAACCGTTGAACGATGTTCTGTCTGAAACCGGCACCAACCGGCGTATGATCTTTACTGGTTTGCATGAAGCCTTCTTCACACAAATCAAAGTATCGTTCTTCACCGCCATGTTTTTGGCGTTTCCATTTATATTGATGCAGGTGTGGTTATTTGTCGCGCCGGCTTTATACAAAAACGAAAAGCAAGCGTTTGCACCGTTTCTGATCGCGACGCCAATCCTGTTCTTTCTCGGCGGTGCGCTGGTTTATTACTTTATCTTCCCGCTCGCCTGGCAGTTCTTCTTAAGCTTCGAATCCGCCGGTGGAGCCGGGGCCTTGCCCATCCAACTCGAAGCGAAGGTTGATCAATACCTGTCCTTGGTGATGCGGTTAATTTTTGCATTCGGCCTGATGTTTGAATTGCCGGTCTTACTGACTCTCCTCGGGCGGGTCGGCATCGTCACTTCAAAAGGCCTTGCGGATAAAAGGCGTTATGCGGTGGTGATTGCCTTCGTCGCGGCGGCCATCTTGACGCCGCCAGACGTGATCAGCCAGATCGGCCTGGCCTTACCGACCATCGGATTATATGAACTATCGATCATCGCCGTTCGGATCTTCGAAAAGCGGGCAAAAGCCGGGCAAACCGGCGCTGAAACCTCGGAAAGTGCCTAACCCCGTCTATTATTTATGTCCGCTCAATCGGCCTAACCCCCTCACTGTTAAGGAAAATTTTCCGTTTTTCGTGGTAGGAGCCCACTACGATGTTTGATATTCGCTGGATTAGAGAGAACCCTGAAGACTTTGACCGGGGCTTGGCCCGCCGTGGCCTCGAGCCCATGGCCGCGCGCCTGATTGAGATCGACAAGACCCGCCGGGCGGCACAAACCCAATCACAGGAAATTAAGACCGAACGTAACAAACTTTCGAAGCTGATCGGCGCGGCGAAAGCGAAAGGCGAGGATGCGTCTGAAGCGATTGCAAAAGTTTCCGAGTCGAAAAAAGCCGAAGCCGAAGCCGAAGAAACCGCAAAAGCGGCATTCGAAGAATTCGAAGCGGTTGTAAGCGGTTTAGCGAATATTCCCGCTGACGATGTGCCCGACGGTGAAGACGAAGAGGCCAACGTTGAGGTGCGCACCGTTGGTGATAAGCCTTCATTTGATTTTCAACCAAAAGATCATGTCGAACTAGGCGAAGGCCTCGGCATGATGGACTTCGAACGGGCGGCAAAATTATCCGGTGCCCGTTTCGTTGTGTTGAGCGGCGCCTTGGCCCGTATGGAACGTGCACTGGCAGCGTTTATGCTTGATATGCATACGACTGAGAATGGTTATACGGAAATCAATCCGCCGGCGTTGGTGCGCGATCATGTGTTGTTCGGTACTGGTCAGCTACCGAAATTTGGTGAGGATCTGTTTAAAACTGAAGAGGGGTTTTGGCTGATCCCGACGGCGGAAGTGCCGTTAACCAATCTCGTCGCCAACGAAATTCTCAGCGAAAACGATTTACCGAAGCGCCTCACGGCGATGACCTGGTGTTTTCGCTCCGAAGCCGGAGCTGCCGGTCAGGATACCCGCGGCATGATCCGCCAGCATCAGTTCACCAAAGTTGAGATGGTGTCGATTACGCACCCCGATGAGTCAGATGCCGAACTCGAACGGATGACCGGCTGCGCCGAAGAAATTCTAAAACGCCTTGGACTTGCATACCGAACCGTTGTGCTTTGTACCGGCGATATGGGCTTCTCCGCACGCAAGACCTACGACATCGAAGTCTGGCTGCCCGCGCAAGACCGGTACCGGGAAATTTCAAGTTGTTCGAATTGTGGCGACTTTCAGGCCCGGCGCATGCGGGCCCGCTTTAAGCCAGAAGGTAAAAAAGACACGGTTTTTGTGCACACTCTCAATGGTTCTGGGCTCGCCGTCGGCCGCACTTTGATCGCGATCCTGGAAAATTACCAGCAAGCGGACGGCAGTATCATCGTGCCGGAAGCTCTGCGGCCGTATATGGGTGGGCTCGACGTCATTAAGCCGGAGGGTGCCTAGTCATGATGCCGGATTCGCGCAAAATCCGCTTAATATTGGACCTGCGCAAGTGCGGCGTGACTGATGCCCGTGTCTTATCGGCGATGGAACGGGTTCCGCGTGAGACCTTTACGCCGAAGGCTTTTCGCGACCACGCCTACGAGAATGTCGCATTACCGATCGGTTATGAACAAACATTAAGCCAGACTGTCGTCGTCGGGCAAATGACGCAAGCATTGAAACTCGGCCCGCGCATGAAGGTTTTGGAGATCGGCACCGGATCGGGGTATCAGGCCGCCGTATTATCGATGATGTGCCGGCGGGTGTATTCTGTTGAACGGCACCGGCCATTGCTCGATGGAGCGACGGAACGGTTCCGCGAACTCGACATCAATAACATCACCACCCAATGCGGTGACGGCACCCTCGGTTGGCCTGAACAGGCGCCGTTTGAACGCATTATCATTACCGCCGCTGCCATTGATATTCCGGTTTCTTTGGTTCAACAGCTTGCCGTCGGCGGTTTGATGGTGGTGCCGATCGAAGATGGCAAACAACAGCAATTAGTCCGTGTTGAACGCACCGAAGAGGGGGCCGAAACGACCGATTTGGGCTCCGTGCGTTTTGTGCCTCTTATGGAAGGGCTGGCCGCGGAATGAACGGAATTTTTCCATTTAGCGGTGTCGGCAAATACACGGCTTTGATTAGTACGCTGGCCGTCGCTGGTTGCGGTTGGGCCGAATGGCCACCGCCGAAGTATAATACGGGTTACAAAAGTGGAACTGCATCGAAACAGCAGGTTGCGCCAACATCGTCTTCATACGGTAGAAATCAACACCGGTCTTCAGCCGTTCAAGCATCACGCAATCCAGTTCGGGCGCCATTGCGCGGCGGTGGTGAGGTGCAGGTGGCGCGTGGCGATACCGTTTATGCCATTTCAAAACGTTATGATGTTTCCATGCGTGCAATAATCGAAGCAAACCAATTGCGCCCACCATTCTCCTTGCTTGTTGGTCAACGTCTAGTTGTTCCGGCCGTTCGTGAGCATCGTGTCCGTTCCGGTGAAACGTTGAATGCCATTGCCCGTACCTACGGTTTAAGCGTTTATGAATTGGCGCGGCGCAATAACATCAATGCGCCTTACCGCGTCAACAGCGGGCAGGTCCTAATCATCGCTCAAGCCGTCTCGCCACAACGCGCGCGGCCTGTTAGCCGGGTTATTTCAAGCGGGCGTGGTCCGGCTGTGAAAAGGGAGCCAATTACGACAGCGGCAAGCCGGCAACAAGCGAGGCCGGCGCCGGTTCAATCGGCAAAAGTTTATACGCCACAACCGAAACCGAGCCCGGTTCGGCACGCGCGCCAGACACCAAAGCAAATTTACCGCAGCTCAAAAGGCTTTATGTGGCCTTTGCGTGGCCGGCTGATCTCGAGCTTCGGACCGAAAGCCAAGGGGCTGCATAATGATGGCATCAATATCGCCGCTCCGCGTGGTGCGCCGATCCGGGCAGCAAAATCGGGCACTGTTGCCTATGCGGGCAACGAACTTCGCGGGTTCGGCAACCTCTTACTCATCAAGCATGCCAATGGCTGGGTTACGGCTTATGCCCATACCGATAAAATACTGGTGAAACGGGGCGATAAAGTCAGCAAGGGCCAAATCATTGCCCGGGTCGGTAAAACGGGGGCCGTCACACGGCCGCAGCTGCATTTTGAAATACGGCGGGGCAAACATCCGGTCAATCCGAAGCGCTACTTGAGACTGGCTTCGCGATAATCGCTACATTCACCGCTCTTGAGCACCACTTGCACTAGCTCAAAACTCGCACCATTTAATGAATTCTGGTAAAAATTTTCTGTATACCGTGTGACGACTCGCAAGGGAGAAAGCTGTGGCCGTTGTCGAACAAGAGACCAAGGAAAACGTAACGAAGAAAAGTACCTGGTTGCGATTTCTTTACATCATTGTTTTCGCAATCCTGTTTTATATCGCCTTGCTGGCGATATTCGTTGTCGTGACCATACAATTTATTACGAAGCTGTTTACCGGCGACGTTCATCAACGCCTACAGGAATTTGGTGATAGTGCGGCCGAGTATGTTGCGCAGCTCATCCGGTATCTGACATTTCATTCTGATGATTTGCCGTATCCTTTCGGTGATTGGCCTAAAGGAAAAGCGCCGCGGCGCAAAAAAGCCCGTAAGAAAAAAGCCACGTCTGAGCCTGAAGAGCCGAAAGAAGAAGCTGCACCATCTGCGGCATCTGCAACACCCGCATCAGGCGCCGGAGGAACGGACACGCCGGCCTCGTCCGGCGGGGCGGCCTCAAGCTAAACTATATAATTATTTCAGTGGCTTACCAAGTTTTCCGGCAAGATCCTGGATGAACTGCCAGGCAACCCGGCCCGACCGCGCACCCCGGGTGACGGACCATTCGACGGCTTGCGCTTGTAACTCTTCTTTCGGCACATCGAGTCCGTAATGTTTCGCGTAACTTTCGATAATGTCGAAGAACGTATCCTGATTACAAACGTGAAAGCCGAGCCAGAGGCCGAACCGGTCGGACAGGGATACTTTTTCCTCGACCGCTTCGGATGGATTAATGGCCGTCGAACGTTCGTTTTCCATCATGTCGCGCGGCATCAAATGACGCCGGTTCGAAGTGGCATAAAAGATCACGTTATGAGGCCGGCCTTCAATGCCGCCTTCGAGGACCGCTTTTAAGGATTTATAAGAAGCATCATCCCCATCAAAAGACAGATCGTCGCAAAATAGCACGCAACGCCGCTCGCTATCGCGTAGGCGCCGCAATAAAACCGGCAAGGATGTGATGTCCTCGCGGTGAATTTCAACCAGGGCGAGGGCGCCGGGTGTTTTCTCGTTAATGGCAGCGTGAACCGCTTTAATCAGTGAGCTTTTGCCGGTACCCCGGGCGCCCCATAACAAGGCGTTGTTCGCGGGCAGGCCTTTCGTGAAGCGTTCGGTGTTGTCAAACAGGGTATCGCTTTGCTGGCTGATTCCCTTGAGCAGCGGCAAATCGATGTAGTTGACCTGTTTGACGGCCTCAAGCTGTTCGCCCTCGGCATGCCAAACGAAGGCGTCAGCCTCATTGAGCGCGGCAGACGGCGGCGCGCTGGGCGCTTGACGTTCGAGCGCATCGGCGATCCGCTGCAGCAGCGGGAGCAATTCCATCGCGGAATTATCGGGTTTTTGACCTGACTTATCAGACATGGGGCGGGAAACTAGCACACGTATCTGCAAGGTCAATCAATTGTGAATCCTAGATTTTAGGCGAATTTGCTAAAAACTGAGACAGGCAGGGCGCTTGGGCGGCTTTGCTGTTGCAAGTCCTGACGGTCCCGCTATAGTCCCGCAGCCCAAAGAAGAATAATATTAATAAGCCTTACGACGATAGAATTAAGGAGTACGCCGATGTTCATTTCCCCCGCATATGCAGCCGCCGCCGGCGGTGGTGGCGGTGGCTTTATGCAGTTTGTCCCGCTGATTTTGATATTCGTGGTGTTCTACTTCCTGCTGATCCGTCCACAGCAGAAAAAGGCCCGGATGCACCGGGAAATGCTCGCGTCCATTCGCCGCGGCGATAAGGTCGTCACTGGTGGCGGTATCATCGGCACCGTTACGAAAGTTTATGATGATAATGAAATTGCCGTTGAAATTACCGATGGCGTTAAGGTTCGTGTGCAACGCGGTTTGGTTGCGAATGTGCTGAACCGGACGGAGCCCGCGCAAGTAGCGGCACCCAAAGCGCAACCTAGTGGTGGTGGGTCCGCAAATAGTAATCAGCCGAACGAGGGCGGTGGCTCTCCATTGAAGAATTTTTTCGGTGGAAAAAAATAACGAACCGGATACGGTCTTCGCATGATCTACTTTGCCCGCTGGAAGGTTGTTCTTGTTTGCGTCGTTTGCGTATTCGGCATTGCCTTTTCCGCGCCAAATTTCATTTCTGAAGAAAAAGCCGAAGCTCTGCCCAAGTGGGTGCCTAACCAACAGGTCGTCTTAGGGCTCGATTTGCAGGGCGGTTCGCACTTGCTGGCGGAAGTGAAGGTATCCGACGTGATCAAGGCACGATTGGAAGCTTTGCGGGATTCCGTGCGTTCAACGGTCCGTAAAGCCGGCATTCGTAGATATTCCCGGCTCGGCGTATCTGGAAATTCTGTTACCATAAAAATCACCGACCCGAAACAGAACGAGCAGGCGTTAAAAGCGCTTCGTGAGCTGGGTACGCAACAGATTACAATCGGGGACGGTCAAATCGCCACGGACGGCGATCCGTTGTTCACGGTCGAACTCAACGAACAAGGGGTCATCGTTTTCACGGTGACGGAGCGCACGACAAATGATTGGAGCATTAAAGCGGTCAATCAAACCATCGAAGTTGTCCGCCTTCGGGTCGATGAGACCGGCGTGCGTGAGCCGACGATCCAGCGTCAGGGAACGGATCGTATCCTTATTCAATTGCCCGGTGTAAAGGATCCGGAGCGCATTAAAGCGATCATCGGTAAAGTTGCTAAAATGACGTTTCATTTGCTTCACCCCCGGGTCTCGGCGGAGGAAGCCATGCGGGGTCGGATTCCACCGGGGGCGAAATTGTTACCGGATGCCGAAGAAAAAGATCCATCGGGCAACCCGCGCATGTATTTAATCCAGAAAAAGGTCATGGTCAGCGGTGAAAATCTTGTGGATTCACAACCGAGTTTCGACCAGCGTACCAACGAGCCGGTCGTGACGTTCCGTTTCGATTCAGTCGGCGGCCGCAAATTCGGTAACGTAACCGGTAAAAATGTTGGCCGAATTTTTGCTATCGTACTCGACAATAAGGTCATCAGCGCGCCGGTTATTCGCGAACCGATCCTCGGCGGTACTGGACAAATTTCGGGCAACTTTACCGTTGAATCGGCGCAGGATTTGGCCTTGCTGCTGCGTGCCGGTTCTTTGCCCGCGGCGTTGACGTATTTGGAAGAACGCACTGTCGGGCCGGGCCTCGGTGCGGATTCAATCGCCGCCGGTAAAATCGCCAGTATCATCGGTATGATCTTGGTTCTTATTTTTATGGCTGTGGCTTACGGATTATTCGGTTTGTTCGCCAATATTCCGTTGATGTTTAACATGATCCTGATTTTCGGCGGCCTGTCATTCTTGCCAGCCACCCTCACGCTGCCGGGTATTGCCGGGATTGTGCTGACCATCGGCATGGCGGTCGATGCAAATGTACTGATTTTTGAACGAATTCGCGAAGAAGTTCGCGTTGGGCGAACGCCGATCTCGGCGATCGAGGCGGGCTACTCCCGCGCCATTACGACCATTATTGACGCCAACTTAACGACATTGATTGCTGCCCTATTGCTCTATCAATTCGGTTCCGGGCCGATCCGGGGCTTTGCCGTCACATTATCCATCGGCATTGCGACCTCGATGTTTACGGCCATCATGCTTACCCGCTTGCTGATTGTGACGTGGCTGCGCCGCAAACAGCCTGAAATTTTGCCGGTGTAGGGGAGAGAGACGATGGCATGGCACGGCTTTAATTTTATCCCCGCGGGCATCAAGTACTCGTTCATCCCCTTTCGGAAACTATTTTTCTTGTTTTCCGCGTTGCTGATAGTTGGTTCGCTTGGTCTGTATTTTGTTAAAGGCCTGAATTACGGTATCGACTTTAAGGGCGGAATCCTGATCGAGGTGCGCACTGCCGGCGATAAAGCCGATATCGCTGCCATGAGGGCATTGTTTAAGGATTCCGGTCTCGGTGAGGTGGCCTTACAGGAATTCGGCCGCCCCACGGATGTGCTGATTCGCGTGCAACGCCAGGAAGGCGGCGAGAAAGCACAGCAAGTCGCCGTGGCGAAAGTTAAGCAAATTCTCGGCGATAAGGTGACCTACCGGCGAACCGAGTCTGTCGGCCCGAAAGTCAGTGAAGAGCTGTTTTGGGACGGCGTGTATGCCGTTCTCGCGGCAATTCTCGCGATATTAATCTATATCTGGTTTCGGTTCGAATGGCAGTTTGGTCTTGGAGCCGTTATTGCCTTGTCTCACGATGTGCTCTCGACCATCGGCTTGTTTGCCTTGTTCCAGCTCGAGTTTAACCTTTCCACCGTTGCTGCTGTGCTGACGATCGCGGGGTATTCAATCAACGATACGGTGGTTGTCTTCGACCGGGTGCGTGAAAATCTGCGCAAATACAAAAAAATGCCGCTTTCTGAACTGTTTAATAACAGCATCAACGAAACCTTGTCCCGGACGGTAATGACGAGTGTGACGACGCTGCTTGCGTTGCTCGCGCTTTATATACTCGGCGGTGAAATTATTAAAGATTTCAGCCTTGCCATGATCTGGGGCGTTATTATCGGCACCTATTCCTCGATTTGTCTCGCCGTGCCGATATTGTTGTACTTAAGCATCGATCGAGGTGCTGACGTTAGCGACAACAAGGAGGAGGTTGCCGGCGAGGCGACCTAACGGACTATCGAAGGTCTCGATATCTCACCCCTGGTTCCGGCCGGGCTCCAAGTCATTCAAAGTTACGGCGAAGGCCGGTTTCGTATCGCGGGCGAAACGCATGAAGGTTCCGTATTGATATTTGCTGAAGAAACGGTTTCATGGCCTGTAACCGCGCCGAAAGATATTTTGTTGGCGTCATTTGACGCCTTAACCGCTCGGAAAAATAAATCCGGTATTCTCATTGTCGGCTGCGGTGAAAAATTTCTGCCGCCGCCGGCGGACATCGGACAAGGCTTGCGCGAGCACGGCATCGTCATGGAATGGATGGACACAGGGGCCGCTTGCCGTACATTTAATGTGTTGCTGGGGGAGGGGCGAGACGTCACCGCCGCGCTGGTCGCCGTCCCATAATCTAGAATGAGCCGCAACAAAAAACGGGGCCGCGAACGGCCCCGTTTCATTGTGAGATATTATCTCAGTTAGAAAATATTCTGCGCCGATACCATGGCATAGAGCATGGGGAACGACAGCAGTGTATTGGTTCGTGAAAACAGCATGGCTGTACGGGCGGATGCCGCTTTCGTATCGGCGTCCGCTTCAACAATGCCAAGCGCTTTTTTCTGGTTCGGCCAAATGATGAACCACACATTGAACCACATGATCATACCAAACCACATGCCGATACCGATGGCCGTCGCTTTTGCGCCGCCACCTTTCAGGCCGATGGTTAAGGCTTCGATCAAATAGCCGTTCATATGGGCCAGCAACAGGCCGGTGATAATCGTGGCCATGGCGCCCCAACGGAACCAGAATAAAGCCGCCGGTGCGATGACTTTGCTGATGGCGGGTTTCTGATCGTCAGGAATATTCCCCATATTGGGGATTTGGACGAAGTTGAAGTACCATAAAATGCCGATCCACATGATGCCGCTCACCACGTGGAGCCAGCGCATAAAGAATGTCGACCAAGCGTGATCCAGAGCAAAGCCCTGTCCGTGCATGCTATTCACCGCAAGAACCATGACCACCAAAAGGATCAGGCCCATGATGACGGTGTTCCGCAGCGATTGAAGGGGGTTATTCATGTCTGGTTTCCCTCTCTCAACGTTATAATGTTGTGTTTAAGTCCCTTGCGAGTGCGGATCATTCTAAGGGGTGAGGTCCAGGCCCGCAACGAGGGGGGCGGACAATAGGTGAGGGATATCGGCAAAAATCCGCACAACCATGCGGTTCACAGGGGGTGTTCTGTGTTTCATCAGGGCGTTGTTTTTAGTTTGTACAAACGGTGTAACCGTTGAGTTCGGGCGAATCATGGTAAAGAAATCGTTACGATCTTATTGTGCAGAGGCGGTCCGAAACGAAGACCGCGACCGTTTTTTGTGTGCGATGTTTGCACCGCCGCGTCATCGCGAAGCGTTATTTGCCCTTTATGCTTTCAACCTTGAAATTGCCCGCATTCGCGAGACCGTAACGGAACCGCTGATCGGGCAAATGCGATTACAATGGTGGCGCGATACGGTGACCTCGATCCAAGACGGCCAAGTGCCGCATCATCCCGTTGCCGAAGCGCTAGCGGAAACGTTCAAAAAATACAATTTAACGCTCCGTCACTTTGATCGTTTGCTTAATGCGCGCGAGTTTGATCTTACCGACGACTTGCCAACGAACATGGTGGCGTTCATTGAGTACGCGGAAGCAACGTCCGTGCCATTAATACAGTTATCATTAGAAGTGTTGGGCGTGACGGAAGAGTCGGCGCATAAAACAGCGAATGATGCCGGAACGGCATGGGCTTTAACCGGTTTGCTGCGATCATTGCCGGCATTGGCTGCTGCTGGGCGTTTTTTTGTGCCGCAGGATGTTTGCCAACGGTTGGGCAAACAAGCACATGAGTTAGTGGCGCTACCGGCATCCGCTGAATTAAAAATTTTTGTTGCTGATGTTTCAGAAGTAGTGCACGAGCGAATTCGTTTAGCACGGAAAAGCCAGCCATATATCGCCCGGCAGGCGGTGCCGGCTTTGCTGCCTATAACGATGGCGGATGACTATCTTCGATTGCTAAAGAGGGCCGATTACGATCCGTTTGCCGCGCGTCTGGGCCGGCTTAGCCCAGCAGGTATGTTCCGGCTGATCATCAATGGGTTTAGGGGAAGCTACTAAACGGGTTGGGAGCCGGTTTGCTACTGGCTTGCGGCGTGCCCGGCGCACTCGGTGCGGCACCGGCTTGTGAGTCTTCATTCGGTTTTAGGACCATGAGTTCCAGCGCCGATAATTGCGGGAAGATCGGCTCGGACCAAGCGTGATAAAGCATAATCGCGCCGCGACGGATATCAGGGAAGCCGACGCGGGAGTCATCAAATTGACGGATTTCCATCGTCGTAACGAGGCTGGTGGCGGGGTCGATGCTGCGCCAAATGGAAACGGGGTTCGATCGTCGAGGCTGTGCTAAGGGGGCAATGCCGCGCTGCAGACGTTGCGTCGGCGGGCCAAACCGTTTGGTGTAATAATCGATGATGGTTTTATAGGCCCGGCTGTCGAACAATGTGAATAAATTCGAGGCCCGTCCTTCGTCGTATCGGATGATTGCCTGAAGTCCCTGATACATGATGGTGTTGACTTCGAAATACGGTTTAATCGATGCGGCCCAGTCAACCGGTTCGACACAAAACAATAAAGCGCCGTCGCGTTTATTGATGCAGGGTTTTCGCATGTCGGGTCCGGATTCCGGCTTTTTAAGCGGTTCTTTGCCGATCTTTAGGCTTTGTCCCAGCGTCAACGTAACACCGGATAAATACTGATTGGGACCCTCCAGCTTTTTGCGTTTTCCCGTATGCGTTTTACGGGCTTCGTCCAACCGGGTGGTTTTCGTGA
>Ga0181593_10002701_pt1 | contig 16412 bp, 14 predicted proteins | sample 071ome_19_FD_133756 | JGI IMG/M metagenome (GOLD analysis project Ga0181593, IMG submission 133756) | Coastal salt marsh microbial communities from the Groves Creek Marsh, Skidaway Island, Georgia - 071413AT metaG (megahit assembly) | ecosystem: Environmental > Aquatic > Marine > Intertidal...
AACTGCGCTACGAAGGCCTGCTCGATGCCGGCGCCGAACAGCTCGGTCCACTGCAGAGCGTGGCTGCGGCGCGCGCCGAGCTCGACGTGCTGGCCACCCTCGCCGAGCGTGCCGAGGCGCTCGACCTCTGCCGCCCACAACTGGTCACCACGCCCGGCCTGCGTATCGTCGCCGGCCGTCACCCGGTCGTCGAGGCGGTGCAGCAGGAGCCGTTCGTCGCCAACGACCTGGAACTCGGCGATGCGCGCCGCATGCTGGTGATCACCGGGCCGAACATGGGCGGCAAGTCGACCTACATGCGCCAGGTCGCGCTGATCGCATTGCTCGCCCACGCCGGAAGCTACGTCCCGGCCCAGAGCGCCGAACTCGGCCCACTGGACCGCATCTTCACCCGCATCGGCGCCTCCGACGACCTGGCCGGCGGCCGCTCGACCTTCATGGTCGAGATGACCGAGACCGCCAACATCCTCAACAATGCGACCGACCGATCGCTGGTGCTGATGGACGAAGTCGGACGCGGCACCAGCACCTTCGACGGCCTGTCATTGGCGTGGGCGAGCGCCGAGCGGCTGGCGCGCGATGTGCGTGCCTTCACACTCTTCGCGACCCACTACTTCGAGCTGACCGCGCTGGCCGAGGAGATCGACGCCGTCGCCAACGTGCACCTCGACGCGGTCGAGCACGGTGAGCGCATCGTGTTTCTGCACGCGGTGCGCGAGGGGCCGGCCAACCAGAGTTACGGCCTGCAGGTCGCGGCCCTGGCCGGCGTGCCGCGCGAGGTGATCGAGGCCGCGCGCCGGCGCCTCGCCGAACTCGAGGCGCGCAGCCACGCCGAGGTGGTGGCCGAGCAGCCCCGCGACGTCCAGCAGATGGGGCTGTTCGACGCGCGAGACGACCGCCTGCAGAACGCGGTGCGTGCGCTCGATCCCGACGCGTTGTCGCCACGCGAGGCGCTCGAGGCGCTCTACGAGTTGAGGCAGCTGACCAAAGAGTCCTGAAGGCGTCGCCCGGTGTGACGGGATGCAGGTGGCTGGATGCTGCCCTGGCCACGGGGAAGCCGTCGCGCCGTGGGCTGCGCTCCCGCGGGGTAGGCTCGGGTGTCGCAGGAGCGGCCCCCGGACCGCGATCAGCAAAGGGTGTGCAAAAAAAACGGGCGACCCGTAGGTCGCCCGCGTTCGCCTGGTCCTCCCTTGGCGGCCATCTCCCGCGTCCCTGCGGCCGATGCCCAGGATCACCCCTGGCGAGTCCGGCGGCGTCCTGCCGCCCTGCCGCGCCCTCCCTGGCGTGGCACCGCCTTCCTTGGCGGTCCCGGCATGGCTCCGGGGCGCTGAATGTGGCTCCCCTGGGAGGATCCTGCAATCCTGATAAATGGCACGAACAAGCGCCGTCACAGAGCGTCGATTCGACAAATAATTCTATTATAAACAGTAATATATAGTGTTTTTCGTGTTCATTTCGGCGATTCCAAACCCCTCGGTGTGGCGATCTGTGCGACAGGAAATTCAGCCACGGCCTACAGCGCCCGTGGTGCAGACCGCGACAAGTTCAGCCCCGGGGATGGTGCTCGGCGTGCAGTTGCTTGAGGCGCTCGCGCGCGACGTGGGTGTAGATCTGGGTCGTGGAGAGGTCGCTGTGGCCGAGCAGCAGCTGGACGACGCGCAGGTCGGCGCCGTGGTTGAGCAGGTGGGTCGCGAAGGCGTGGCGCAGGGTGTGCGGCGACAGGGGATGGCGGATGCCGGCCTGCTTCGCGTGGCGGCGGATCAGGTGCCAGAACGCCTGGCGGGTCAGGGGGCCACCGCGTGCGGTCAGGAACAGGTGCGGGTCGGCATGGCCGCGGTTGAGGTCGCCACGCGCCTCGGCCAGGTAACGCTCGAGCCAGGCGAGCGCCTCCTCGCCGAGCGGCACCAGGCGCTCCTTGTTGCCCTTGCCGACCACGCGCAGCACGCCGTGCTGGCGGTTGACCTGCTCGACGCGCAGGCCGACCAGCTCCGAGACCCGCAGCCCGGTCGCGTAGAGCAGCTCCAGCATCGCGCGGTCGCGCAGGCCGAGCCGGTTGGCGACGTCGGGCGCTGCGAGCAGCGCCTCGACCTCGGCCTCGGTCAGCGTCTTCGGCAGCGGGCGCCCGAGGCGCGGGGCGTCGATGCGTGCGCTGGGGTCGTCGTTGCGACGGCCCTCGCGCACCAGGTGGCGGTAGAAACGGCGCAGCGAGGAGAGCAGCCGCGCGGTGGTGCGAGGTCGCGCGCCCTGGCCGACACGCCAGGCGAGGTAACCCTGCAGCTGGTCGCGTCGCGCCGAGGCCAGCCCTCCGCCGTGCTCCCCGAGCCACTTGGCGAAACCGGCCAGGTCGGTGCGGTAGGCGTTGAGGGTGTTCGCGCTCAGGCCGCGCTCCATCCACAGCGCGTCGAGAAAGGCATCGATCAGTGCGCGGTCACCTTCGACGGTCACCGTGGCGCCTCGTGGTCGAGCAGCCACCGCTTGGTCTGCAGCGGCTGGCCCGCGGTCGCGCCGGCGAAGCCACCGAGCCCGCCGCGCGCGGCGACCACCCGGTGGCACGGCGTGACGATCACCAGCGGGTTCACGCGGCATGCGCCGCCGATCGCGCGTGGGCCCGAGTCGAGCTGCGCGGCCAGCGCCCCGTAGCTGCGCGTCTCGCCGCGCGGGATGCCGCGCAGTTCGGCCCAGAGCCGGCGCTGGAACGGCGTGCCGTGCCCGCCGAGCGGCAGGTCGAAGCGCCAGTCGGGGTCAGTGAAGTAACGGTCGAGCTGGGCGGCCGCCTCGCGGAGCAGTGGCGTGGCCGGGGGGCGCAGCCGATGGCGCGAGGAGAGGAAGGCGACCCGGGTCAGGGTGTCGCCGTCCTGCGCCAGGCCGAGCGGGCCGACCGGGCTCGCGATCACGGAGTCGTAGTGGACCGCCCGGCTCACCTGCGCGCCTCGCGCAGCTGCGCGAGTTCCGCCTCGAGGGGGCGGCGTGCCTTCTCGGGGGTGACGGTCACCAGCCCCGCGAGGAGCGCGATCGCGTCGTCCTGGAGTCCGGCCGCGACCAGTGCCCCGACGGCGTCGTGCCGAGCCTTCCGGCCCGTGGTGTCGTCGGCATCGGTGCCCGGCAGCAGCGCGCCGTGAAGGTAGAGGCGTGCCGCGCTCACGGGCTGGCCCAGCGCCTCCCGGCTGGTGGCGAGGGCGAGCAGCAGGGCACGGTGCGTCGCAGGGTCGTCCTGCGGGTTGGCGAGCAGCGCCTGCAACACCTCGTCGGCAGCGGCGTGCGCACCCGCCTGCTGCAGGTCGACGACTGCCGGCAGCAGTGCCTCGATTTCGGCCGCCGCGCGTTCGGGCTGCGTGCGCACCAGGGCCAGCAGCGCCTCGCCACCGGCATCGATGGCATCGGCCTCGCTCAGCAGGCGTGCGCGGCGCAGTCGCCAGGCGAACGCGTCGGCCTCCTGCGGCGGGGTGTCGAGGGCGCGGTAGAGCAGGGCCGCGGTGGCCGTGTCACCGGAGTCCAGGGCCGCGTCGGCGAGCTGCAGACGCAGGCTGGACGGCAGATCGTCGGCACGACCGGCCGGGGCGCCGTCCTCGAGGTAGAGGCGTCCGATCAGCATCGCACCGCGCGGCGTGGCGGCGAGCAGGGTGGCGAACGCGGCATGGCTCGCGGCGCGCCGCTCCGCGTCGCGTGCACGCTGGGCCAGCGTGGCGAACAGGGCGCGGGCGGCGAGCGGCTCCTCCACGGCGCGCGCCTGGGCGAGTTCGAACCATGCCATGTCCTGGCCAACCAGCAGCTGTGCGCGGTTCGCGAGGGTCTCTCCGTGGGCCCGGTAGGCTTGCCAGAGGTCGTCCGGCGTCAGCGCGAACGGCGCCTCGCTGGCCGGCAGATCGGTGATCGGCAGCCCGGTTTCCAGGCCGTTGATCCTCGCGGCGCCCTGCTCGCCGAGCGTGGCCGCGGCCACGGCAACGGCCCAGTAGCGGGTCGCTCCGAGCGGGTCGTCCGCGAGCACGCCAGCCTGTTTCATGGCGGCTTCGCCGACCTGGTCGGCCGGCGTGCGCCCGGCACGCAGTTCGGCGAGCAGGCGCAGTGCGTCGGCGACCGGGTCGGCGGCATCGCCGAGCGCGGCGAGTGCCGCCGCGGGGCGTCCGGCGCGCAGCAGGATGCGTGCTCCGAGCACGCGCAGTGCCGAATCGCTGTCACCGTAGTCCTGGCGGTAGCGCAGCATCGCCAGGTGGGCGTCCTCGGTCAGGTCGTCGCGCAGGTAGGCGTGAATCAGCAGCTCACGCCAGCGCTGGAGATTCTCCGGGGCCGGCTCGCTCCCCTGCCAGACGAGGCTGCGCAGCCGGGCGCGGGCGATGGCCGCGTCGCCGGTCGCCAGCGCCGCCTCGGCCTGGAGGGTGCGACTCAGGTCGGTGAAATGGCGCGGCAGTCCGTTCGGATGGACGGCCACGCGCGCCTCGATCGCGGCCCACTGCGCCAGTTCACGGAGCAGTTCGAGGCGAGCCCGTTCCCACTCCAGCCATCCGGTGCGGTCGGTCGCGAGGGTGGGTTGCTCGACGTCGATGATGCTGAGTGCGAGGCGCGGGGTCCCGGCCTTGCGCAGCGCATCCAGCTCCGAGGTGGTGGCGTACGCAGCGTGGGGGGGCAGGCAGAGCAGACAGAACAGGCAGGCCAGCAGGACGGCCCGCGGCCGCCCACGCAAGGGCAGGGGAGTGCGTGTGGGGGTCGGCAGCGGGACTCCGGGGAGACCGGCGGCCTCCCCGGGCGGCGCCAGCGGGGTGGCGCCGCGGGGGATCAGATCTTTTCCTTGATCCGCGCCGACTTGCCGCGCCGGTCGCGCAGGTAGTAGAGCTTCGCGCGCCGCACGTCGCCGCGGCGCTTGACCTTGATGTCGCCGATCAGCGGGCTGAAGGTCTGGAACACGCGCTCGACGCCTTCGCCGTGCGAGATCTTGCGCACCGTGAACGACGAGTTGAGGCCGCGGTTGCGCTTGGCGATGACCACGCCCTCGAAGGCCTGCAGGCGCTCGTTGTTGCCTTCGCGGACCTTGACCTGGACGACCACGGTGTCGCCGGGGCCGAACTCCGGCACCTCGCGGGTCATCTGCTCCGCTTCCAGCTCCTGAATGATGTTGCTCATCGTGCTTCTCCGTACCCAGTTGCCTGCCGTCACGCCTCGTTGGCCTGCTCGGCGATGTATTCATCGAGCAGCCGTTGCTGCTCCTCGTCCAGCGCGACCTGCTCCAGCAGGTCGGGCCGCCGTTCCCAGGTGCGTCCCAGCGCCTGCTTGCGCCGCCAGCGCGCGATCGCCGCGTGGTCGCCGCTGAGCAGCACCGCCGGCACCGTGCGCCCGTCCGCGACCTCCGGCCGCGTGTAGTGCGGGCAGTCGAGCAGGCCATCCACGAAGGAGTCCTGCTCGGCCGAATCCGCGTCGCCGAGCGCGCCCGGGATCAGCCGGGTCACGGCGTCGACGATCGCCATGGCGGCGATTTCGCCACCGCTGAGGACGAAGTCGCCGAGCGACCACTCCTCGTCGATCTCGGCCTCGACGAGCCGTTCGTCGATGCCCTCGTAGCGCCCCGCGACCAGGATCAGCCCGGTGCGTGACGCCAGTTCTTCCACTCCCGCCTGGTCCAGGCGCCGCCCCTGCGGTGACAGGTAGGCGACCCGGCTGCTCGTCGGGGCCGCGGCCCGTGCCGCGCGGATCGCGTCTCGCAACGGCGCGAGCATCATGACCATGCCCGGGCCGCCGCCGTAGGGCCGGTCGTCGACCGTCCGGTGCCGGTCCTGCGCGTAATCGCGCGGGTTCCAGGTCACCAGCTCGAGCAGCCCGGCCTGGGCCGCGCGCCCGGTGACGCCACTGCCGGTCACGGCCCGGACCAGCTCCGGGAACAGCGTGACGACGTCGATGCGTCTCAGAACGCCGGGTCCCATGCCACCGTCAACCGCCGCCGCTCCATGTCCACCTCGACCACCGCGTGGCCCGGGGTGAACGGGATCAACCGTTCCCTGTCGCCGCGAACCACGAGCACGTCGTTCGCGCCGGTCTCGATCAGGTGGTCGACCGTGCCGAGCGCCTCGCCCGCCGTGGTCACCACCTCCAGGCCGACCAGGTCGGCCCAGTAGTATTCGTCGGCCTCCAGCTCGGCCAGCGCGGAGCGCGGAACCGCGATCTCGGCGCCGGCGAACGTCGCGGCCTGGTCGCGATCATCGCAGCCGGCGAGCTGCACCACCAGGCCCTTGCCGTGCAGCCGTCCCGAGAGCACCTCGAACGGCTGCCATGTGCCCCCGCGCTCGATGAGCCAGGGGCGGTACTCCAGGATCCGCTCCGGCGGTTCCGTGCCGGAACTCACCCGGACCCAACCGCGCACCCCGTAGGGTCCGCCGACCCTGCCCAGCGGCACGCGCGTGCCCGGGCCGGTCATCACCTCGAACCTGCGTCCCGGTTGCCCGGAACGCGCCCGGTCAGGCGCTGGCCTTGAGCAGGTGCGCGACCCGCTCGGAGGCCTGCGCCCCCTGGCCCAGCCAGTAGTCGACCCGCTCGCGGTCGACGACCAGGCGCTCGGCCTGCCCTGACGCGATCGGGTTGAAGTAACCGATACGCTCGATGTAACGGCCGTCACGGCGGTTACGGCGGTCGGTGACCACGATGTTGTAGAACGGCCGCTTCTTGGCGCCGCCCCGGGCGAGGCGAATGGTGACCATGCTTGGTACTGTCCTTTTGTGCTCTCTAGTAAAGCAACCGCCCCAGCGGGGCGGTCCACGAAACAGCCTATTATATCTGCCCTGCGCCCCAATGGAAGGGGCGCGCCGCCCTCAGAAGCGCATGCCGGGCGGCAACCGGCCCTGCATGCCGCGCATCATCTTGGCCATGCCGCCCTTGGAGGCCTTTTTCATCATCTTCTGCATCTGGGTGAACTGCTTGAGCATGCGGTTCACGTCCTGCACCTGGACCCCGGAGCCGGCCGCGATGCGCCGCTTGCGCGAACCCTTGATGATCTGCACGTGACGCCGCTCCTGCGGAGTCATCGAGTTGATGATCGCGACCGTGCGCCGCATCTCGCGGTTGTCGACCTGGTTGCGCACCGCGCTCGGCAGTTCGCCCATGCCGGGCAGCTTGTCGATCAGGCTCTCGAGACCGCCCATCTTCTCCATCTGGCCGAGCTGGTCGCGGAAATCCTCGAGGGTGAAGCCCTTGCCCTTCTTGATCTTGTGCGCGAGCTTCTCGGCCTGGTCGCGGTCGACCTTGTGCTGGACCTCCTCGACCAGGCTGACGACGTCGCCCATGCCGAGGATGCGCGAGGCCATGCGGTCGGGGTGGAACGGCTCGAGCGCTTCGCTCTTCTCGCCGGTGCCGAGGAACTTGATCGGCTTGCCGGTCAGCTCGCGCACCGACAGCGCCGCGCCGCCGCGCGCGTCGCCGTCGGCCTTGGTCAGGATCACGCCGGTCAGCGGCAGCGCGTCGCTGAAGGCACGCGCGGTGTTGGCGGCGTCCTGGCCGGTCATCGCGTCGACCACGAACAGGGTCTCGACCGGTTCGACCGCGGCATTGAGCGCGCGGATCTCGTCCATCATGTCCACATCGACATGCAGCCGGCCGGCGGTGTCGACGATCACCACGTCGAGGAACCTGCGTCGTGCCTCCTCGAGCGCGGCGCCAGCGATCGCCACCGGCTGCTGGTCGGGATTGCTCGGGAAGAACTCGGCACCGACTTCGCCGGCCAGGGTCTGCAGCTGGTCGATCGCGGCCGGGCGGTAGACGTCGCAGCTGACCAGCAGCACCTTCTTGCCCAGACGCTCCTGCAGCCAGCGCGCCAGCTTGGCGCTGGTGGTGGTCTTGCCTGAGCCCTGCAGGCCGGCCATCAGGATCACCGCCGGCGGCTGCGCGGCCAGGTCGAGGGCGTCGTTGGCCTGGCCCATCGTGGTCACGAGCTCGTCGTGCACCACCTTGACCAGCGCCTGGCCCGGGCTGAGGCTCTTGAGCACCTCCTGGCCGACCGCGCGCTCGCGCACCCGATCGATGAAGCCGCGCACCACGGGCAGTGCGACGTCGGCCTCGAGCAGCGCCATGCGCACCTCGCGCAGGGCGTCCTTGATGTTCTCCTCGGTCAGGCGTGCCTGCCCGCGCAGGTTGCGGATCACGCCGCCCAGTCGCTGGCTCAGATTCTCGAACATGGATCCGTGTGGCTCGTGATGCGGTCGGACGGGGCCGGCCGGGAGGCGGATTATAGGTGGAAGGTGTCGCCCTCACACAGCCGGTGCAGGTCGTAGCCGGTGAGGTGCTTGCGGCACTCGCCGAAGATGATGTCCTCGTCGCCCGGCTTCGGGTGCGTCAGGTAGACCTTTGGCCGGTGCGCCAGCTTGCGCAGGTCGGCGGCGAGCAGCTCGGGGCAGTAGTGGCGCGACGCGATGCTGAGCTCGCGGTCGGCATCGCTGAACGCCGCCTCGACGATCAGGATCTGGAACGGTGGCTGGCTGTTGAGCACGTTCCACAGCCCGTCGTTGGTGGTCGTGTCGCCGCTGAATACCAGGCTGCCCGAGGGGCCGTCGATGCGGTAGCCGACCGCCGGCACCGAGTGGTTGACGCGGATCGGGGTCAGGGTCCGTTCACCGAGCTCGAGCGGCGTGCCGGGTTGCAGCTCGGCATAGCGCAGCACCGGTCGTGCCGGGTCGGGCAGGCGCGAGAAGTCGGGCCAGATGACGTCGTTGAAGATGTGCTGGCGCAGTGCGCGCAGGGTCTCGGGCAGGCCATGCACCGTGAGCGGCCGCTCGAGCCGGTCGAACACGCTGTCGATCAGCAGCGGCAGGCAGGCGATGTGGTCGAGGTGCGAGTGGGTCAGCACCACGTGCTGCAGCCGGGCCATCGCCTCGAGCGGGAGCTCGTTGACCCCGGTGCCGGCATCGATCAGCACGTCGTCGTCGAGCAGCAGCGCCGTGGTCCAGTGGCGCGCGGCGATGCCTCCGCTGCAACCGAGAACTTGCAATCGCATGGCTGGAATCCGTTGGCCTGGCTCGCGCGCTACCGATGCGTGCAAGGTGCCACGCTTCCAATGCCGAACGCAACTGTGCGAAGATGCCTCGGCCTTATTTTCCAACGTTTTTTCATCGTCTATGCCGCTCATCGCCGCCGCCGTCGCCTGCCTTTTCTACGCTGTCGCCGCGGTGCTGCTCGGCCGCCGCATGCAGCGCGGTGCCGAAGCCGCCACGGTATCGAGCCGAGCGTCGCTGGCGTTTGCGCTGGCCGGCGTGCTGCTGCACGGCTACCTGGTGCTGGCGACCACCATGGTCGACGGCGGGCTGCGCCTGGGCCTGTTCAACGCCGGCTCGCTGGCCGCCTGGGCCGTGGCGCTGCTGCTGGTGGTGGCCGCGTGGCGCATGCCGGTCGAGAACCTCGGTATCGCCATCTTCCCGATCGCCGGGCTGTTCGCTCTGGCCGGTGCGCTCGCCCCGGGTGGCGGGACGGTGATCAGCGGCAGCTCACGCGGTCTCGACCTGCACATCGTCAGCTCGATCCTCGCCTACAGCCTGCTGACCATCGCGGCGTTCCAGGCGGTGTTGCTCGCGGTCCAGGACCGCCACCTGCACAATCGCCAGCCCGGTGGCATCATCCGCGCGCTGCCGCCGCTGCAGACCATGGAGCGGCTGCTGTTCCGCATGATCGCGGTCGGCTTCGTGTTGCTCAGCATCTCGCTGCTCAGCGGCCTGGTGTTCCTCGAGGACCTGTTCGCCCAGCACCTGATCCACAAGACGGTGCTGTCGATCGCCGCCTGGGGCGTGTTCGGGGTGCTGCTGTGGGGGCGCTGGAAGCTCGGCTGGCGCGGACGCCTGGCGATCCGCTGGACGCTGGCCGGCTTCGCCACGCTGATGCTCGCCTACTTCGGCAGCAAGTTCGTGCTCGAGCTGGTCCTGCAGCGCGTCTGAGTCGCATACTGGCCGGTCCGGATCGGCGTTGACAGCCCTCGCGGGCGTCCGTAGAAAGAAACCACCACCCCACGCTGCGAGGCCCCCCACCCCTTGGACGATGTTCCCCTAAGCGTCCTGTTCCTGACGCTGGCCGTGCTGATCGTCCTGTCCGCGTTCTTCTCGGGCTCGGAGACGGGCCTGATGTCGCTGAACCGCTATCGCATGCGCCACCTGGCGCGCGAGGGGCACCCCGGTGCGGCGCGCGCGCGACGGCTGCTGCAGCGCCCCGATCGGCTGATCGGCCTGATCCTGATCGGCAACAACTTCGTCAACATCCTCGCCTCGGCGATCGCCACGGTGATCGCGTTGCGCCTGTTCGGTGAGATCGGTATCGCCATCGCCACCGGCACGCTGACCCTGGTGATCCTGATCTTCGCCGAGGTGACGCCGAAGACCCTGGCCGCGCTGCACCCGGAACGCATCGCGTTCCCGGCCTCGTGGATCTACGAGCCGCTCCTGAAGCTGCTCTACCCACTGGTCTGGGTGGTCAACTGGATGTCCAACTCCCTGCTGCGGCTGCTCGGGGTCGATCCCGACGCCCACGGCGAGAAGCCGCTGACCCAGGAGGAGCTGCGCTCGGTGGTGGTCGAGTCGCACGGCCCGCTGCCGAAGCGCTACCGGCGCATGCTGCTCAGCGTGCTCGACCTCGAGGCGGTCACCGTCGAGGACATCATGGTGCCGCGCAACGAGGTGATCGGCGTCGATCTCGACGACGACTGGGACGACATCCTCCAGCAGCTCGCCAGCAGCCAGTACGCGCGGCTGCCGGTGTTCCGCGAGAGCCTCGACCACGTGGTCGGCTACGTGCACCTGCGCAAGATGCCGCATCTGCTGCTGCAGGAGTCGTTCACCCGCGCGGACCTCGAACAGGCGATCCGCGACCCTTACTTCATCCCGGCCAGCACCACGCTGAACCGCCAGATGGCGAACTTCCAGCGCACCCGGCAGCGCTTCGGGCTGGTGGTCAACGAGTACGGCGACATCCTCGGCCTGGTCACCATGGACGACCTGCTCGAGGAGATCGTCGGCGAGTTCACCACCGATCCTGCCGACACCATCAAGGACGTCTTCCCGCAGGACGATGGCAGCTTCCTGGTCGACGGTTCGGTGACCATCCGTGAACTGAACCGCAGCATGGGCTGGCATTTCCCGACCGACGGGCCGAAGACCCTCAACGGCCTGCTGATCGACTACCTCGAGAGCATTCCCGAGGTGGGCACCACGGTGAAGCTCGCCGGCTACCCGGTCGAGGTCGTGCAGACCAAGGGCAACGCGGTGAAGATGGCGCGGGTCTACCCGGAGTGGCGTCGCGAATAGCCCGCTGCTCGCCGGACGGCCGATTCTGCTGCTACCATCCGGGGCCGCCGAACCAGACCGAAAACGGTCGCAAAGCACGGCCGCAGGGGGAATCATGCAGACCAAGATCCAGCTCACCGAATCGGACATTCCGACCCACTGGTACAACGTCGTCGCCGACATGCCCAACCCGCCGGCGCCGCCGCTCGGGCCGGACGGCCAGCCGATCGGTCCCGAGGCGCTGACGCCGATCTTCCCGATGGCGCTGATCGAGCAGGAGGTCTCGGCCGAGCGCTGGATTCCGATTCCCGATGCGGTGCGCGAGGCGCTGAAGCTGTGGCGCCCGTCGCCGCTGTTCCGCGCCCACCGCCTGGAGCAGGCGCTCGGCACGCCGGCGAAGATCTATTACAAGTACGAGGGCGTCAGCCCGGCCGGATCACACAAGCCGAACAGCGCCGTTGCCCAGGCCTATTACAACCAGCAGGCGGGCATCCGCCGGCTCGCGACCGAGACCGGCGCCGGGCAGTGGGGCTCGTCGCTGGCGCTCGCCGGGCAGATGTTCGGCATCGACGTGCGCGTCTACATGGTCAAGGTCAGCTACGAGCAGAAGCCGTTCCGGCGCTCGATGATGGAGACCTGGGGCGCCGAGGTGCTGGCCAGCCCGACCGGGCTGACCGAGTCGGGTCGCAAGATCCTCGCCGAGGACCCCGCGTCGCAGGGTTCGCTCGGCATCGCCATCTCCGAGGCGGTCGAGGAGGCGGCGACCCACGACGGCACCAACTACGCCCTGGGCTCGGTGCTCAACCACGTCTGCCACCACCAGACCGTGATCGGCCAGGAGGCGAAGGCGCAGCTCGAGAAGGTCGGCGACTACCCCGACGTGGTCATCGGCTGCTGCGGTGGCGGTTCCAACTTCGCCGGCGTGGCCTTCCCGTTCCTCGCCGACAAGGCGGCCGGCAAGGCGGTGCGCCTGGTCGCCGCCGAGCCGGCCTCGTGCCCGACGCTGACCCGCGGCCACTACGCCTACGACTTCGGCGACACCGTCGGCCTGACCCCGCTGATGAAGATGTACACCCTCGGCCACGACTTCATGCCGCCGGGCATCCACGCCGGCGGCCTGCGCTACCACGGCGATTCGCCGCTGGTCTCGCAGCTGCACCAGGAGGGGATCATCGAGGCGGTCGCCGTCCCGCAGCTGGCGACCTTCGAGGCTGGTGTCCAGTTCGCGCGCTGCGAGGGGATCATCCCGGCGCCCGAGTCGTGCCACGCGATCCGCGCGGCGCTCGACGAGGCGCTGGCGTGCAAGGAACGCGGCGAGCCGCAGACCATCCTGTTCAACCTGTCGGGCCACGGCCACTTCGACATGGCCGCCTACGACAGCTACTTCGCCGGTCGGCTCGAGGACTTCGCCTACCCCGAGGCGGCGATCAACGCGGCACTGGAGCACCTCCCCAAGGTCGGCTGAGAGCCTCGGGAGAGTTCTGCTGCACGTTCCCGCCCGCTAGGATCGCTTCCCCGGCTCCGAGGGCTCACACCCAGAGCATGCAGCCGGTCTCGAACGGGTGCCCGAGATCGGGATGGTAGGGGTAGGCGCGCAGCTGGAACTGCTGTAGCCCGCTCAGCGGGGGTAGCATCTCGGCGCGGTAGATCACCGCATTCCCGTCGCGCTCGTCGGTCGCCTTGAGCGCGGTGCGCTGCTCGATCTCGAGTCCTGCGCCGTTCTCGCGCCCGCTCAGGCACTCCACCACCAGGTCCCCGGGCTCGAGCCCGTTGAGTTCCGCGGCCACCGCCAGCGGCAGCGCCTCGCCGCTCGCGACCACCTCGTCCGGCTGCGCGACCAGGCGCAGCTTGACCCCCGGCCAGGCCGCGGCGATACGCGCCTTCCACTCGGCCAGCGCACGCGCCGCGGCGCCGTCGTTCTCACCCAGCGCACGCCGCTGCCAGTTGGCCGGACCGTAGAGCTTCATCACGTAGTCCATCACCATGCGCTGCGCGTTGAAGCGCGGGATCAGGGATTTCATCGAGGCCTTGGACAGTTCCACCCAGCCCTCGGCGTAGCCGTGCGCGCCGCGATCGTAGTAGAGCGGGGTGACGTCGTACTCGAGCAGGTCGAGCAGCTCGCGGCTCTCCTCGGCATTGCGCCGGTCTTCCGGGGTCTCGGGCGGGTGCGGGGTGATCGCCCAGCCGTTGGTGCCGTTGTAGCCCTCGCCCCACCAGCCATCGAGCACACTGAGGTTGACCACCCCGTTGATGCCGGCCTTCTGACCCGAGGTGCCGCTCGCCTCGAGCGGGTACTCGGGGGTGTTGGCCCAGACGTCGCAGCCGGCGACCAGCTTGCGGGCCAGCGCCATGTCGAAGCCCTCGACCAGCACGATGCGGCCCTCGAACTCGGGGCGCTGGGCGAAGCCATGGATGGCCCGGATCAGGTCCTGGCCCGGGTTGTCGCGCGGGTGCGCCTTGCCGGCGAAGATCAGCACCGCCGGCCGCTCGGGGTCGTTGAGCAGCCGCGCGAGCCGTTGTGGATCACTGAAGAACAGCGTCGCGCGCTTGTAGGTCGCGAAGCGCCGTGCGAAGCCGATGGTCAGGATGTCCGGGTTGGCCGGGTCGAGGTGCTGGACCAGGCGCGCGACCTGGGTCGGGCCGACACCGTTGCGACGGTGCTGGGCGATCACCCGGCGGCGCACATCGGCGAGCATCTCCATCTTCAGCGACTGGCGCACGCTCCAGAAGTTGTGATCCGGGATCCCGTCGATGCGCTCCCAGTAAGCCTCGTTGCGCAGCTCGTTGCGCCACTGGCCCGAGAAGCGCATGTCGAACAGGTTGAGCCAGTCGCGCGCGAGGAACGTCGGCACGTGCACGCCGTTGGTGACGTGGGTCAGCGGGTTCTCGTGGGGCGGCACCTCGGGCCACACCTCGTACTCCATCGCGGCGGCGACCCGCCCGTGAATGGCGCTGACGCCGTTGTGGAAGCGCGAGCCCTTGAGCGCCAACGTGGTCTGGTTGAAGCGCTCGAGATCGGGGTCGGACGCGCCGAGGGCCAGGAACGCGTCCGGTGGCAGGCCGAGCTCGCCGGCGAACTCGCCGAGGTACTGGATGACCAGCTCGCGCGGGAAGATGTCGTGCCCGGCCGGCACCGGCGTGTGGGTGGTGAAGACCGTGCCGGCGGCGACCAGCTCGAGGGCCGCCGCGAACGGCATGCCGGCTGCGACGTGGGCGCGGCAGCGCTCGAGGATGGAGAACGCCGCGTGGCCCTCGTTGATGTGCCACACGGTCGGCTTCAGGCCGAGCGCGCGCAGCGCGCGCACGCCGGCGATGCCGAGCACCATCTCCTGCTGGATGCGGGTCTGCTCGTCGCCACCGTAGAGCTGGTAGGTGATGGCCCGGTCTTCCTCGCTGTTCTCCGGCAGGTCGCTGTCGAGCAGCACCAGGCGGATGTGGCCGGCCTTCGCCTCCCAGACGTTGAGCTGCAGCGTGCGGTTCGGCAGTGCCAGTTCGACCCGGACCGGGTCTCCATCGGGCCCGGTCGCCGGGCGCACCGGCAGGTCGCTGAAGCGGATCGGCGCGTAGTGGGCGATCTGGTTGCCGTGGCCGTCGATGGTCTGGGTGAAGTAGCCCTGGCGGTAGAGCAGGCCGACGGCGACGAACGGCAGGCTGACGTCGCTGGCCGCCTTGCAGTAGTCGCCGGCGAGGATGCCGAGGCCACCCGAGTAAACCGGGAAGCTCTCGTGGAAGCCGAACTCGGCGCAGAAGTAGGCCACCAGGTCCTGGTCCGGGTCGAGCAGCAGCTGCAGGTCGCTGCGCGCGTGCTCGCGGTGGTAGGTGTCGTAGCTCGACACGACCCGGTTGTAGTCGTCCATGAACACCCGGTCCTCGGCCGCGGCGTCGAGCCGCGCCTGCGCGACGCGGCGCAGGAACACCTTGGGGTTGTGATGGCACGCCTCCCAGAGCTCGGCGTCGAGCCGGTGGAAGAGGCCGCGCACCGAGCGGTCCCAGCTGTAGAGCAGGTCGTTGGCGAGCTCCTCGAGGCGCGCCACGCGCTCCGGAAGCGCGGGCTGGACCTCGAGTGTGAAACGGGTGCCTGGCATGGCGTTGTCCTCGTCCTTGGGCAAGGCGGCCGGGGGGCCGCTGTCGTGGTCAGGTGACGTTCAGGGCCGCACCTCGGCGCGCGGCACGAAGGTGACCGAAGGGTAGGTGCGGCGCAGCTTCTTGCTGTGGAAGTTGGCGATGGTGCGACCCGGCGCGTAGCGCAGCCGGTTGCCGGGCACCACCTTCAGCCTGGGCGCGGCCAGCCACTGCTGCCCACCGTCGTGCTCGATCAGCAGGTAGGTGTAGCTGTTGCTGTCCTGGGCCTCGACGACGGTCCCGCTCAGTGGCAGCTCGTCCGTGGCCCGGTCGATGCCTAGCGCGCGGTTCGCCTCGTCGACGCTGGGGTGACCGGGCGGCGGCGCGGCCAGCACCGCACCCACCGGCAGCAGCAGGGCGAGAAGGGTCGTTGGCAGCTGGGAGGAGGTTTTCGGCATCATGGGTTCCGGGCACAGTCGAGGTTAGACACCCCCGCGTCATGCGGCAACTCCCGGGTTGCCGGTCAATCCCCCGCACCCTAGAGTGACCGCACCAGCATGGAGCACGCGATGCCCTCGGCCTACCTGCCCAGCGTCTGTCCACACGACTGCCCGAGCACCTGTGCGCTGGAGGTCGAGCGCCCGTCGCCGGAGCGCATCGGCAAGCTGCGCGGCGCACGCGGCAACGACTTCACCCAGGGGGTCATCTGCGCCAAGGTCGCGCGCTACGCCGAGCGGGTGCACCACCCCGAGCGGTTGACCACGCCACTGCGCCGCGTCGGGCCGAAGGGCAGCGGCCGTTTCGAGGCGATCGACTGGACAACCGCGCTCGACACCGTCGCCGCGGCATTCGTCGAGGCGACCGAGCGCCACGGCCCCGAGGCGGTCTGGCCCTACCGCTACGCCGGGACCATGGGGCTGGTGCAACGCGACGGCCTCGAGCGCCTGACCCACTGCCTCGGGTACTCGCGCCAGCACAAGACCATCTGCTCGAGTGCCATCGGTGCGGCGCTGGCCGCCGGCCTCGGCGCTTCGCGCGGCACCGACCCGCGCGAGATCCCCGACAGCGACCTGGTGGTCTTCTGGGGCATGAACGCCGCCGCGACCCACGTCCACG
>Ga0181593_10002702_pt1 | contig 16411 bp, 15 predicted proteins | sample 071ome_19_FD_133756 | JGI IMG/M metagenome (GOLD analysis project Ga0181593, IMG submission 133756) | Coastal salt marsh microbial communities from the Groves Creek Marsh, Skidaway Island, Georgia - 071413AT metaG (megahit assembly) | ecosystem: Environmental > Aquatic > Marine > Intertidal...
AGTCGCCCCGTTTCAGGCTCGAACAGCAGCTTGGTCAACCCCTCCGCTCGTCCCAGCGATAACGAACGACCACTGGCAGCCCAGGGGAAAACGCCCTTTTCGTAGGAAACGCCCGATTCGCGGGCCCCCGTCTCGGTCAGCCCCACCCACGCCACCTCGGGATCGGTATAAGCCACCGCGGGAATAAGATCCGTATCGAGCGCGGTCTTGTGCCCGGCGATGACCTCGGCCGCGACCTTGCCCTCGTGCACCGCCTTGTGCGCAAGCATCGGTGGACCGACGATGTCGCCGATCGCGAATACATGCTGAACGTTGGTGCGCATCTGCCGATCGACCGGGATAAATCCCCCGTCGGTGACTGAAAGCCCCAGCGCGGACGCCCCGATCGCAGCACCATTCGGACGCCTGCCCACAGCCACCAGAATCCGGTCATAGGGCATTTCTGCGGGCGCACCTTTACCGTCAAACAACACGCGCAAAGCCTCCGGCTCAGCTTTCACTTCGACCACCCGGGTTTCGAGGTACATCGCTTCAAGCTTGCCTCGCAGCGTTTTCTGCAGGGGTTTTACCAGGTCAGGGTCCGTGCCGAACATCAGCTGCGGCGTCAGCTCAACGACGCTAACCCGGCTGCCCAGTGCAGCATACACGGTCGCCATCTCCAGACCGATAATGCCGCCGCCAATGACCAGCAGACGTGCCGGAATATCGGCCAGGGACAGCGCGCCGGTTGAGTCAATGACGCGCGGGTCTTCGTGCGGCAGCCCGGGCAGCTGCACCGGTTCCGAACCCGCTGCAATCACTGCCGACGCAAATTCGACGGTCCGCGCCGTCCCGTCATCTGCCCGAACTTCGATGCTGTGAGGGCCGATGAAGCATCCCGTGCCCCGCACGACCTCCACTTTGCGCTGCCTGGCCAGACCGGCCAGCCCCTTGGTTAGCTGTCCGACCACCCCTGATTTCCAGTTGCGCAGGGCATCAAGATCAATCACAGGAGCACCGAAACTGATCCCGTGAGCACGCATCGCGGCCGCGGAATTCACCACATGAGCGGCGTGCAGCAGGGCCTTGGACGGTATACACCCGACGTTCAGGCAGACCCCGCCGAGGGTCTCTCCGCGGTCTATCAGCGCTACCCGTAGCCCCAGATCAGCGGCTCGAAAAGCGGCCGTATAGCCACCGGGGCCAGCCCCGAGGACCGCCAGGTCAAACTTCTCCGTCATCCTCTCAGTCCGTTCTCTTACGGTAGAGCACCGCGATATTCCCCACCGTCGTGATGTGCTCGGCAGCACACGCTTCCACGACGCTGCCGATGCTGACGCGCTTGTTCTCCCGATCGCCACACCGGAAACGGACCTTGATCAATTCGTGATCCTCCAGAGCGCGATCCACTTCCGCCAGCACCGCATCGGTCACCCCGAGTTGTCCGACGCTGACCACCGGCTTCAGATGGTGCGCACCCTGACGCAGCTTGCGTTTCTCGGCGCTGCTCAACATATTGCTACTCCAAAATAAGGGTGAACGCTGACGCGCTTTCACCTGGTTCCGACCGGATCTTCTGAACAGCTCGACCGCGCCCCGCCCCATGATGACCACAGCTTTCGCCGCCGAGGACATCGAGGCGCTCCTTCCAGCGCGCCCCGGCAGTTTACACGCAGCTATCTCCCTGCAACGGCTCAATGGCCTGCAAAGAGACTACTCACATGCCTTGTTCCGTTGGCTTGCGTGCCTCACCCGAGTCGTTTTCGAGGCGCTGCCATATCCGCCCCGGACGCGCCGGAAGTGACCAGACACTCGACCGTGCAAAAAGGCACCTCAGCACCGGCAGCTGACTTTATTGAGAACGTCCGCGCCGGCCTGAGACTCAGCGTCGGCGGCCGCGCGCAGCCGGACGATTTTCACAGCTCCGGCATGCAGTTTTCCCTCGGCCTGGCTGCCGTCATGACGACGCTCGCGCTTGCGGACAAGGTAAGCGCGGGCGCCGGTGCGGAATTCTGGATCTGGGGTCTGGTGTCGCAGCTCAGCTGGATGTTTATCTGGCTGGTACTGGCGGCTCTGCCGCTGGCCTTTGGCGCCACCGCGATCGAAACGCTCATGCTTCTGATCGTTGCACTGCACGCCAGTCTGCTTCCGGCCGGCATACGCCTGGCCCTGGCCGTCATCCCGGAGGCGGCCGATGTTCAGCCGGAGCTCTGGCTGGCGGTATCAGCTTCTTGGCTGCTGCTGCTCTGGTGCGCGATGGTGCACTATCGGGCACAGGGAATCGCATGCAGCGCAAGACGTAGAACGCGCGCCGCTTTCAGCTTTCTATACGGCACAGGCCTGGCGCTCGGCAGTTTCGTTCTACCGCTTGAGGCCATGTTTTATCCGGTCGCCGCAGCAGATTCGGCGATTGATGTCGAACGCACCTACTACCAACAGAACCTGCTGGTGGACCAGCAGCTGGCAACCCTGGCCCCACAGGACGCGACGCGGCCTGATCTCTATTTCCTCGCGGTCGCACCCTTCGCAGCAGAGGACGTCTTCATGCGCGAAGCACAGCAGTCGCGGGCCCTCGTAGAGCAGACACTAAGCCTCGGGGAGCGCTCTATGCTGCTGATCAATCATCGCGAAACGGTCGACTCCCTGCCGCTGGCAAACCTGCCGAACCTGAGGCGCGCTCTTGGCGGGCTGGGCGAGCATATCGATCGGGATCAGGACGTAGTATTCATGTTCCTGACCTCTCACGGCGACGAAAACGCGACCCTGGCTGCGGACCTTGAGGGCATTCAGCCAAACGATCTCCATGCCTACGAGATTCGCGCAGCTTTGGACGAGGCGCGGATTTTGTGGCGGGTGGTCGTGGTCTCGGCCTGTTATTCAGGAAGCTTTGCAGAGCAGCTGGCCTCGCCGACAACGCTGCTGATCACCGCCGCCCGCGCCGACCGAACGTCTTTCGGGTGCGACCACGACAACGAATGGACATATTTTGGCGAGGCTTTCTTTTCTGCAGCGCTCCGCCCTGACCGGGATCTTATTGGGGCCGCGCGCCGCGCCCAGGCGCTTATCGCCGAGCGCGAGGCCCTGGAAGGAAAAGAGCAGTCGCAACCTCAGCTGATTATCGGGGCCCACATTGCGGCGCAGCTTCAGCGCTGGCAATCAGCTCAGTGACTCGATGTACTCCTCATAGGCGGCTTCATCCATCAGTCCGCTGTCGCTCAGGACCGGAGCCGCACGCAGACGCAACATCCAGCCGTCGTCCCGTGGTGAGGAATTCACCAGCTCGGGCTCATCCTCCAACGCATTGTTCAGCGCAGTCACCTCTCCGCTGATCGGGGCGATCAGCGCGCTGGTGGTTTTAACGGATTCAATGGTGCCGATCTCCTCGCCGGCCGCCACTGCACGCCCGGGCGCGGGGAGCTCAACGTAGACCACATCTCCCAGTTCGCCCTGCGCGTACTCCGAGATGCCGATCGTCACAGTGTCGTCGTCTTCAATACGCGCCCAGACGTGTTCTGCCGAGTAGTAAATCGTGCTCACAATCGCCGCTCTCTCGTATCAATCGCAGCGCTCATCTCAACCGCCGAACAGTTTGCGGAGCTTTTCAAAACCCGCTTTGTATATCTCCTGTACCGCCGCCGTGGCATCGGTTTCAGTCGCGCCGGCCGGATCGAACTCGCTGGACCACTCGACCGTGGCTTTGCCCTTGCCGTCCTCTTTAACGCGCAGGGTGGCGGTGTAGTTCGCCACCGGCAGCGGTCCGCTGACGATGCTGTAGCGATACAGCCTGTCGCCCTGCTCGATCTGCTCGAGGCGCTCGACGATCTCGCCGCCCCCGAGGAGGCTGAGCCGGCGGATTCTGCCACCGTCTTCGAGCTTGCTGCTGGTCACCGCCGGATGCCAATCGGGCAGCGCATTGAACTGGCCGATCAGTTTCCATACGTCATCGGCACTCATGTTTACGGGAGATTGCATGGAAACTTTTGTCACTGGAATTCTCCTTACTTCGACAGGGCGCGCCGAGAACTGCGCGCATCACCCGGGTTCTGACCGGGCGGGGGCTTAATATAGAATATCGGGCCGCGCAGGGACGCGACTTTGACCAAACTTCCAGGCGAAATTCCGTGGTAGCGAAACCTAGAGAAATCAAGATCGTGAACGACTCTGACGCTGAGGCCAGCTGCGACGGCGGCGGCGGTGCCCTCGGCCACCCGCGGGTATACCTGCCCTTCGCAGGAAAAAGCTGGGTGGATTGTTACTACTGCGGTCAACGGTTCGCAAAGTCGGACTACGAAACCCCGGATAAATCGGGCACCACCTGATCCCGCGTGCGCTCCTCCGCCCTGTCACGCGGCTGTCTGGGGCTGATGACAGCGCCGATCAAGCTCTACCGTCTGCTCGTATCACCGCTGCTTGGCCCGCGCTGTCGCTTTGCGCCGAGCTGTTCCGAATACGCAGAGGAAGCGCTGCACACCCACGGCGCATTAAGAGGTTCCTGGCTGACGCTCCGGCGCCTGGCCCGCTGCCATCCGTGGGGCGACCATGGTTACGACCCGGTTCCGGATGTCCCCAGCAAGGAGCCACGGCCGCAACCCTGACCGACATCCGTTGGCCCGTCAGTTTCTGACCGAATCAAAGTCCCCGAGCTCACGCTCGATTCCGCGTCCCTGAAGCCAGTCGCGCAGGGCTTTGCCGGTGCCAGCCGTCCACGGCTGCACGACGTCTATCGGCACCCATTTGTGCGCCGCTATCTCCTGCTGACACAGGTTCACCGCGTGTGAATCCACGGTCACGTGATAGGCAATGATGAGCTGGTTGCTGCGATAAAACTCGTACATGCCGATGTAGGAACCCATCGTTGCTTTCAGCCCGATCTCTTCTTCCACTTCGCGCAAAACAGCTTCCTCCGGCATTTCGCCGGACTCCAGAAATCCCGTCACCAGGCCATACCAGTGCTCGGGCCAGCCGACGTTGCGCACGAGAATGACATGGTCATCGTGCTCAACGATTGCGGCGACGACCGGAATGGGGTTATTCCAATGCACCCAGCCGCATTTTGGTTCCGGGCAGGCATGGCGCTCGCGCCCGGACAGCGGCATGCGCATCAGGGGTGAACCACAGTAGGGGCAGTACTTCATCGCAGATCTCCGCTGAAAGACGGCTTAGTGACCGCTGATCAAACAGCGATTTTGACGTTACCACACATCCACATAGCGCTGACGCGGACGCTTGCCGCTGCCCGCGGCACGCAGTCCGCGAACCAGCCACTGACGTGTCTCGGCCGGATCAATCACCGCATCAATCTCAAACACCGAAGCGACGGATACGGCTTTGCCCTTGTCGTACATGCTGCCCAGCAGCTTGTCGTAAAGCATCTTGCGTGCCGCGGGATCTGGTGCGGCTTCAAGCTCCTTGCGGAAGCCAAGCTCCACCGCCCCTTCCAGCCCCATCGGACCCATTTCTGCAGTGGGCCACGCGATGGTGAAAAAGGGCTCATGGAAACTGCCACCAGCCATGGCCTGCGCGCCGAGGCCGTAACCCTTGCGGACAACAATGGTGAACAACGGCACGCTCAGATTGGCCGTCGCCAGGATGAGACGTGACCCACGACGCACAGCGCCGGTTTTTTCGCTGTCCGGACCAACCATGAAGCCGGGCGTATCGCAGAGCGAGATCACAGGCAGACCGAAGACGTCGCAGAGCTGCAGGAAGCGGCCACCTTTTTCGCCGCCGTCGCCATCAATCGCCCCTCCGAGGTGGCGAGGGTCGTTGGCAATCAGCCCAAACGCATGGCCCTCTATCCGCACCAGTGCGGTGATCAGACCAACGCCGTAATCCCGCCGGAATTCAATCACCGAGCCCTCATCGCAGAGCTCGTTGATGACCGCACGCATGTCGTAAACCCGCAGGCGGTTCTCGGGTACCAGGTGACGCAGCCGCCGCTGGTCAGCACAGCGCCATTCCGGCAGCCGTCCCTGAAAACAACCCAGCACGCGTCGCGCAAGATCGGTCGCCTCCGCTTCATCCGCACACGCGAGGTCGACCACACCGTTCAAAGTCTGCACGTCGATCGGCCCGATATCTTCCGGCTTGAATTTACCCAGCCCACCGCCCTCGATCATGGCTGGACCGGCCAGTCCGATATTCGAGTTCTGCGTGGCTATGGTGATATCTGCACAGCCGAAAATGACGGCATTGCCGGCATAGCAACGGCCGGAGTTGACCGCAATCCGCGGCGCCACACCGCTGAGCTGCGGCCACGTTGCAAAGGTTTTCAAATCAAGCCAGGCCATGAACAGGTCGTCCGTATCCACATCACCGGGCCGGCCGCCGCCGCCTTCAGTGAAAAAAACCAGCGGTGAGCGCCACTCAGCCGCGAGCTCAAACAAACGATCTTTCTTCTTGTGGTTATGGTGGCCCTGGGTTCCGGCAAGGACGGTGTAGTCATACGCACAGACGGCGCAGCGGGCTTTGTCCTCACCGAACAGCCCCGCATTCACAGTTCCGAAGCCTGCGATCATGCCGTCGGCCGGCGTCGATGCCCGCAGATCTTCCAGCGAGCGGCGGCGGCGCTGCGCCGCAATGGCAAGCGCGCCGAACTCGATAAAACTGTCCGCGTCGCAGAGGTCCTCAACGTTCTCGCGCGCCGTGCGCGAGCGGATCCGTCGCCGCTTTTCAACCGCCTGAGGTCGATTGACGTCCAGCCCCAGCGCATGACGCGCATGCACCTCTTCAAGATCCGCCCGCGGTGCTTCGAGGTCGACATCCGCCTGCGAGGCTTCCCCTTCATCATGTCCGTCTGCCGGACGGATCAGAACCAGGATGGCCTGCTCAGCGACCACGTCACCTGGCTTGCTCAGGATCTGCGTCACCTCTCCCGACACCGGCGCCAGAACCTCATGGTGCATCTTCATCGCTTCCAGCAGCACAAGCTGCTGTCCGCGGCGCACGGTAGTGCCTGGCGCGACATCGACGGACACCACGCTGCCGCGCATCGGCGCCTGAACGCCGTGCAGTCCGGCGGGTACCGCGACGGCGGCGGCCACAGCAGGCTGTGATGCGCCGTTGCTTGTGTCTGGGCTCGGTCGCTCGAACTCACGCGCGCGGGCGCTCAAATGAGCCGCGTTTTCCTCGACCCAGGTGGTGGTCATCGTGCTCCCTTCCAGCGCGGGCTCAGCCAGCAGGGCCTGCAGCAGCGGCAGGTTGCACTCGCTGCCTTCGATCACGAATTCGGCAGCCGCGCGCCGCGCCCGCTTGAGCGTGCGTTCCAGATCAGGACCCGGTGCGTGGACAATCAACTTGGCCAGGAGCGAATCGAAAGCAGGATGCACGGCATAGCCCGGGCTGGCCGCAGTGTCTACACGCACGCCGGGGCCGGTTGCCGGCTCAAAAGCGCTGAGTGTCCCGCCGCCCGCCCGCGTTTGTCCCGCATCATCCATCGACTCCGCATTGATGCGCAGCTGCACAGCGAAACCGCGCGGCTGTACGACTGGCAGCACGCCAAGATCAGCAAGGCTCTCGCCCGCGGCAACCCGCAACTGCAGCGCCACAAGATCCAGACCAAGCACCTCTTCGGTGACCGTATGCTCGACCTGCAGACGAGCATTCGCCTCGATGAAGACGAGTTCACCGGTATCCAGATCAAGCAGGAACTCGAAAGTACCCAGACCGCGATAGCCGACTGCGGACGCCAGGCGCTCGGCGTGGCTCAGCAACGACGCACGCAGCTCCTGCGACAGCGCCGGAGCCGGCGCGATCTCGATAAGCTTCTGATGACGGCGCTGCACCGAGCAGTCGCGTTCCCAGAGATGCGTAATGCCGCCTTTTCCATCGCCGAGGATCTGCACCTCGAGATGACGCGCTCTTTTGATGTAACGCTCGGCGTAGACCCGGCCGTCACCGAATGACGCCGCGGCTTCCGCACTGGCCGCTTGCCACAGGCTGGCTCCGTCCGAGTCCGCTGGAACGACACGCATGCCCCGCCCGCCGCCGCCCGCCGCCGCTTTCAGAACAAGCGCGCGGTCTGCCCCGCAGGCATTTTTATAGGCAGCGAGATCATCGGCACAAACCAGATTGTCGGAGGCCTCAAGAACAGGGACTCCTACCCTGGCGGCTTGCGCGCGGGCTGCAATCTTGTCACCGAACAGCGCGAGCTGCGCGGGCGTCGGCCCGACAAAAATCAGCCCCGCCGCTTCAACGGCCTCAGCCAGCGCCGGATTTTCCGCGAGGAACCCATAGCCCGGATGGACGCAACTGCTGTTGGTCTGACGCGCCGCCTGAACTACAGCATCGACATCGAGATAAGCCCGCGGGCCCGTGCCCGGCATCACGACGGCGTCGTCTGCTTTAGCTACGTGTCTGCTGTCACGGTCATCTTCACCATGGATCGCAACGGTCTTGTAACCAAGCTCCGCTGCGGTGCGCAGGATGCGCACCGCGATCTCCCCGCGATTCGCTACCAGTAAACGCTCTGCGGCCATACGGCGCTTCCCTTGCTGGAACAGGGACGCAGTATAGCGAGGCGCTCAGACCCCAAGCCGCCCCCGGAGTCGCAGCTCAGCCCTCACCACGTGCGATCGCAGCCGCCATCTCTTCGGCAGCCACTTCGATGGAGATCCCGGCCCGCTCCTGCTGCAGGCGCATGAAGCTGCGCGAATCGAGCTGGTCCCAGCCGCGTCCCATCGCCTCAGTCATCTCGGCCAGGGTGAGATTGATCATGCGCATAGGCACACCGAGTTCGCGCCCCAGCTCGGCCGCAAGGCTTACATCTTTATGGGCCAGCGCCAGCTTGAACGCCGGCGGCTCGTAACGATTGATGAGGTACTGCTCCGCGAGGTTATCGAACGAGCGCTGCCGGCCGCGGGCGCCTTGTCGGATGGCCTCCCACAATGGCAGGGGGTCCAGACCCGCTTTAACGCCGACCGAGAAGATCTCGCCGAGAGCGCACTGGATGGCATAACCCGCAGCGTTATGCACGAGCTTAGCGATCGACCCCGCCCCGATCGGGCCGACATAGCGCACCTGATCGCCGAGCGCATCGAGCACGGGCCGATGGGCGTTGAAGATGGCTTCCTCACCACCCACCCAGACCGCGCAGCGTCCCGAGGCGGCGCCTTTCGGCCCACCGCTGACCGGCGCGTCAAGCACGGCAATCCCGCGTGGCGCGAGCTCAGCATGCAGGCGACGCATCAGCGTCGGGGAATTAGTCGAAAGATCGAACCAGGCGAGGCCTGACCGGGCTCCGGCGGCGAGACCGGTGCCATCACCAAGCACAACCGCCTCGACCTCACGCGGACCCGGCAGCGAAGTCAGCACCACATCGCACTGTGCCGCCAGCGCGCTGGGACTCTCAGCCCACTGCGCGCCCGCATCGAGATGGGCCTGCGCATGCTCACGATTGATGTCATGGACGATAAGCGCGAAGCCTGCTTTCTGCAGGTTCGACGCGAACGACGCGCCCATCGTTCCGAGGCCAACAAAACCTACCGCAGTCATTGCTGTCTCTCCCGCGAACGGCTCAACCGGCCTGGAAGACTTCCGCCGCCACGCGCCCGGCGTTAACGGCAGTCGGCCAGCCGGCATAAAACGCGAGATGGGTGATCAACCCCTTGAGCTCGTCCTCAGTCACGCCGTTATCGAGCGCGCGCTGCATGTGCAGCTTGAGCTCGTCGGTTCGGTAGAGGGCGGTAAGCACCGCCACCGTGACCAGGCTGCGATCCCGTTTGCTGAGCTCAGGCTGCTCCCAGACATCGCCGAACAGCACCTCGTCACGCAGTCTGCCGAGTTGCGGAATAAGTTCGTAGACGGTTTTCGGATCCATGTGTTTTCTCCCCTTATGAACGAAGCGCGATCAGTAAGCAGGTGGCAGATCGAGGCGGGCTACGATCCCGCTCAGCTCAGGCGCCGGCGCGGGATAACGTTCCAGCACCAGCGGATCGTGTCCCGGCACGATATGGGTCATGGCGCCGCCCAGGCGTCGCAGTCGACGATAGCTCTCATGCATCTCAAACAGATTCTCATGCGTGGTGAAAGTCACTTCCTGCTCAATGCTTTCGTAGTAATGAGCGGCGTCAGACGCAAGCAGGACCCAGCCGCGCTGACTGTGCACGCGCACCGACTGCAGGCCTCGGGTGTGACCCGGCATGTGGTGGAGTGAAATCCCGGCGCAGAGTTCTTCGTCACCGTTGTGGAAAATCACGCGCTCGCCATACACCAGCGCAACCATCTCCTGCACGTCCTCCAGACGGAAGGCATGCCGGAGCGCGGCGTGCGTCATCGCTCTGCCGGTGACATATTCGAGCTCGCGATCCTGCACATGGAAACGGGCGTTCGGGAAACGCTCGAGATTCCCGGCGTGGTCATAGTGCAGGTGAGTGATGATGACGTCCTCGACCTCTACCGGGTCGACGCCCAGCAGGCCCAGACTTTCGGCAGGGCAGCGCAGAAAGGTGCGCCCCCGACGTTCGCCCTCTTCGCGCCCGAAGCCGATATCGATGACGATGCTGCGCTCAGCGCTGCGGACCAACCAGACGTAGTAATCCATATCGAGCGGCGCGTCGTGCGGATCCGCATGCATGAAGATGCCTCCGCGAGTCCCCGTACGCTCAGCGTACTTAATGGCGTAGATCTCGTACTCAGGCAGATCCGCTACCACGTTCACCACCTCTCTTTTGCCACCTCACAATTCTGTCCGCCATGCTATCCCGAAGACAGGGTGCCGGCGGTAAGCGCCCGGCAATGCAACGGGCCTGAGAGGGAGCCTCGACCTCTCCCTGGCGGTTATGTTTTCAGCCTCGACAACGTGCAGGAACGGGAAAAATGTTCAAGACAAAATCAATCCGTACGAACATCGATCCCGCTGCTGACGGGCTGCGGATCCTGGCCACAAGGTTCCGCGGTCGCGGACTGTGCAAATCGCGCTACGACGTCTGGATGGCAAACCTCGGACCGTCTGAGCGACTGCTGCGCGCTTTCCGGACGGGGCAGATCTCTTGGCCGGCGTTCTCCACGGCCTATCGGGCCGAGATGTTCGAGCTGGACGGCCAGGACCACGATAATCAGGTGATCCGTAACTGCGGACAGAAATTCACCCTGCGGCTCCTGCAGCATCTCGCGCAAGAGCGGACCATCACCCTGCTGTGTCACTGCGCTGAAGAAGAAACCGCGTGCCATCGGCATCTTCTGCGGCGACTGCTTGAGCGCCGCATCTGAATCTCACGCGCGATGCTGCGCTGCGGCCAGCGGAATCAGCTCAGGGCAAATTCCGCATAGCCGCCGGCAGCGACCGCATCGCAGCGTTCCTTGTAAGCCGGGACTCCGCCGGCGTACGCCAGCAATGAGCGGCGTTTGCCGTCGATATTCGACCCCATGTACCAGGAATTCGATTTCGACACGAGGATCCCGCCGGCAATCTCTTCGTGATGCGCAACCCAGTCGGCCTCGGCCGCAGCCGTCGGTTCCATCGAACGCCGTCCTTCTGCGCGCATGAAGTCGAGCGCATCGGCAATCCATTCCACCTGCTGCTGAATACAGGTCGGGACATTACAGAAAGCGGCCGCCGGCGATAGCGGCGCACCCACCATGAACAGATTGGGAAACCCATGCACCTGCAGCCCCATGAATGCGCGTACGCCCTCGGACCAGGCTTCCCGCAGCAGCTCACCCTGACGGCCGCGGATATCCACGTGGTTGAGCGCGCCGGTACCCGCATCGAAGCCGGTGGCGTAAATCATCAGATCAAGCTCGTGCTCCTCGGCGGTGGTGCGGACGCCCTGCGGGGTAATCTCCACAATAGGCGTCTCGCGCAGGTCTACCAGCTCAACGTTTTTCCGGTTGAAGGCCTCGTAATACCCAATCTCAAGCGGGACGCGCCGCGTGCCAAAACTGTAGCTTGAAGGCACGAGCTTCTCGGCCAGGACAGGGTCGTTCAGCCGCTCCCGGATCCGTTCTCGCGCAAAATCCGAAAACACGGTCGCCGCCTGTTCATCAGTAAAGAGCTCTCGGAACGAGCCTACCCAATAAGCCAGGGAACCCTCCTGCCACAGCTGTTCCAGGCGTTGTCTCATCTCCGCTTCATCGAGGTCGTAGAAGCTCCCTGGAGAGAAATCGAATTCGGCACCCGAGAAGGTCGTATGCACGAGATCTTTCAGCCGGGCGTACCGAGCACGCCGCGTGTCCTGCTCCGCGGGGTCTAACCGCGGATTTTTCATCGGCAGGGTGAACGTCGGCGTGCGCTGAAAGACCTTGAGGTGTCCGACCTCCGACGCAACGGTCTGAATCACCTGGATTCCGGTCGCGCCGGTGCCGATGACGCCAACCCTGCGATCTGAAAAACTCACAGGTTCCCGCGGCCACCGGGCCGTGTGGTGCCATTCACCCTGGAAAGACTCAATACCCGGAATATCGGGCAGTACAAACTGCGTCAGGGGGCCTGTGCACATAAGAAGATGCTGGGCCTGCAGCGTCTCGCCCTGTTCAGTGGCAATCAGCCATCCGTCGCCGGCGGCGTTGAGTTCTGCGCCGGCGACTCGGGTGCGGAACTGGATATCCCGACGCAGCTCGAATTTATCCGCAACGAAGTTCAGGTACCGCTCGGTCTCCGGCTGGGCCGCGAAGCGCTCGCTCCACTGCCATTCGTCCAGGAGCTCCTCGGAGAACCAGTACTGATACACGTCGCTGGTCGAGTCGGTTCTGGCGCCCGGATAGCGGTTCCAGTACCAGGTACCCCCGACGTTGGTCCCGGCCTCCAGCACGCGCACCTTGAGGCCGCGCTGACGCAGCAGATAGAGCGCGTACAGTCCGCTGAAGCCTGCACCGACCACAACCACGTCAAGATTCTCAGTCTCCTTCTGCACAACCGTCACCCTTTGCTCCTCTTTGAGTTCAACTCGATATCAATCACTGCTGCTATCCGTCTTCACGAGACCTAGCCCAAGGAAGCGCCATCCAGCGTTTCCAGATGTACCACCTCGCTGACCGGGCGCCGGTAGCCTCGTGGCGGCATCTCGCCCCCGGCCCGCCGTCCAATCACGACCATCATCACCGGCACCACACGCTCACCCAGATGCAGGAAATCCGCCACTTTGCCGGCGTCAAAGCCAATCATCGGACCAGTGTCCCAACCCCGCTCCCGAGCGGCGAACATGAGGGTCATGGCGGCCAGAGAACCGCTGCGCACCGCTTCCTCTCGCTGCAGTGCGGTGTTGTCACGATAAACGCCCTCGATCATCGGCACATATTTCGCGCGCGCGTCTTCGCTTGCATCCGCGTAGATGCGGGCCGCGTCTTCATGTGCGTCCAGATTGCCGCACACCACCACCGCGGCGGCACAGTGCTCGACCTGGGCCTGCCCGAAGGAAAGCCCGCGCAGCGCGGTTTTCCGGGCCGCATCACGGACGACCACAAAGCGCCAGTGCTGCACGTTGAAAGAGCTCGGGCTCAGGATGACGGTCTCGAAGATAGCCTTGAGCTCTGCGTCGTCAATCTCGACGCCGGGCTCGTATTCGCGCACGCTGCGGCGCATGGCGGCAGTCTGTGAAAATTCCATGGTCCTCTCCAAAGTAGTCTCCGGGTGGGCCCGGGAGCACGCTGGCTTGTTGTGGATATGACTGCGTCGATTGTCGGCGCGGCGCGCGCATTGTAAAGGCCACTGCTTCCGTGCTGGTTCGCCCTTCGTTGAGCGGTGCCGAACACCACCCCGGCTGACGGCGTAAGCTAGCCGCTTCAGAGCAGGATCGTCAGCAGGTCTGTCTCAGACCGCGGCCTCCGGCTGCTGCAGAACAGTCGCGCAGCTCGGCTCCCCGCGGAAAAGAGGAAAACGATGCTAGAAGAAGAATTCGTCCCGCAGCGGATTCTTGACCAGGTCAGCCTGGGGAAGGACTACGTACGCGCGAAGTATGGCTTTCGCAATCACTGGTATCCCGTCCGCCTCAGCGCAGAGGTCAACGAAGCTCAGCCGATTGCCGTCACGCTGCTTGGAGAGAACATCTTAATCAACCGCATCGACGGACAGCTGTTCGCCATCCGCGACCGCTGCGTGCATCGCGGCGTCCCGTTGTCGCGCAAGCTCGAGTGCTACACCAAAGACACGGTGACCTGCTGGTACCACGGTTTCACCTACCGTTTCTCCGACGGGGTGCTGTGCGATATCGCTGCGGCACAATCGAGCCGGGTGATAGGCAAGCGTCGACTGAAAACTTTCCCCGTGACGGAAGCGAAGGGTCTGGTATTCGTCTTTGTCGGTGACGAGGATCGGCAGCCACCACCGCTGTCCCACGACGTGCCGCCTACCTTCCTCGACGAAGACATGGTGGTCCACGGCCGCTGGCAGGTGGTCAACGCCAACTGGCGCATCGGAGCTGAAAACGGCTTTGACTCGACGCATATATTCATCCACAAAAACTCTGTGCTGATCGAGGACGCCGATCTGGCGCTGCCGCTGGGACTGCAACCCATCGGACGGCGCGCCTTCGAAACCGTTACGGCTGACGATGGTCCGAAAGGCGTCGTTGACCACTTCAGCCCGGAACATGTCATCCCCGTCTTCGAGGCCAGCATCGGCGGCCAGCCGATTCTTACCGGCGCGACCTCGGGTGCCAACATCGTCCCGCAGGACATTTCGATCTGGCTGCCCGGCGTTTTGCGTGTCCGACCCTGGCCGGTCCCCGAACTCACCCAGTTTGAGTGGTATGTCCCGATTGACGGAAACCGGCATATTTATCTCCAGACCCTGGGCAGGCGCTGCGAGACCAGCACCGAAGCCGACGCTTTCGCCGAAGCGTTTACACAGCGCTGGGTACCCAAGGCGCTGCGCGGCTTCAACGATGATGACATCTGGGCGCGCGAGGCAACCGAGCCGTTCTATGCCGATGACCGCGGCTGGATCGAGGAACGCCTGTTTGAACCCGACGGCAACATCATCGAATGGCGTAAGCTCGCCGCCCAACACGCGCGCGGGATCCAGATGCCTCGACACATCGATCCGCCACACCGACACGACGGAACCTCGACATGAACAGCGCCGATGCGAGCGGATACGCTCACCAGTACCTGAACGCCGCCGGGCTGCGCACGCACTACCTTGAGGCCGGTAACTCGTCGGACCCGACCGTCATCCTTATCCATGGGGGCGGGGCCGGCGCAGACGCCTGGAGTAACTGGCGCCATCTCCTGTCTGTGTTCGGCGAAGATTTTCATGTCATCGCGGTCGACATGCCCGGGTTCGGTGACACCGACAAACCTGACCCGGAGGCTTACGCCTACTCTCAGCCAGCGCGGAACCAGCACCTTGCGGCATTCATCGAAACGCTCGCGTGCGGTCCTGTGCATTTAGTGGGCAATTCCATGGGTGGCGCCACCGCTCTGGGAGTTGCGGTTGACCGGCCTGAGCTCGTCGACAGACTCGTGCTCATGGGCAGCGCCGGTCTCAACGCGGAGCTGTCGCCGGCGCTGCGTCCCATCGTCGAATACGACTTCACCCCACAAGGCATGCGCCGACTCATTGCAGCACTGACTGCAGAGGGTTTTCTCATTGATGAGGCATTAGTGGACTATCGTCTGCAGCGCTCACTGGACCCGGCAACCCGGGCGGCCTATGGCGCCATCATGGCCTGGGTGCGAGCCCAGGGTGGACTGTTCTATGACGATAGTTTTATCCGGCAGGTGCGAACCCCCACGCTGGTTATCAATGGCAAGCAGGACCTCGTCGTTCCACTGGCCAATGCCTATCGCTTCCTCGAACTCATCGACAACTCTCGCGGCTACATCATTCCTCACTGCGGGCACTGGGCGATGGTTGAAGCAGCCGAGGAGTTTGCCAACGTGGTCCGCTTGTTCCTGACGAGCCGGTGAACGACCGTCGGTTCCCGCCGGGCAGGCCATAAATCTCGCGTTTGCGATTGGAGACTGAGCTGCGAATGAGCGGGTCTGGAAAAGCTCCGGCATCCCGACGACGCGGGCCAGCGGGCACAACCCCACGGACCTTTGGTCACCCATGACCTCGTTTACACACTATTACCGGGGTGCGCTGATCTTCACCGTCGTCTGCCTGACGCTCGGCGTCACCTATGGCTGGCATAGCACCGGCACAGCGTCCGGCACGCTCAGTCTGCTCTGGATCATCCTCGTACTCAGCGTGCTTGAGGTGTCACTCAGTTTCGATAACGCGGTGGTCAACGCTGCCGTTCTTTCCGGCATGGAACCCGTATGGCAGGACCGGTTTCTCACCTGGGGCGTCGCGTTCTCGGTCTTTGGCATGCGGGTGGTTTTTCCGCTGGCCATCGTTGCCGTCGCCACAGAGCTTGGGCCGCTCGACGCGTTAACGCTCTCGCTCAACGAACCGGACACCTATCAGACGCTGGTCAGCTCAGCCCATATCTCGATTGCGGGATTCGGCGGCGCTTTCCTGTGCATGGTCGGTATGAAGTTTTTTTTCGAC
>Ga0181593_10002704_pt1 | contig 16403 bp, 16 predicted proteins | sample 071ome_19_FD_133756 | JGI IMG/M metagenome (GOLD analysis project Ga0181593, IMG submission 133756) | Coastal salt marsh microbial communities from the Groves Creek Marsh, Skidaway Island, Georgia - 071413AT metaG (megahit assembly) | ecosystem: Environmental > Aquatic > Marine > Intertidal...
CGGCTCGTTATCGTCGGCGATGAGAATCCGGCTAGAGCCGGCCTTGGCGTCTTGATTGGGCATAGGAAAACTGCGTTCGCTCCGCTGGGGATCTCCCTGACTTTAGTTCAGGCTCGAGGGTAGTTTCAGGTTTGGGTTCACACTCAGGGCATTTGAAAAATTGATTGGCTTTTCACCACGGCAAATTCATCCGGGAAGGTGTGGAAAGCCTGCACAATAAGGCTCTTTCGCCGTGTTTCGACATTGATCCAACTCACGGCGCCTACCGCCAGACGCCCCCCAGCGGCAAACCGATGAAACAAACCTCGGGTGTTTCCGTCGTCGCAAAGTTCTTGCTGGAACGTCCAAAACTCGTCGGGCTGAACCCGCTCAAGCTGAAAACAGGTTTCGTAGCAGACGCCGTTGGCACACTCAAGGGAATCGGTTCGCTCGCCATGTATCGGGTGCGAAAGCAGACGCCGCTTCATTGGCAAGGGGGCCGTTGCAGCCGTCGCGACCTCACTCAGCGTCAGCCCCGCACCCTGCCAGCAGACCACATGCCCGCTGCCGGTGATGGCCACCTCAGCCTGAAACAGTCCCCGCTCAAGCCGGCGCCCAGCATGCTGCTGGAACAGCTCTGGATGCAGGGAACGCCCATAGAGCTGAAAGACGAGTTCTGTAACGCTGGGACGGGCTGAAATCACGAAGGCAAGCCTCCACAGAGCCGTGCCCAAGCCCCCACGGTGAGGACTGAGGAACAAAAGCTAGTTTGCGCGGTAGTCGTGCGGCAGCCGGACAGTATATCGGGTTCTCTAAGCCGCTCCTATCACTCGGCATACCGCCTGTTTTTTGCAAAAAAACACCGGGCTTTTCCGTGCTCCCCCACCGTGCACGCAAGGCCTTGGCTACCCCTCCGGCTTTCCAGAGTCACAGGGGCCTTCCAAATGCCTGAAAAACCGAAGGATCGAAGTTGCCATGCTGTTTTTCCAGCATCCTTTTCGTGCGTGTAAGACCGCCCTGATCAACTGCCTCGCGGAAGCTGACAGGTTATTCACCGGCTCCGAGCGGACCTCATCTGTTTTGCTCGGGAGACATTTGTGCTGGTGAAAAAATGCGTCGCAGCACTTGCTTCCGTCTTCAACAGGATGTCCTTCTTGCTGTGGTCAGATGCTTTCGCAGTGGCCAAGTGAGAACTTCTTTCGGAAGCAACAGCTTGCGCTTGACAGGGCGGCGCGGCTCTACAGAATGCATGCTCATCGCAGCAACCGAAACGACTCGTTGGGTGGCATGCGGCAAGCCGATTCAGAAGCGTATGCTTGGCTCGGTGCAAAAGCCGCCTGTCGCGAAATGACTTTGGTGTAACGAGTAGCGTTTGATGCATCCAGCGATGCAAAACAACCATATTGAGGGCGGGTACAGACCAAACGGCTTTGGTCGACCAGCCAAGTGGCTGACCTGAGGATTCACAAGGCAGATTTCGAAGAAGCAAAGGGGGGCGGCGACGTGAGGGATCGACAGTCGACGGCATTTGCCGTGGCTTGGATGTCCCCCCCGTCTTCGAAGCCTGTGAATCAATGGGGCAAATAAGTTCTGGCATGATTTCGGACAAATAAATCTGAAACGTGCCGCTTGCCTTGGGGCTATTATCTGGCCATAGAATGTCGCACGATATTCTTTTGACCGCATGAACGCAGTCTGACAGGCCTAAGCACGGGTGGTGATACCGAGAGCCTCCTCTCGGGCATATCTGCCACCCCATTGCCAACGGATGCGTTCCTCCTCTCGCGAGGACATCCGATGCCTCCTGATGCCGCCGCCCCCTCCCGCCGATCGCAGTGCCTGATCGGCTGTGGCGCCAATCTCGGAAGCCGACGAGAGCAGCTCGACCAGGCAATCGATATGCTGCGGTTCATGCCCGGCGTCGAAATGCTGCAAGTCAGCCAGTTCGTCGAGACCCGACCAATCGGCGGGCCTGCTGGGCAGCCCCCCTTTCTCAATGCGGCCTGCCTCGTGGAGACCAGCTTTGGTCCCGAAGAGGTGCTGGACATGCTCGCTGCCGTGGAAAACACCCTCCATCGAGAACGGAGCACCCGCTGGGGCCCCCGCACCATCGACCTGGATCTGCTTATCTATGACGACCGTGTCATCTCGACTGAGCACCTGCAAGTCCCCCACCCACGCATGACCACAAGGCGGTTCGTACTGGAGCCGGCCGCGCAGATTGCCGCCAAACTCCGGCACCCGGTCGCAGGCTGCACCATTGGAGAACTGCTCGACAATATCTCGCAGCGACATCTCCACATCGCCGTGGTCGGTATCCCAGGCAGTGGTGCTCCAGAGGTTGCTTCTGCGGTGGCAGATGTCACCCTCTCCCGCCTGCTGCATGCACCAGCTTTTATCGCGCTGGCAGGCCAGCCGGCGGGAGGTCGCGCTCGCGACGGACACGCTGCCGATGATTGGCTTGATTTCGCCGAAGCCTGCGCCGGCCCGCTCACTCGTGCATTCTGGCCAGACGACCCACACGGCACGGTTACCGATTATTGGCTGGAAGGAATTCGACTCGCCGCCGCCAGCCAGCTTCATTCCGCTGCGTACGACTCTTTTCAGGACGCGTTTCAGCAAGTCGTTGCGGAAACGATCTGCCCCCATGTCGTGCTGTTTCTTGAGGTCAGCCCGCAGACAATCAGCGACCGCTTGGCATACCGGGCTCACGCGGCAGGACGGAGCGACGTTTTTGGCGACCTCGTCGTTGCAGATACTCATGACGAGATCGACACAGCCGTCGCGCCACTTCTTGACCTGCAGGAAAAGCTCAAGGCAAGCCTGCTTCATGGAGATGGCTGTTGCCCACGCCCCAAGGCTGTGATCCAGCTCGCTGCCGATGACCTTGGTCGGGCCATCCTTGATGCCGTCGCCGCCATCGAGGCGATGGCATGAGCGACTCACGCCCGATTGTCATTCGTCGTCATGCCGACATGCGACAGCGGGTCCTGGCCAGCCAGGCTGCCGGAGAACGGGTCGGCTTCGTGCCAACAATGGGAAGCCTGCATGCTGGTCATGCTAGTCTGGCACAGCGGGCTGCCGCTGATTGCACTGCCGTGGCCGTTTCAATTTTCGTCAACCCGACACAGTTTGGCCCGCACGAAGATTTTGATCGTTATCCACGAGACCTCGATGCCGACTGCCAGGTGCTCGCTCAATATGGCGTCCGCTGGGTCTTCGCTCCTGAGGTCACCGAAATGTACCCTGCCCATCACGCCACCCGCGTGGTGGTCGGTGGGCCAGCCGAACCGTTTGAGGGCCAGTTGCGACCAGGCCACTTCGCTGGCGTCGCAACCGTCGTCTGCCGTCTGTTTCAGGCTGTGCCTGCTGATGCTGCCTACTTTGGCGCAAAGGACTGGCAGCAGTCGCTTGTCATCAAGCAGATGGTCCATGACCTCGCCCTGCCGATTGAGGTTCTGGTCTGCCCCACCGTGCGGGAATCAGACGGCCTCGCCCTCAGTTCCCGAAATGCCTACCTCTCTTCTGCCGAACGCCACCGGGCAACGGCCCTCGCGGCCGCCCTCAAGCAGGCCGAGCAGGATTGGCTCCGCGGTGCCAGCATCCCGGACATTGAACAGGCGATGGCGACCCGGCTGACCGCCGCCAGCATCACGGTCGACTACGCGGCAGTGGTTGCTGCCGATACACTCATGCCGCTTAGCCCCGCTGACCAGACAACCCCCGCCATCGCCTTGGTCGCGGGCCAAATTGGAACGACGCGGCTGATCGACAACCTGCCGTTGCCCCCTCGGACCTTGCCCTCGTGCTGACGACGCTCTTTCATATCCCGGCACGGCTCACCATCGGCTCATTCTCGCTCCCCTTGTTTGGCTGGGGACTGTTGCTCGCGGTCTGGGCAGTCGTTGGGCTGACTGCGGTCGTGCTGACAGCCCGCCGGCAGAATCTGCAGTCCGCCATCGCTACCCTGGCCGCACCACTGGCCATCAGTGGCGGCCTGATTTTCTGGGGACTACCGGCCCTTGATGACGGGCAGGGTGTTCCGATCCGCGGCTATGGTGCGATGCTGCTGATTGCGGCGGCCTCGGGCACCTGGCTGTCGATTGTTCGTGGTCGTCGCGTCGGGATCGATGCTGACACCATCATGGCCCTGGGGCTCGAGGTGTTTGTCGCCGGCCTCATCGGTGCACGAATTTTTTACGTCGTCGAATACCACCAACAGTTTTTCCCACCGGGCCGCAGTCTCATTGAGTCCATTCCTGCGGTTCTCAATATCGCCGCAGGTGGTCTCGTCGTTTTTGGTGCCCTGCCAACTGCGGCTCTGGCAGCCTGGTGGTTTGCCCGTCGGCGGCAGCTCTCACTGATGCGGCTAGCCGACTGCATTGCTCCAGGCTTACTCGTGGGACTCGCCTTGGGTCGTGTCGGCTGTTTTCTCAACGGCTGCTGTTACGGCGGCATCTGCGACCTTCCCTGGGCTGTTCAGTTTCCTCCCGGCAGCCCCCCCTGGTTCGATCAGGTATCTCGTGGCCTCCTCCCCGCGCCAACGGCACCTGACTCAGCCCTCCCCAGCCTGCCAGTCCATCCAGCTCAACTCTATGCTGCGTTGGATGCGGCCATCCTGGCTGGACTGGCCATTGCCTGGACACCGTTTGCTCGCCGCGAGGGTGAGGTCTTCGCGGTCGTGCTTACACTCCATCCGATCTCTCGCATTCTGCTGGAGGCCATCCGCGTTGATGAACCGCCAGCCTTGGGTACGCCACTTTCAATTTCGCAACTGATCTCACTCGTCATGCTGGTCGTGGCAGGCATCCTCTGGTGGTGGCTGGCCAGCCAGCCTGTACAACCGCGAATTGGAACTTCCAAGGACACCCCTGCATGAACCCACCAAGTGCAACCAGACCTGCCAATCTGCCGGAAGTCACCATCCGCTGCCGTGAACATGGCCCCCTGGTCGTTGAACTGCCGGTGGACACGCAAGGAGCCCCCACCGTGACCCTCCGCGTCAATGATCACCACGGTGACGCCTTTCCGCTGCCAACCGAGAAGCGAGCCGTCGCCCTGTGTCGCTGCGGCCAGTCAGGCTGCCGGCCGTTCTGTGACGGCACCCACCGTGAGCACCAGTTCCGGGCTGACGAGACGGCAACCGCCCCCTCGGAAACCACCAGTTGAATGCACCCTCTAAACCCTCACCACGAGGGGTTTCCTGGAAGGATGCGCAGTTTTGGGGGAGGCTGCGGCTGGTAGGAAGCGTTCCTGAGGGAACGTTTACGCCCGGCGACGCGGTGAGAAAAGGTCGCGGATAGGTGGCGTCGATATGGACTCAAAGGCAGAAGAGCGTTAGTTTTCAAGACTCTGAGATCGTCGACAGGAACATCCGCCGACGGCCCCAGAGCAGACTTGACCAGTCGCATGTCCGGAGCAGGTTTCTCCGGGCTTCCATCCACCAGCGGATCCTCTCCGCTCCTTTCAGCAGCGAATCAATCTGGTTCGAGACGAGGCGACATGTCGCAGAGAACGGGTTTTTACGAGCGGTACAGTGTCTGGATCTTGGCCATCTTGGTCTTCCTGCTTCCCATGGTTGTGGTGGGAGCCATCAAGGCCAAGGGCAACAATCGAAACGATGTGAAGGGCTGGCTGCCTCTGGAATACCCAGAGACCCAGACCTATCGCTTCTTCCGCCAGAACTTCCAAGGTGAAGAGTTCATTCTGGTCAGCTGGGATGGCTGCACCATGGCCGACCCACGTCTGGAACTGCTTGCCCGCAAACTGCTGCCGCCCCCGGAAGAGGCCTCCCGCATAGGTCGCCCGATCTATTTCAAGACGGCCCAGACCGGTCCGCGTGCCGTTGAGCAGATGACCGACGAACCGCTTAACCTCGACCGAGAGGAGGCTGTCGATCGGCTGACGGGCGCTCTGATCGGCGACGCCCAAGCGGCAGTGCCGACGGCAACTGACAGCGACGCCGGAGTTCCAACAGAGCGGGCCACCGTCACCAGGGTCGAGGATCTGCAAACCTGTCTTGTCCTGACCCTCTCTGATGCCGCCCGAGCCAACCTGCATGGCGCCATCGACACCATCAAGGACGTTGCTGTTGAGGAATGTGGCATTCCGGAAGAGACGCTCCACATGGGCGGCCCTCCAGTCGACAATGTCTCCATTGACCGGGCAGGACAGACCAGCGTCACGCTCCTTTTTGGTCTCTCGCTGGTCGTGGGCTTCTTCGTCAGCTGGTGGAGCCTGAAAAGCAAGGTGCTCGTGGGCCTCGTGCTTGCCTCTGGCGTCTACAGCATGTTCGCCAGCCTGGCCATCGTCTGGTACACGGGCTATCCCGTCGACGCCATCCTGCTGACCATGCCCTCATTGGTCTATGTGGCCACCACCAGCGGCGCCATCCACCTTGCCAACTACTACCGCGATCAGTTGGCTGAAACTGGCATTCTTAAAGGGGCAGCTGGTGCGTCTGTGCATCACGCCTTGCTCCCCCTCTCGCTCGCTACCGGAACGACTGCTGTTGGCCTGGCCACGCTGGCAGTGAGTGAACTCGTGCCGATCAAGATGTTCGGCATCTTTTCGGCCGTTGGGGTGGTCGTCAGTTTTGTGATCCTGATGACCCTGATGCCCGCCTTCCTCGAACTGTTCCCACCCAAGCTACGGCTCGGGGCAATGGCGTCAGAAGAGGACGGAGACACCTGGAGGCCGATTGAAGAGAGCCCCTGGTGGCGTGTCGGCCAGTGGATTACCCGCCACAACATCTCAGTCGCGACGGTCTGCCTTTTGGTCATGGGCGGCTTTGCCTATGGCATGACCAAGGTTGAAAGCAGCGTTCAGCTCATGCGGCTCTTCTCGCCTCAGGCACGGATTCGGCAGGACTACCGCTGGCTGGAAAAGAATCTCGGTCCCCTCGTGCCAATGGAGATTCTTATTCGGTGCGATGAAGAACAGTGCGACCTGAACTTCCTCGAGCGGATGGAACTCGTTGATGAAATTCAACGGGAGATTGGCCAACTCAGCGAGGTCGGCAGTTCGTTGTCGACAGTCACTTTCGGCCGGAGTCTCGATGTGGGTGGTGGCGGCCTTGGTGGGGCTGCTGGCCGGGTCTTCGGCCTCACCGCCCGCACCCGCCGGAGTGTGCTCAACCGCCGCCTCGTTGCCCACCGTGACGAGTTTCTCGATGGCGACTACCTTCGTGAGGCCACAGTCGAGGACGACGCTGGTGTTCGTGAGCAAGAACTTTGGCGTATCAGTGCCCGAGTGAGCGCCACCAAAGAAGTCGACTATGCCGACTTCAAACGAGACCTGCAGTCAAAGATTGATCCCATTCTGGCCCGCTACGAAGCTGATGGCGTCAACGGTGTCTCAGTCGATTACACCGGCCTCGTACCACTGGTGTACAAGGCCCAGCACTCACTCCTCGATGGCCTGATTGTCGGGTTCATCAGCGACTTTGCAATTATTGTCCTGGTGATGGTGCTGCTCTGCCGTGCTGCATCTGCCGGTTTGGTCTTGCTCCTGCCGGCAGCCTTCCCTGCAGTCGTCGTCTTTGGCGGCATGGGCTGGGGCAACGAAATCCTCAAGAATCTCGGCACAGGCAATCTGCTGATCGACATCGGCACCGTGATGGCGCCCAGCGTGGCCCTCGGGGTCACGGTCGACGACGTAGTCCACTTCATGCTCTGGTTCCGCCGCGGCATTTCTGAGGGGCTTGATCGGAAGGCAGCCACCATGTTGGCCTACAAGGGCTGCGCTCGGGCGATGTACCAGAGTTGGGGCGTCATCGGCATCGGCCTGTCAGTCTTCTCGCTGTCTCCTTTCGGCCCCACCCAGCGGTTTGGCCATATGATGCTTGCCATGCTGACAGTTGCCCTCGTGGGTAATCTGGTGCTGTTACCAGCCTTGCTCGCTGGACCACTCGGCGACATCTTCGGCTGGAGCGTCTTGCGGCTGGAGAAGCGGAAGTCGGCCAAGCAGGACCACCGTCGCGTGAAGGCTGACCCGGGCACTGATTCCCTTCCCCAGCCTCATGTGCTGCCGGAACCGGCCAAGCAGGTTGTTCATGCCTGACGACAGTGCCGTCGAGACGGCCAATGACACCCCACCCGTGGCTGCTTCTGCTGCCACCGTCTTCGTCAAACCAAAGCGGGCCCGTCCGTTTTTTGGGCGTCACCCCTGGGTGCTGGACTCAGCCGTGCAGCGAGTCGAAGGGGCTCCGTCGGCAGGTGATGTGGTCGATCTCGTGACACACGACGGCCGGTTTATCGGCCGCGGACTTTGGAATGGATCGAGTCGTCTGCGGGTTCGGCTCTACACCTTCACCGCCGAGCAACCGCTTGATGATGCCTTTTGGGATTCACGTCTCACCGCGGCAGTTGACCTTCGCCGACAGCTCCATCTTGACGCGCCAGCAGGAGGCTGCCGACTGGTGAACAGTGAAGGAGACGATCTCTCTGGCTTGATCGTCGATCGCTATGGGCCCTACCTGGCCGTCCAGGCAACGGCCCTGGCAATGGCAGAACGCCTCGAGCCAATCTGCGACATTCTGGAAAGGCTGCTCCAGCCGCGTGGCATTCTCCTCCGCGGAGCGGAGCGAGGCCTCGGCAAACTTGAGGGCCTGAATCTTCCAGATCGCCAGCTTCGCGGGGAGCGGCCGGAGGGGCCGGTCTTCGTCGAAGAACATGGCCTCCGGTTTGGTGTCGATCTCACCGAAGGACAAAAGACTGGCTACTACCTTGACCAGCGGGAGAATCGTCAGGCAGCCGCCAGCTACGCCCGTGGTCGTCGGGTCCTCGACATGTTCTGCTATTCCGGTGGCTTCGGGGTAGCAGCGGCCGTCTCGGGCAAGGCCACGGCAGTGCTTTCGGTTGATTCAAGCGCCAAGGCTGTTGCTCTGGCCAAGGCCAACGCAGAGCTCAATGCCGCCACCACCATGGCCGTCGAGCAGGCTGACGCCTTTGACAAGCTCGCGTCGCTGCAGACTGCTGGTGAACGGTTTGGGATGATCGTGCTCGATCCCCCAAAGTTTGCCCGGAGCCGCGCCTCGGCGGCCGATGCCCTACGGGCCTACCATCGGATCAATCGGCTGGCAGTCGACCTGCTGGAGCCGGGGGGCATTCTCGTCACCTGCAGCTGCTCTGGAGCAATTGCCCGCGAAGACTTTCTCGTCATGCTCTCAGGGGTTGCTCAGCGAAGCGGCCGTATGCTGCAGCTTCTTGAGTGCCGTGGGGCAGCAGCCGATCATCCGGTGAACCTCCACTGTCTGGAGGGTGAATATCTCAAGTGCGTGATCGCCCGGGTGACCTGAGGCGGTCGTCAGGTGCTGTGGTGCACGCTGCCAGCAGCACAAACCACCGCCACTCTCAGCAGACCGAGACAAACCGGGCCGAGTAGCGGCTACGCACTCTCAGAGTTTGCGTAGCCGCGTGTACTCGTCGATCGTCACCGTGGTCAACTCACCGTCGTCACGGGCGAGAATCAGGACATCGCTAAAGACCTTGTCGTCCGTATTCCGACGGAAGTGCAGGCCGTGCCGCCGCCGCTCACGCCGCAAGACCCGACCCACGGTGGTTGTGCTCCAATTCGCACTCGAGCCGACCGTCACCCCATGGATGACTTCGACACGATCGCCCGGCTCCAACTGCTCATACAGGCTCCGTGTCTCACGCTCGGCTGTATTCATCGATGTCTCCTCGGCACGGTTCTGCAGTCACACCCGAATGCATCGCAGTTCAAATGACCTGCAGGGCGTCACACTAGACTTCCTTGGAATCAATCCATTGCATCATTTTCCGCAACTGGCGGCCAGTGGCGGTCAGCAGGTGCTCCCGCTCACGACGACGGGTTGCCTTGAACATCGCGGCATTGGCACGATTTTCCAAGATCCAGTCCCGAGCAAATTCGCCTGACTGAATCTCGGTGAGAATCTTCTTCATTTCGGCCCGGGTCTCAGCGGTGATCACCCGTTTGCCACGGGTGTAGTCACCGTATTCGGCCGTGTTCGACACACTGTACCGCATGTATTCCAGGCCACCCTGATAGAGCAGGTCAACGATCAGTTTCATCTCATGCAGGCACTCAAAGTAGGCCATTTCTGGCTGATAGCCCGCATCGACAAGAGTATCGAAGCCGGCCTTGATGAGTTCCGAAACGCCACCACAAAGCACGGCCTGCTCACCGAAGAGGTCTGTCTCAGTCTCTTCTGCGATTGTCGTCTCAATGACACCGCCCCGGGTGCCACCAATGCCCTTGGCGTAGGCCAGACCAATCTTCTTGGTTGCCTCTGAGGCCCCTTCACCGAGCGCGATCAGGCAAGGCACGCCGCCCCCCTTCTCGTACTCACTCCGCACAAGATGGCCCGGGCCCTTTGGTGCCACCAGCAAGATGTCATGCCCCGGAGGTGGCTCGACCTGGTTGAAGTGGAAGTTGAAACCATGGCTGGCCATCAGGACGGCACCTGGCTTGAGATTCGGCCGAATCGCCGCCTTGTAGACGTCCCCCTGAAATTCATCCGGCAGCAAAATGTTGACCACATCAGCCTGCTTGACGGCATCTTCAACCGACAACGGCTCAAAGCCATGGCTTTTGGCGAGGTCATAATTGGGACCACCCGGTCGCTGGGCGACAACGACGTTGAGCCCGCTGTCTCGCAAGTTCTGAGCCTGGGCATGGCCCTGGCTGCCATATCCAATGATGGCAATCGTTTTGCCGGAAAGAACGGCGAGGTCGGCGTCGGCTTCGTAGTAGATGGTGGCGGGCACGAGGGGCTCCTTCTGAACCTGTTGAGGAAAGGGAAATCGGTTGTTTTGCTGTTCTTTGCGTGACGAATACGTCGCCAAATGATCGCGGCCAGAGGCTCTAGCCTGCCGACGCTTCATTCTCCGGGCGACTGCCGCGGACCATGGCAATCCGGCCAGTCCGCACGAGTTCGAGAATGCCGAGAGGCCGCACCAGTTCGATGAAACCCTCAATCTTGTTTTCAGTGCCAGATATTTCGACGATCACGCTATCAGCGGCAACATCGACCACACGGCCACGGAAAATCTCGGCCAACTCCTTGACGTTTGACCGGGCCGGGCCCGCCGGAGCGGCCACCTTAATGAGCATAAGGTCGCGTTCAACGTAATTTTGCGAACTGATATCGTCGACGCTGACCACGGTGACGATCTTTTCCAACTGCCGTCGCACCTGCTCCTGCACCCGTTCATCACCACGGAGAACAAAGGTCATCCGCGAAAAACCGGGGTCATCGGTCTCACCGACAGCCAGGCTGTCGATGTTGTAGCCCCGGGAGGCAAGCATCCCCGAAACGTGGGCCAGCACACCGGGAACATTTTGAACCGTTGCAGAAAGAACGTGTCGCATAGCTATGGCCAGGGCCCGGGCTGGCCCTGCCGGCCTGCTGGCTGCTGACCCTCTCATTTGGAAAGGTGTCTGAATGATCGAGCCTCGCAGTCTAATTTCGGTTGATGATCGAATTCAAGCGGCTCGGTGCCGGACCGGCCTCTTGAACCCGAACAAGACCATGTTCACGTTGACAAAGCCGAAAAAACCCCCATATTTAGCCACACTTGTCGGGCCTGCCAGAAAAGGTGGTTCCGCAGTCGTGTCGCCCAAGGCTGGCGCACGGGTATCGCAACACAGAACCGAAAGTGAGAAAACGACGTGTCGACCGCTCTTGCCCAAGAACTCATCGAAGCCGGCGTGCATTTTGGCCACCGCTCCAGCCGCTGGAACCCGAAGATGCGACCCTACATCTTCGGCCGAAAGAACCTCATTCATATCATTGATGTCCGCGAGACAATTCGCGGCCTGCTCCGCAGCAAAAAATATCTCAAACAGGTCGCTGAGACAGGCAGCCTGATCCTGTTTGTTGGCACAAAACGTCAGGGCCAGGAAGCGATTGCCCGTGAGGCCAGCCGTTGCGGCATGCCCTACGTCAGTGACCGTTGGCTTGGTGGCACCCTGACCAACTTCCGCACCATCCGAAACCGACTGGCACGACTAGAAGAGCTCGAGGAACTACTCCCCTCCGATGCCTTCCATAGTTATTCCAAGAAGATGCAGTCGTCCCTGCGGCGGGAACATCGCAAGATGCTCCGCAACCTCGGTGGTATTCGCACCCTCTCCCGACTCCCTGAGTGCCTTGTGGTGTTCGACCCCAAAAAGGAAAAGAACGCCATCAATGAGGCCCGCAAAATGGGCATCACGACGGTTGCCTTGATCGACACTGACTGCGATCCCGATATGGTTGACCTGCCGATCCCTGGGAATGACGACTCCATCCGTTCCATTGAACTGGTCGCTGCCCGTTTGGCTGATGCCATTCTTGAGGGCAAGGCCACCTTGGCGGCGAGCAATCAGTCACAGGCAGAGGGTGGTGACGGCGAGTCGAAGGGAGCCAAGCCTGCTCCTCGGGCCCGCGGGAACGTCGCCCCCCCATCAGCCAAGCCAGCCAAGGCTTGATTTGCCCTTATCCGCACGCCTCCGCCGTCAGGATGCCAAACCTAGGGCATCCTGACGGCAGCGTCGGCTGCCTGCAATTGGGTCAGACTGCTCGACCCACAGGCTCACTCCAAACCAATCCCCCCAATCAACTTTCCCCAATAACTTCCCAATAAAAACAGAGGAACTCGACAATGGCAGCAATCACCGCCGCCGCAGTCATGGCCCTGCGTGAAAAAACTGGCCTGCCCATGATGGAATGCAAGAAAGCCCTCAGCGAATGCGGCGGGGACACCGAACAGGCCGTTGAGTGGCTGCGGAAGCAAGGCATCAAAACCCAGGCCTTGCGTGCCGATCGGGAAACCTCAATGGGTCGACTAGCTGTCTACACCGATCTCGAAAAAGGCGTTGGCACCATCATTGAACTAAAGTGCGAAAGCGCCCCGGTTGCCGGCAGCCCTGACTTCAAGGATCTCGCCAACGATCTTGCCAAGACACTCGCCCTCGGCCCTGGGGCGACAACAGCCGATGAACTGCTTGCCCAGAAGTGCCAGGAACACCCCGAGAAAACCCTTGGTGAACTGAAAGACGACCTCTTCAATCGGATGCGGGAAGTCTTTGAACTTTCCCGGATCTGCCGCATTGATGCCCCCTGCGGCGGCTATGCCCACCACGACGGCTCCAAGGCGGCCTTGGTTGAAATTGCCGGCAAGGTGACTGGGCCAGACGCGGCTGAAGTGGCCAAGGACGTGGCCATGCATATTGTTGCTCTGGCGCCGAAAGCCATCAGCAAGGACGACCTCGACCAGGACGCCGTCGAGAAAGAGCGCGAGATCCTTACCGAAGCAGCCCGCAAGGAAGGCAAGCCTGAGAACATCATTCAGAAGATGATCGAGGGCCGACTCCGTAACTTCTTTAGTGAGTGCGTCTTGCTTGAACAGCCGTTCGTCAAAGACGACAAGCAACGTGTTGGCAAGCTTATCGAAGCCGCCGGCCTCGACATCAAACGCATGGAGAACTGGAAAGTGGGTGGCTGAGCCACCTCGCTTGATCTCGTACGACGAATATGACCATCGCCACAGGAACGCCTTACCGACGCGTGCTACTCAAACTCTCAGGCGAGAGTTTCGCCCGAGCAGGTGAGCGAGGCATCTCGATGGAAGAGGTGCTTCACATCGCCCAGCAGACGGTCCGGGCAAAAAGTCGTGGCGTCCAACTGGCGGTGGTCATCGGCGGAGGCAATATCCTGCGTGGCGCGTCGTTCACGGCGGGCAACACGGGCGTACAAGAGGCCACCGCCCACTACATGGGCATGCTTGCCACCGTGCTGAACGGCCTCGCTTTGCAAGATGCCATTGAGTCGCTGGGGGTTGAGACCCGACTCATGACAGCCATCCAGATGGACGGCGTGGCCGAGCCCTACATTCGCCGACGCGCCCGTCATCATCTCGATAAGGGGCGGATTGTGATCCTCGCCGCTGGCACTGGCAGCCCGTTTGTGACGACTGACACAGCAGCCGCCCAACGCGCCCTCGAAATGGAAGCCGACATCCTGATGAAGGCAACCAGGGTCGATGGCGTCTATTCAGACGATCCGGAAAAGAATCCGCATGCGGTGCTCTATCGCGACCTGACGTTCCAACAAGTCCGGGACCAGAATCTGCAGGTCATGGATGCCACAGCCATTTCCCAGTGCATGGAGCACGACATGCCGATCCTTGTCTTCAACTATCGCAAAGACGGCAACATTGAGCGGGCCGTCGCAGGGGAAAAATGTGGCACGCTGGTTACCAGCCGGCGGTCCCCTCCTGAATGAGTGGGGACATTGGCTTGCCTCGCACCGGAGGCTGGGTGAGAATCGAACGGAAACAGAACCGGCCGTGACCGGTTTGGCGAAATGATTTGGGGTGAGGAGGTGACAGGATGGCGGTTGACGAGATTCTGCTCGACGCCGAGGAACGCATGGAGAAGGCCGTCGAGGTCTTCCGAAACGCGCTGACTGGTATTCGTACGGGCCGGGCTAATCCTGGTCTGGTCGATTCGCTACGAGCCGAGGTCTATGGCTCGCCAACGCCAATTAAATCATTGGCCAACGTCGGGGCACCGGAGCCAAATCAGATCGTCATCCGCCCGTTTGATCCCAGCACAATCAAAGATATTGAGAAGGCCATTCAGGCCAGTGACCTTGGGCTCAACCCGCAAAGCGATGGCCGTGTCATCCGGATTACGATTCCCGCCCTCTCAACAGATGTCCGGAAGAAGATGACTTCCCGCATCAAAGAACTCGCCGAAGAGGCCCGTATTTCCATCCGCAATGTTCGCCGTGATGCCAACAAGGCCGCTGATGGTGAAAAGAGCGGGGGCACAATGACCGAGGATGACTGCACCAGCACGAAAGACGACGTGCAGGACTTGACCAAGAAGTACGAAAGTCAGGTTGGCGACCTCGCCAAGGCCAAAGAATCCGAAGTGATGGACGACTAACGCCTGGCACGAACCCCGGCAGCACAGGCGTCGACAGCCGCCCGCTCCCACCGAAAACGCATCCTGACACGAGTGCCGTGGGCAATCGTGTCGGAGCAGGCAAGACGATCCCAGCCACTGTTTTGATTCCAGCCAGCCAAGGGGCACGCTCGCCATGACCGCATCTGCTGCCCCGATTCCCGTGCAGTTGACCGATGTGGTCAAACGCTACGGACGGCGGACGGTGCTGGATGGCGTCTCGCTGGAAGTGACCCCTGGCATTACCGGCTTGGTCGGCCCCAATGGTGCCGGCAAAAGCACACTGGTCCGGTCGATTCTGGGCCTGGTCCGTCTCGCCGAAGGAAAGGCACGGGTCTTCGGCCATGACCCCTACCGCCGTCCCCGTCGGGTCCGGGAACTGGTCGGTGTGGTGCCTGAAGATGAGTGCTCCGTCCCGGGCCTATCCGGGGTTGAAATGGTGCGGTACGCCGCGAGACTTTCCGGTCTGCCCGCCACGGCGGCACTCCGACGGGCCCATGAAGTTCTCGACGGGTGCGACGCCGGCCAAGAGCGATACCGGCCGGTGGAAACCCTCTCTGTCGGCACCCGCCAGAAGGTCTCTTTCGCTGCTGCCATCGTCCATGACCCCCCCATGGTGATCCTTGATGAGCCGACCAACGGCCTCGATCCGATTGAACGGCGGGCCATGCTGGGCCGGCTGACCACGCTCGCCCGCTCTCACGGCAAGACGATTTTTGTTTCAACACATGTCTTGCCCGACGTGCAGGCAATCTGTGATCGCGTCATCGTGCTGGCCCGAGGCCGCGTCCGGCTTGCTGGCACCATCGCTGAACTCACCCGCCCTCCTGTCCCAGAGCATCACCTTACCGGCACTGGCCCACTCGACCGCCTCGCTGCTGACCTTTCCACGCGGGGCCTGCCAGCGACTGTCCGGGTTGGTGAGACTGGCCCACTGATCGCACTTGCCTCACCGCAACCTGATCAACTTGGTCTGGTCTGGTCTGCTGCCAGTTCGGTGGGCGTGGCCATTCGATCATTCGGCCCAGCCTGTCGTCCACTCGAACAGGTCTTCATCGAATCACTCCGACAGGCTGCCCAGGAAACCGCCGCTCCTGATCAGGTTCTCATTGAATCCGGAGGAATCAATGCCCCTGCATGATGTCGGCTACCGGTCTTGGAAGAGCCACCGCTGTGGCCCGGCGGCGACGGTCTGGGTCATTGCAGTGACCGGCATCCGTCTGGCCTGGGAAAGCCGCTGGCTCCGCCGGCTGGTCTTCTTCGCCTGGAGCCCGGCGCTGATTTTTGCCGCTAGTTTTTTCGCCTTTGAGCAGGCCGTTGATGAAGGGCGACTGAGTTCGCTGGGAGAAGCAGCCGAACACGGCCGCAACCTCGATGGTGTCGGCATGCTCGGCACCGTGCTGGCTGACGCCCTCGGCGGTGACCCGACCGATGTGGATGTCGAATCAACCCGTCGGCTTGTCTGGACACGGCTGCTTCTGGCCTTC
>Ga0181593_10002705_pt1 | contig 16399 bp, 27 predicted proteins | sample 071ome_19_FD_133756 | JGI IMG/M metagenome (GOLD analysis project Ga0181593, IMG submission 133756) | Coastal salt marsh microbial communities from the Groves Creek Marsh, Skidaway Island, Georgia - 071413AT metaG (megahit assembly) | ecosystem: Environmental > Aquatic > Marine > Intertidal...
ACCTACAAGGTGATTGCTGAGAGTGTAGAATGGGTTCCTGTAGATTCGCCGAATGACAGTTATGTGTTCGATGGCACCGCCACCGTCACGTTACGGTCGCTAGTGGAGTAAACGATGGCTAAGACCCGCAGAGCATATGAAGGCGCAGGCGCGTCAACGACGTTGGACGGCGATTTCGTTGCCGGTGCTACGAATTTGACGGTTGCTGCTGCTACCGGCTGGCCGTACGGTTCTGACCCGTTCTTCATTGTTGTTGAGCCGGGAACGGCGAACGAGGAAAAGATTCTCGTTACCCGCACTAACTCAGGTGATTTGTCTTTGTCGGTGTCTGGTTCGCGTGGCGCGGACGGCACGACAGATGTGAGTCATGCTGATAATTCAACTGTGTATCCGGTGTTCACCGCTGCTGACGCTGATGAGGCGAACGAACTGGCGTCGACGTGGACAACGAAGGGCGACATTGTTACGCATGGCGCATCCACGTTTGAGCGTTTGGCTGTCGGCACCGATGGCTACGTTTTGACTGCCGATTCTGCTGCTTCTGGCGGTTTGGCGTGGGGTTTGGTGGATGACGCTATCGCGGACGGGGCGATCACGGCAGCGAAGATCGCTACTGGTGCTGTCGGAACTTCTGAACTTGCTGATGATGCGGTCACGAACGAGAAGATTGGTGTTGGCGCGGTTGGCACAACGGAACTTGCTGCTGATGCGGTCACGAACGCGAAGATAGGTGTTGGCGCGGTTGGCACAACGGAACTTGCTGCTGACGCGGTCAATGGCGACAAGATCGCTGATGATGCGATCGGTAGCGAACACATCGCCTCTGGCGCAGTCGGCACCGCAGAGATAGCGACCGGGGCGGTCGGTAGCGACGAGATTGGTACTGACGCGGTTAGCACAGACAAAATCGCTGACAATGCGGTTACTTATGCGAAACTTGAAAACGCTGCTGGGCATACCGTGTTGGCGCGTGTCGGCGGGACGGCTGGTGATCTATCAGAAATTGTTGCGGGTACGAACAGCGTTCTGCGGAGGGACGGGACAGGCAACTTAGCGTTCGGCACAATCGACGGCGGTCACATCGCTAACAATTCTATTGACTCCGGTCATTACGTTGACGGCTCAATCGACCGGGAGCATCTCGCAGCCGACATTGTCAATGGCGACAAGATTGCTGACAACTCGATCAACTCTGAGCATTACGTTGACGGATCAATTGATGCCGAGCATCTGTCTAGCAACTCTGTGGAGACAGCAAAAATTGCCGACAACGCGGTCACTACAGACAAGCTGGCGTCTGGGCAGCGTTTGAAAACCGGATATCAGAACGTCACTTTGGACGGCCAAGGAGAAGCCAGCATCGCGCACGGTCTTGGTTCCGCAGCGTTGAGCAAACCTGTTTTCGTCAACACTTATGGGGAACAATCAAACAGCAACGACACGCTTCTCGTCGCTGTCGTCCATAGTGTTGATTCAAACTACATCAACATCCGCATGTATGAAACGGACGGCTCCACAACGAGCAACAGCGGGCACACCGTCAGCAGCGTCACAAGCGCGATCGCGGCTGTTAGTTGGATGATTATTTACTGATGGCTACCTACAAGTACGGGTACGGATCGGCACGTCGCAGCCTCGCCGAACTAGAAACCAACCCCAAATGGAACAAACTGCACCCCGAGTTCCGTCGTCGTCTCGTCGCCCTGTTCGACACAGCCCGCGAAGAAGGCACCGACGTAGGGATCGGCGGCGGCTACCGCTCCAGCGAACGCCAGAAAGCCATGTTCCTCTCACGGTACGTCCAAGACCCAAACGGACGCACCCGATGGGACGGCAAACGGTGGACAAAGAAACGCGGAGTCGCATCCGCTGCCCCTCCTGGCCGTTCCTACCATGAACCCACCGACAGCAAAGGCTGGTGCTACGCAGCAGACCTCGTCGGCGACCTCAAATGGGCGAACGCGAACGCACATCGTTTCGACCTGCTGCATTTCGCCAACGTCAACTCGGAGCCGTGGCATTTCCAACCGATCGAACTACCCAAGTCACGGTTCCGGTACACCGGCCAAGTTCTAGAAGTGTGGAACCCGCCGGCACCCCCGAACAATTTCACCCCCGACCCCGTCCGACACATCACGAAGGATCTCGACATGCGTCTTGTCAAGCCTGCCCGACTTTACGACTCCCGCCAGAAAGACGGCCCGTTCAAAGCGAACGAGACACGTCGTATCCGTATCGCCGATGTGTCAGCAGCGTTCGTGAACATCACAGTTGTTCCGTACGGCGGTGGTCATGTGACAGCGTGGGATGGTGGCGACATGCCGAACGTCAGCAACGTCAACTTCTGCGACGAGGCTGTGTGTAACACGTCGTGGGTGCCGGTGTCCGACGGGCACATCATGGTGCATGTTGCCAACGCGAAAGCCGACGTAATCATCGACCTTCAAGCGACCGCGTAGGAGCTGCCATGAACCCCACCAAAATTGTTGCCCGTCTCGCCGCCACCTTCGTTGCAGCGTGCATCCCGAACGGTGCTGTCGGCATCGCCCTCGACGTGGAACTGTGGAAGGCTGCTGCCATGTCCGGCGCGGTCGCTGTCCTCGGTGTCGTGCAGGCTCTCGCCCAGTCATACCGTGACGGCGACCTGACGATCGAAGAAATCGAACAGGCTTTCGGAGAAAAGTGAGTCTCCGATGCCAGTTTGGCTGACGATCATCCTCGCCATACTGGCACCCGGTGGTATCCTTGTCACCCTTGTTCAGTTGAAGAAGGAAAACGCGAGGGATCACGCCGCGAACTCTGCGAAGCTGGATCGAGTCATTGAGGTTTCCGAAGACACTCGGGAACGACTCAACGATCACATCGATTACCACTTGAAGCACGGCCGCTGATTCCTCCCAAAGAGGAAGGCGACCCATGCCCCAAGATGTATACCTTGACGCAGCCCATTTCTTGACTAGAGTTGTGCCCAGAGGCGCAGACGAAGCGCAGCGTCTCTGTCACATCATCAAGATATTGGAGGGACATGGGACTCGCGGAAGCACTACAGGCCGTACCGGAACCAGAACCGCTGGTGCGGTGCAGGATCTACTATCTGCGTGAAACGCTAGAAGGCGAAGACCTTCAGGTTTTCAACGACACACTCACCAAACTGGTGTCTATTCCTGGCAATGACCGTAAGAACGGCAAGTCGGGTTTGACGGCACGCTGGTTGTCGGACGTGTTGAAAGCGAACGGGCACGACATTTCGTCGTCCACGATTCAACGCCACACCGCTGGGAGGTGTACTTGTGGCGTTATCTGACGACATGAAAGCCGGCCCTCCCCCTCCGAAGAAAGAGGTGTTGGGGAAGATCGCTCACCTGTTGGAACGCAACGGGATCGATGTCGAGGAAGTCGGCAAGATTCAACGTGTCAACGTGTGGCAGGGTTTCTACAAAGATGACGAGGGGGAGGCGCACACGGTCGATATGGCTGGGTTGTCGTTCTCTCCGTCGTGGGAGGACGGCCCCGAGTGGAACCCAGTGTCCCAGTCACCGCCTGTCAAATGCTCTGTAAGGCCTCTGAAAGGCGTTGTACGCCCCGAAGGCTACAAGACCGCTGTGATTGTCCCCGACGTACAGATCGGCTATTACAGGGCTACTGACGGCGAACTTGTCCCAACCCACGACGAGGCAGCGGTGTCGCTCTGCCTGTCAGTAATGCGGGATATCAGCCCTGACCTTGTTGTTCTTGTCGGCGACAACATCGACCTACCCGAGTTAGGTAAATACCGTACAAGCCCCGCGTTCTCTCTCACCACCCAAGCGTCCATTGACCGGGCTGCTGTCTTCGCTGCTGAACTGCGTGCCTGCGCCCCAAACGCCGAAATCGTCTGGCTAGCCGGCAACCATGAAGAAAGGCTAGTCAACTATGTACTCGACAACGCGAAAGCTGCGTTCGGTATCCGTCGAGGCAACACTCCAGATTCTTGGCCTGTTATTAGTGTGCCTTATCTCTGCCGTTTTGACGATCATGGCATCGAGTATCTGGCTGGCTACCCTGCATCCAGCTTTTGGATCAACAACAAACTCAAAGTCATCCACGGCAACCGTGTCAAATCGAACGGGTCAACGGCGCATCAGTATCTCAACAGCGAAAGCAAGGTATCTGTTATCTACGGTCATATCCATCGCCGTGAGTGGGCTGAGAAAACCCGTGAAGATTGGGATGGCCCCAAGACGATCCTTGCGGCGTCGCCTGGAACCCTTGCCCGAACGGACGGGGCTGTCCCTTCGACTCGCGGCGGGATTGACCTCGACGGTCGCCCGTTGACGGTGGTGGAGGACTGGCAGCAAGGTTTCGCTGTCGTGTCGTATGGGGAAGGCGACGGCCAGTTCTGGTACGAACAGATCCCAATTCACCACGGACAGACCTTCTGGCGTGGCAAACTATATAACTATGGCCCCACCGAAGGTTCCTAAGCCGAAACGCTCCGCGAAGTACTACCGGGACAACCCAGAAGCACGACGTAAGAAAGCGGAGTACGACACAAAGTTCCAGTCGAAGCCGTCTCAGAAGAAGGCGAAACGGGAACGCGCCAAGTTCCGTCGCGAGAAGGGTGTGATGGGCAAGGGCGGTAAGGATGCGTCGCATACACGATCCGGTGGGATGGTGTTGGAGAACGCATCGAAGAACCGTGCCCGCAACAGGGGGAAGAAATGAGCGAGGCTGTGTACGAGTGCGTGCGGTGCGGTGCCATCGTTGTTGGTGGCCGTAAATGCTCTGCGTGTGGCGGCAAACTGATCCCGTACGAGCCGTTCTGATGGGCGAATCTGTCTACGACGAAGACGACGAGACGTGGCCGATTGTCGTTTGTCAATGGCGTGACGCTGCATCGGGTGGCGAGGGTGGCTGGGTCGACACCGCTACCTACGACCCCCAAGAAACCCATGTGTTGACGGTCGGCTGGGTGTGGCCTCAATGCTTAGAAGGTCACCTGACGATCGTGTCGTCCGTTATCGGCATCCCGAACGATCCTGACACCGTCGGCGAGATCACCCATGTGCCGCTGGAGAACGTCTGCTCGGTGTACTCGCTCGCAGCTCACCTGCCGGTCAACTGGTTTGACGAGAACTTTTAGACTTGACACGCTGTCACACCCTCCTGTAATACTGTAGCCAACCCGCTACACAGGAGGAACCTATGGGTGCAACCATCATCAAACCGCTGCACGGCAGCATGGAATGGCTGAAGCTCCGCCACCGGGACGACACCGGCTGGCCGGTCGTGTCCGCATCAGACGCAGCAGCAGTCCACGGCGAGCACCGTTTCAAAACGAAATACGGCCTCGGCATCGACAAGCTGGCCGACGAACCAACGGTCACCGAAACGAACCGTGCGATGGAACGCGGCAACCGCCTAGAAGCCACCCTGCTGAACTGGGTTGGCGACGAAATCGGCGAACGAGTGTTCCACCCTGACCGCATGTACGTCTTCCAAGAACGCGGCGCGTCAATGGTCGCCACCCTCGACGGGTACATCGGCAACAACCCGTTCCTACCCGACGCCATCGTAGAAATCAAAACCTACTCCGGTGTGTTCGACCCTGACGGCGACTACGGCGACGGATACGGCCCCCTGCCGGCCTACTGGCATTGGCAAGGCGTACAGCAGTCGTTGTGCTGCGACACCGACGAGGTGATCTGGGGCGTGTTCGACAGCACCCTCGATCTAAAGATCTACCGTCAGTACGTCACCGAGGTAGATCGTGGACGGCACATCGCAGCGGTCGCAGATTTCTGCCGGAACATCGCTGTCGGGTTCCTTCCCGATGATTGGCAGGCGAACTACAACGACTTCGCATCGAAGCCTGTCAGCGAACATGTTGCTGATCTAACCGATCTGTCATCGGTAATCGCCCAGTTGCGCGAGGTACAGGCAGAGAAGCGTGAACTCAACGAACGTGAGGACGAGCTGAAAGCCAATTTGGCGGCAGCGATGGATGGTGCTACTGTTGGCACCGTAGACGGCCAGGAGGTGGTCACATGGAAGCAACAGTCACGGATCTCCTTCGACGCGAAGCGGTTCGCCTCGGAGCATCCCGATCTACACAAGCAATACCAAACCAGCAGCACCTACAGGGTGATGCGAACGAAAGGAACCAAGTAATGGAAGACAAACTGGCAACCATCTTCGACAAGTACGGGTCACCTGACCCGAAGTACATCGAACATCTGCCGAAGGGCGGCACAACCCTGGACTTCATCGGTCATGCGCGTATCACGCAATGGCTGTTGGAGATCGACCCGCTGTGGACTATCGAGCCGGTCGCGTTCGATGAGGGCGGTCTGCCTGCCCGTGTGAAGCACGGCAACATGGTGCAAGCAGGGTTCTGGATGACTGTGTGCGGTCACCGCCGATACTGTGTCGGCTCTGTCGAGGATCGCAAACCAGACATCGGTAAAGAACTGTTGTCGGACGCGATCCGTAACGGCGCGATGCGTTTCGGACTGGCACTCGACCTATGGTCAAAGCTTCCTCTCGGTGAGGAACCTGCACAGCCCGCACCCGTCAAGAAGACCGTGAAGAAGACCGCAGCGAAGAAGACTGCTGCACCAGCACCCGAGGTGTCCGACGACGAACTTGTCGATCCGGCCACCATCGGAAAATTCAAGGCAGCGTGTGACCTCAACGGTCTGTCACAAGATGAGGTCGCCCAACACGCCGGCGTGAACCTCAACCACGTCACCCTCGGCGACATGGATGCCCTCCGTGCGTCGTTCAAAACCCTGAAGGAGCAACTGTCATGAACAACATCACGGTCACAGGCAACGTGGGGCGCGACCCCGAACTGAAGTACAGCAACGCCGGTATGGCAATCCTCAAGTTCTCTGTTGCGGACACCCGCAACAAGGGCGACGAGAAAGTCACCCAATGGTGGAATATTGTCTGTTTCAAGGAACTCGCAGAGAATGTTGCTGCGTCGATTGGTAAGGGCACCCGTGTCCAGGTGATCGGCAAGGTGCAACGCGAGAAGTACGAAGACAAGGAAGGTAACGAGCGTGAGCGCATCGAGATCCTTGCTGACGATGTTGGCATCTCGTTGCGTTGGGAACCTGCCGGCGAGTCCGCTCCTGTGCGGGGCGAGCCTGTGCTGCGTGGCGCACTCATCGTGACAGACCCGAGCGAGGAACCATTCTGAGCGATGGGCAAAGACACCAAAGAATGGCATTGCGCCGTCTGCGGGCAACGCCTCACAACCCACCGCAAAATCATCGGCAAACCAGTCCACACCTGCGCGGCACGACCGGGGAAACGCCGATGGGAACTTGATGAGGTGACCCATGTCTAAGAACAAGGCCAAAGGCACAGCGTTTGAAACAGACATCGTCCGTTACCTGCGCGAGTTCGGGTTCCCGTATGCGGAACGTCGTGCCCTCTCGGGAGTCCACGATTTGGGTGACATCACGGGCACACCAGGACTCGTCTGGGAGTGCAAGAACCATCAGACCCTGAAACTGTCTGAATGGCTCACCGAAACAGAAGTGGAACGCTTCAACGCAGGAGCCGACTACGGGATACTTGTGGCGAAACGGCGTGGTAAAAGCTACCCCGGCGAACAGTATGCGATAATGACACTCAGTTCATTAGTCCAACTGTTAGTCGAGGCCGGCTATGGCGTACCGTGAAACCTATTACCCTGCTGGTGAGCATGGTCTCCATGTTTACCGTGGGTTGCGGTCAGGCTACGACGATCCCCTCATCGGCACCTGTGTGGACGCTCCCCGCGACGGAAGCAACTACGACTACCTCTGCCCCACCTGTGGACGTTACAAACCCTGTAAACATCATTGCCCCAAGTGCGGTAGAAGACTCCCCTGCGTCTTCCACAACTAGCACCACAACGATTCCCGGTATCGACAATGCGCGATACCCGAGGCTACTCACCCTCGCGCACAGCATCGGCTGGCCTGCCGAATGGCTCCCCACCCTCGACACCATCATCCACGGCGAATCCCGAGGCATCGCCGGACTCAACGGGTCAGGCGGGCTAGGCATCACCCAAGTCGAATGGATCATCTGGGGTGACCTCGCCAACGAACTCGGCCACAGCCGTGCCGACGTGCGCGACAACAACGCAGCCAATTTGGAGGTGGCACTCGCCATCGCCTACATTGCGTTAGACCATTACGACCATTGGTGCCAACCCTGGTACCCATCACTTGGAAACTACAGGAACTACTGTTGAACGAACATCAAGTAACTCTGCCCTCTGCCCCTGAATACGACGAAAAAAATCAAGAGTGGCGAACCCGTGCAGCTTGCAAAGGTATGGACACCGAACTGTTCTTCCCTGAAAGAGGCGAAAATCTGAAGGTGAAGAAAGCCAAAGAGATATGCGCGAGCTGCCCAGTACAAACCGAATGCCTCGCCTACGCCCTGCAATGGTCAGACAACCAGATGCTTGGCATCTGGGGAGGCACCTCATGGAAAACCCGCAGAACAATGCCTTCTAGCCCTGATGCTATCAAGAACACCTGGTCTCGATACTGATGAACTGGTATGACAACGCCGACTGCAAAGACTTAGACACCGACCTGTTTTTCCCGTTGCGGGCAGGTTCATACGTCGATGCTTACAAGATATGCAACGGTGTTGTGCGAGGTAAGTCGGCTTGTCCGGTGCGTGCCGACTGTCTATTCTTCGCTTTGTCTTTCCCTGCCGAACTTGATAAGGACGGAATGTTTGGTGGTATGACACCGCCTGAGCGTGCGCGAATCCGCAAAGGGAAGCAAGTGGAAACACCGAAACCGTATCAAAGGAGAAAACAATGAACCCCACATTCGGGTCGTTGTTCGCAGGAGTTGGCGGGTTCGACCTCGGCTTTGAGGCGGCAGGATACGACTGCAAGTTTCAGGTTGAATGGGACAAACATTGCCAACAGGTACTTGGCTACCATTGGCCGGACGTACCCCGCTGGGGCGACGTATCCGAAGTCAACGGTGCCGACCTACCACCCGCAGATGTCATCACCTACGGGTTCCCCTGCCAAGACCTGTCCGTCGCTGGGAAACGCGCTGGCCTCGACGGCGACCGATCCAACCTGTTCTTTGAAGCAATCCGAATCATCACAGAAATGAGAGAAGCAACTAATGGACTGGCACCAACTTTCGCTGTGGCAGAAAACGTCGTCGGACTCCTCAACGCCGACGGAGGATCTGCAATGGCCCGATGCCTTGACGCGCTGGCCGAAGCAGGGGCGGTGGCAATCGAATGGTGCGTGCTGGACGCGCAATGGTTCGGAGTTCCCCAACGACGGCGACGAGTGTTCCTCACAGCTTGTTTCGATCCTGCAACCGCCGAGCGATGTCCCAACCCGTTATTCCCTGTCGCAGAAAGCAGCGCAAGGAATCCTGCGGAGATCGAGCAGACGGGGCAAGAAGTTGCCTCAACTCTTGGAGGAGGCTCTGGAAGCCGTGGCTGGTCGCCAGACACCGACAGAATGACGTTCGTGCCGTTCAGGCAACTCGGGTTTGGTCATTACACCGACGGCGACCAAGGGTCAGCGGTCAAAGCACGCGACTACAAAGACGCAACCGACCTAGTCGCGTACACCAAAGGCCGACGAGCTCAAACCACCGAAGACTACGAAACATGGGACGAAGACCGTCCAGCACCCACACTCAACGAGTTCGACAACGGCGACATACGCACCACCACAGCCGTCGTGTTCGACCCGTCACGGCGAGATGGGGCACGACCCCAACTAGACGGCACCTGCAACACTTTGACAGGGCACATGGGAACCGGCGGCAACAACACACCAATGGTCGCCCAAACCAGAGCAATCGGCATCCAAGGTAAGAACATCGGCCGGCAAGACAAAAACACTACGAACGGGAAAGGCCACACCGAAGAAGGTGACCCGATGTTCACCCTCACATCCACCGACCAGCACGCAGTAGCCCAACACGACCTGTCAGTACGGCGGTTGACTCCTATCGAATGTGAACGTCTTATGGGGTGGCCGGACAACCACACCCTCCACAGGGCAGACGGCAAAGAAGCATCCGACAGCCAACGGTACAAACAATGCGGCAACGGAGTAGCAGCACCAGTCGCCCAATGGATCGCCAAACACCTCAGAAACGCTGGATTGAGCGTGACTCAGCCCGCTAACACTCCGTGACGCTGGATTGAGCGTGACCGTCACCACTAACACGCCTGCCGGCCCCCCCGCCGGTCAGGTCGTCAGCTCATCGCGCCTGGACGGCCAGGTCGTCACCCCCGAAACGCCAAACGACCCGCCGTCTCGGGAGGTGAGACGACGGGTCGTGTGACCGTGGTTAGGTTGTGGGGTTAGGTGTCAATCGCGAGTAGCAGCAGCACCAGCGTTGTCAGCCCGCCCATGAGCAGCCATTCTCTCATGGCATATCCGTCAACGTGTCGATGATGCCGATGATCTGCTCCGAGGTCGCACCGTCACGGAACTCGATCCAGATGTACGGGGCTTCCGACACCTCGCCACCAACGACCGCGTACACGCCGAGCCGGATAGCACCGTCATCGATGTCGAGCATCATGTGGAAGCCGTCCCACTCAATATGGGTGCAGCCCGCATGCTCGTACGAGTTCGGGAACGTCTGGCTGATGTCGGCGCGCACCAGAAACTCGGTAGCGCGCAGAACGAAATCGCTGTCGAACACCTCCGCGTCCACCCGATCAAGTGCAACCGCGAGCATGTACTGAGCATCAGCCGAATCGTGTGCGGTTTCTGGCGACCCGAACTTCTCGCCGACATCGATCAGAAACGTGTTCGCATCGCACACGTCGTGAAGGTCGCCCCACGACCGGCATTGACCGTACCGTGATAGGTCAGCGTTCACCTCGGCGCGCACCATGCGAACCAGAGCGTCCGCGTACTGTTCAACCTTGCTCATTGCGCGCCTCCCATCACAGCCTGCGCGTAAATCGACACACACATATGGGCAAACAGAGCCGATTGCACATCGATGGGAGCGTCGCACATCGCGTGCTGGTACAAGGCATCCGCTGCCGAATCGTCAGAACAGCCAACGAACCGGTCAACCCAATCGCGAGCCACCGCGAACGTCGGTGCCAGCCCGTGAAAATGCAGCGCGTATGCGACGATCTCATCGGGTATGCACCCCAGCAGAAAATCGCTATCCCACGCGCCGTCTTCGTTTCCGTATTCGCGGATAATGTCCGCATACACCTCAGCCATGTTCATCATCATGCACTCCTCACAACAGTTGTCTTCCAGTAATTGTTGAATTGGGCAGGTTCCAAGCCGAAGCCATCAACCCACCCGTCCTCGCCGAGCGCGAGCAGCACCGCGAGCCTGCCGACCGCAGCCGACAACGACGCGAACTCCTCGCACCAATCGTTCGCGACACCGTCAGTCCACCACAACCACGCCGTGTGCCCACGGTCAATGTCAGACGGATCACGTTCGACCGTCATCACACACGCCGTTGTGTCGAACGCCGACACCTCGACTTGCGCGTAGAACCGCTCAATGCCTGCGCCGTACCCGTGCGACGGTGGGAACTCCCAATCGCCGTCAGTAACGATTCTCTTGCTCATCACCACACCCCCATGTGCTCTAAATCTTCCAGCATCGCAGCAGCACCGTCGATGTCGTCACCAAGCAGGTCGTACATGAGCGCAGCACCCGACGCACGGGCGCGGTCACGATCAGTCGCACGCGGGTTACACCGCGCATGCACCGCCTCGCAGCCATCCGCTTGGAATGCGTGCAACACCTCGGTGAACGTGCTGCCGTCATCATCGGCAATGTCATGCAGATAATCGAGTTCGATCGGCTCTGCACACTTCGGACAATAGATATCCATTCTGGTTCCCTTCTAGGTTGCCGACGACCCCACGTCGCCGGACTGAGCGTGATTATTACACCGTCCGCAGGTGATGTCAAACACGACGACGGATTGAGCGTGACCCGAGCCACTAACACGCGCATGCGCGCCGACCCTCGCCGACCCCGCCTGGAATGTCCGGACAATTCCAGGACACCGACCCCTCACCGACCCCGCACCGACCCCGAAACACGCAAAAGGCGCGCGCCCCGAGGATCCCCCGAGACGCGCGCCCTAGCGCACTACACCGACCGCGCTACCGGTCGCGCCTAGCCCAGATAATGGCACCGATGACGACGCCGATAGCCCATATCGACCACCACCCACCCGACGCGATGTCGGACGGTATCGCGCCGTCCGATAGCCGAGATGGAATGACGACTAGCGCGCCGATCACCGAGGATCACCGAACCTGTCAACACCGTCGCGCCTATCCCGACGGTAGGACAACCACCACGCGCACGCTGTGGGCACCGCGAACATCGCCCAGATGAAAAGATCGGTGCCCATCACGCGCCCCCATGCTTGCGAACGAACGACACACCCGCGCGACCCTCGACGCACACAGCGCACGAATCGCACGCGCCTCGCACCACGTCACCGCGCACCATGTCACGACGACCGGACACGCCCGTGATGTACGACGCACCCTTACCGTCGCGCGCGTACTTGCCAGTAGCCGGACATGCCACCACGCGCCCGCTATAGCCGGTATCGGACAGCATCGCGCGCACATGTTCGGAGTCGTCTCCGAGGATCGCGAGACGCGCACCCCACCGATCAGCGGTAGCGGTAGCGCGCACCACATTGTCAGGATCCGCTGAGACGTACACCGCGAGGTGATCCGAGCCGACCAGATGGCGCACACGACCGAGCGACCGAGTATAGATCCACGCTCGCAAACCATGAGACGCGCCGAACTCCGACGACACCGCACGAATAGCACGCGCATACGCCTCAGACGACGCCCGATCGCCTAACCAGCAGTCACCGTCGGAATGCCACCGAAACGTCGGCGCGAGACCGTCGCGCGTCTGATGTTCCACCGAATGCCCCACCAAAGCGCGCAGAGCGACGCGCAACCCATCACCACCCGCACACGCGTACACATGGCGCAACGTGTCGAGGTTCGCAACCGCGCCCGACCTAAACGCAACGAACCGCCGTTCCATCGCAGACGCGTAGCAATAGTGCAAGCAGTACGCCGTGGCACCATCGCACCCACCACCCTCGGACGGTAGCCCAGAGGGAAGATGAAACGCGTTCGCGTAGGTAGCCGTCGGCGCGGTACCCCACACACCGCGAGGCGCAGTCTTAGCATCCGCATGCAGTCGCAAAGTCTGAGACTCCCCACACGACGGACAGTCAAACGTCACAGCCCGCGCAGACGACGGCAACGACCGACGCACCACGACACCGGTAGCGGTAGCCATCATTCCACCACCCAATCGCACACCGCGAACAATGGCACGCGCAAATCTTCTACATCATCGTCATCGCCGAATATCGGTCGCACCACCACAAACAACACGCCCGTATCACCGACCGCCCATCCTCGGAAATCTCCCCAGAGAAGAACCTCGCGACCGAACAACTCGACGCGAAACTGCAACCGCAACCGCACACCGTCGGCAACATCACCGAACAGCCTGGACAAATGCCCCCACGTTCGAGCGCACAACACCGGCACGCCATCATCACGATCATCACACATAACTAACTACCTCCGAATAGTTGACGCGCCCGACCCCACGTCGAGCGACACCCGAACACTACACGCACACCACACCCAACACAAACACCACGCGCGGAGGTAACCACTAACACACCCCGCGACGCGCTACGCGCGCCCTAGCACCCCACGCAACCACAACCCCGAGATGCCCAACCATCTCGCAAGCCGTCACTAACACACCAACCCACAACCCACAACCCACGACCTAGGCGTGGTGCTGTCGGCAGCCCCCGCTCGCGCGCCGAGTGTGGTGTGGTAGTCGGTCGTCGCGACCTCGCGCCGAGGTGGGAGCTGGGGTGGGGTGGGAGTTCACTCTCGGGGTGGGGTGGGGTGCGAGGTTGGCCGGTCGGCGAGGATGGTGGGGTGGTCGGCTCGTGTTGGGGTGGGGTGGGGTGGCACCGAGACGAAGAGGAGCCGAACCGGAGGTGTGCCGAGGCGCCTGGGGGTATGGATGGTTATTAGGTGTGTTCTAGATGTGTGGTTTTGTTGTCCGGCTGTTGTGATTGCGCTGGTGTCGAGGTGTTCGCGCAGAGAGGTGTATGCCCCCCCTCAGGGTGCCTCTGTTCCTGAGTCCCGCTCGTTGTCGTGGAGCTTCACGTTGTGTGTGTTGTCGTCGTTGCCGGTTCGTGCCTCCCCCGTTTTCGTGGCCGGCAAGAGTTCCTATGGTGTCGTTGTGGGCGCATGGGGGATCGACCACGTTCCCGTGGGTTCCGTCCCGCCCCGTGCAACTGGGGTACGACCGAGCGGTGCGTGCCGCGTGAGGTTCAGTATATCAGTTGCATTGGGGGCATGGTGCGGCCCAGCTGCGTCCGTGTTCGTCTTCGGTGCTGATGTAGCGGGTTCCGTCACAGGTGTCGCATTGGGTGGGTTGGGTGTCGTAGGGTCGCACTTCTTTTTCTGGTGCAGGGAGGGGGGTGTGATCTTTCCAGCGTTCTTGGTTTAGCCAGGTGTATGGGTGCGGGATGTATCTGGGTTCGGTGTTGTCTTGTCGCCATTGTTTGGTGGCGGTGGTGGCTGCGTCGAGGATTTGGGATGCCATGTTTGTGGCATGTTTGTGCCACCATTGTTCGCATTTTTTGCGGGCGATTTTCCGTGGGTAGATTTGCCAGAAGGTGTCGAACGGTGTCTGGTTTATTGGCTCTGGTTCTTTGACTATGGTTACTTCGTCACCAGCGGGAGGGGGTGTACTCACCAGCGGGAGGGGGGTATCGTCACCAGCGGGAGGGGTATAGTCACCAGCGGGAGGGGTGCTGTGGATAACGTACCTGCTTGATAGGTGCCGTTTCGGGTTCTCTGGGTCGCGCCGATGATGGACTGTGACGAACCCTGCTTCAACGAGTTGTTGGACTGCTCGATCAACTGCGCTTGTGCTGATCTTTGCTAGCGCGGCGATCCGTGACCGGCCAGGGTGACAGGTGTTGTCGTCTTTGTCGGCGTGCCGTCGCAGCACCCCGTAGACGCGAACTGCGTTAGAGCTGATGTCCGCGTACAGGACGGACTCGGGGATGATCGCGAAATACTCGGTCGCTGATGCCTGTGACATATTGTTTGCCTTCCGTTATGAATCGCCACCCCACAGCGGCTTGACTAGACCGTACCACAACGTGCTATGATGGTGCCAGCCCGGAGGTGTTTTGTTTGTCCTTCGCCTTCGGGTCAGGCGGTTATTCCTTTCCCGCCGATACCCCACAAGGGTTGAGCGCGCTGGGGGTTACCCACCTCCTGGCCCCCGGCGCAGCTCCCCTGTGTATCATTGAGTCACGATGGCAGGTACAGACAGGTCAGGACGCCGTAACGTCCCACCCGAAGACAAAGCACGCTTCTGGGAAGCCCGCGCAGCCGGCATCTCGATCAAAGAAGCCTGCAAGATCGCCGGCATTCATTACAACACCGGCCAGAAATGGGATGCGAACCGCCGCAAGATCGAAGCTGAGACCCGTGCCGCCGATTTCGCGGTGAAGAAAGCAGGTGCGAACTCGGGTCGGGAACGCCGCGAACTCCGCACAATGATCGATGAGGCCGGCGACCTCCCACCAGTCATCCCTTATGAGCGGTTATCGGAACGAGCCAAGCAAGGATGGGACGATTTCGACTACTTCCGGCGGGTGTACCTCGGTCGAGTCCCGTCACCGTGGCAGGTTGACGCCGCCTACAAGATCGTTGAGTACCTGGAATCGGAAGAAAAAGAGTTTCTGGTGCTGAACTGCCCGCCAGGTGCAGGCAAATCTACGCTTTTTCACGACGTGGCAGTCTGGTCAATCGTAAGAAACCGTGCCATCCGAGTACTCATCGGCTCAATCAGCCAAACATTGGCGAAACAATACTCCCGACGCATCCGCGAAACCTTAGAACGACCCGTCAGGTTCTCCCCCGACCCAGAACAAGTACGCAAAGGACTTGTCATGGAACCAGAGGGCTGTTTGGCGCAGGATTACGGGCGGTTCAAACCGTTAGCGTCCGGTTCGTTGTGGCGCGCCGAAGAATTCGTGGTTGAACAGTACATTCCTGGCGGGTTGGACAACAAAGAACCGACCGTGTCGGCGTACGGCATCGATTCAGAGTTCATCGGTCACCGTGCCGACCTCTGCCTGTTCGATGACGTGGCGTCACCGGAGAACGCGAAGGAATCTGTTGCCCGTGACCGTCTGTTGGAACGCTGGGATTCGATGGCCGAGGCACGTTGCGACCCTGGCGGTGTCGTCGCAGTAGTCGGGCAGCGGCTCGGCCCCGGCGACCTGTACAAACATTGCCTCAACAAAGTCACCTACGAAGACGTAGACGACGA
>Ga0181593_10002707_pt1 | contig 16396 bp, 14 predicted proteins | sample 071ome_19_FD_133756 | JGI IMG/M metagenome (GOLD analysis project Ga0181593, IMG submission 133756) | Coastal salt marsh microbial communities from the Groves Creek Marsh, Skidaway Island, Georgia - 071413AT metaG (megahit assembly) | ecosystem: Environmental > Aquatic > Marine > Intertidal...
CTGACCAAACCCAACCAGATCAAGGTGCACGTGCGCGGCGCCATCGCCAACGGCGTGTCCGTCGATGAGATTCGCGCCGTCCTGATGCACAGCGCCATCTACGCGGGCGTGCCGGCCGGCGTCGAGGCATTCAATGCCGCCAGGGAAGTCCTTGCCGACATGGGACTGGATAAATAAGACAACAGTCACCAGTCTCCAGTCGCCAGGGACGACACGTTAAAGTCCAGGTTCACTGGCTGAATTAGCGGCTCAATGTGCATTGAGCTTGACGACAAAGAATTGAAAACGAAATCTGGTGTGACTGGTGACTGAAAGTTAACTTAGAAGGATTAATGAAATTGAAAGAGATAAAAAACTTAAAAGTAGGATTTATAGGAATAGGAAACATGGGCTGGCCCATGGCCATGAACATTTTTGAAGCCGGTTACGACCTGACCGTCTTCGACCTGGACAGTGCCCGGTCTGAAAGTTTCGCCGTGGAAACCGGCGCCCGTTCCGCGGCTTCCCTCGCGGAGCTGGGCCAGATGGATTTCGTCATCACCATGCTGCCGAACGGACACGTGGTGCGTGAAGTATTGATGGATGGCGAGGACGGCGCTTTCATCAAGAATGTGAAAGCGGGCTGCATCGTCATCGACATGAGCTCTGCAGAGCCGACGGGCACGCGCGCCCTGGGCACTGATCTGGCAGGTCACAACGTCACGCTGATCGATGCGCCCGTGTCAGGAGGTGTTCCGCGTGCCAAGCTGGGCACGCTTGCCATCATGATCGGCGCGGAGGATGCCGAGGCCCTGGCCCGGGCGAAGCCGCTGCTCAACACCATGGGGCAGCAATTGTTCGAAACCGGCGGCATCGGCTCCGGCCATGCCACCAAGGCGCTGAACAACCTGATCGCGGCCAGTTCGTTCGTCGCGACTTCGGAAGCCATGCTGGTTGCCAAACGCTTTGGCCTCGACCTGAATACTTTCGTGGACGTGGTGAACGTTTCCACCGGCCACAACTTCATGACCGACAAGGTGATGAAGGATCATGTCGTCGGCGGCCAGTTTGCCACCGGCTTCGCACTGGGCCTGCTGGTCAAGGATGTCGGTATCGCCAACGAACTGTGTGATGCGGTACACATGAATGCGCCATTGTCGAAGCTGGTGCTCGAGCGCTGGCAGGAAGCACTGGACGTCAAGGGCTTTAGCGCCGACAATTCTGAAGCAATACAGGTCTGGGACGGAGAGTCCTCCGGCTGATCGTCAGGCAACCGGATTCACACGGCATGGCAAATTTCAATTTACAGGCACGACTGGGCATCATACTGGCCCTGGTTCTCCTGCTGGCCATGCTGGCGGCGCTGCTGCGGGCCATAGTTGCCGCCGACGCCAAGATCACGGAAGAAATGGTGTCCGTGACTTCCCTGGTGAACCGCATGTTCAGCATTGTCGAGCTCGGCAACGAGTCGCCGTTCAGTCCCGATGCCGATCCCGCCTTCCTGCAGGAGTTGATTGCCCTCGACAATCTGCGCCATATCGATGTCCGCATCCGTTCTGAACTGGTCGACTACCCGCAGGTGAACGAATCCTCCCTGGCAGGCATCGATGCACCGGGGTGGTTCGTGTCGCTGGTCTACCCGGATAGTGATATGGAAATCCGTACTTTTATCCAGAGCAACGGCGATTTCGTGAGCCTGTTTGCCGATCCGGGAGACGAAATCGAGGAGATCTGGGATGAAACGAGGAGCCGGTTCCTGGCGACAATCTCTTTCCTGCTCCTGATACTGGGAATCGTGTACTTCTTTGTCAGGCAATGGTTGAAGCCGCTGGAAAATATCAGCGGGGTGCTCGATAACGTTGAACTCGGGGATTTCAGCCGGCGTATTCCGACCTTCAGCCTGCCGGAGTTCAGGGAAATAGGCGACCGTATCAATCACCTGACCACCTGGCTTGGTGCCAGCAAGTCGGAGAACGATCGCCTGACCCGCAAGTCCATCACCGTGCAGGAGCAGGAGCGCCGCCATCTTGCCCAGGAACTGCATGACAGCCTCGGCCAGTCAGTCAGCGCCATCAAGGCCATTGCCGTAGCCATCGAAACGCGGGCAAAGGCAGATGATCCCAACACGGCCGAGAGCGCCAAAAACATCGAAGAGATTGCCGACAGCGCCTACAAAAGCGTGCGCAAACTGATGACCAGCCTGCGCCCGCAGGTCCTCGATGAGCTGGGTCTCAACGATGCGGTCAGTCAAATGGTGGATGAATGGAACATGGCGCACGAGGACACCTTCTGCCGGCTTAACATCGAGGATGATTACAGCAGCCTGCACGAGGAGCAGCAGATCAACCTGTACCGCATCATCCAGGAAGCACTCACCAACATTTCAAAATACGCGCAGGCGGAAAACGTCACTATCACACTTAACGGCAGTGAGATCATTACGCTATTAATTATCGATGACGGCATCGGCTTCGCCATGAATGACGTTACCCAGAGCATGGGTCTTACCGGTATCAGGGATCGTGTCACGCTGCTGCGCGGCGAACTGGAAATCGCAAGTAGGCCGGGCAAGGGCGTCTCGATTCAGATAGAATTCCCGAGAGTCAGTCATTTCAGGAGAAGGGCCGGTGACAGGTAAGTCGTTAAGGATCATCCTGGTCGATGATCACGCGGTCGTGCGCATGGGTTACCGGCGCCTTCTCGAGAATGATCCGGACATCGAGGTCATCGCCGAACTGGAAAGCGGCGAGGAGGCCAACCAGAAGGCCAGGGAGCTCAATCCCGATGTCATCGTCATGGATCTTTCCATGCCCGGCATGGGCGGCCTGGAAGCCATCCGCCGCATCAAGGCCAAGAATCCCGAGATCAGGATCCTGGTGTTCACCATGCATGACAACGTATCCTTCGTGGAACACGCCATGGAAGCAGGTGCATCCGGCTACATCACCAAGAATAATGCGGCCAATGTGCTGATCCAGGCGGTGCGCCAGATCGCCACGGGTCAAACCTACATCGAGTCCAGTCTTGAAAGCGAAATGAAGGTGCAGCACCAGCTCGGCAAGGGTTCGGCGCTGTCCAACCTGTCCCATCGCGAGTTCCAGATATTCTGCATGTTCGCCGAGGGCCTGAACGCCAACGAAATTGCCACCGATTTGTCACTCAGCGTGAAAACGGTGGCGAACTACCAGACACAGATCAAGGAAAAGCTTGGTGTCACCAGCACCGCCGACCTGATCAAGCTCGCACTCAGTAACGGCATCATCAAGATGTAATTTTCGTTACGCATGGAGTTTTAATGCGCAACAAACGGACCCCGAATTTTCGCGCCAGAGCCCTGTTTTCCGCGTTCATGGCGCTGCACGGCGTTGCCGTGTCCGCCCAGGATGATGAACCTGTCCTGGAGGAGATACGGGTCATCGGCACCACGCCGGGCTCGGGTCTCGGGGTGGCCGCCGACAGGATTCCCTTCGCCGTGCGTTCCATCGGCAGCGACGATCTCCGGCGCGGCCAGAGTCCCGACCTGACCGACTACCTCAACACCAATACACCCGGCGTGAACATCAATTCCGCGCAGAACAATCCCCTGCAGCCCGACCTGCTGTTTCGCGGTTTTACCGCGTCCCCACTGCTGGGCCTGCCCCAGGGCGTGACCGTCTACCAGGATGGTGCCCGCATCAACGAGCCGCTCGGCGATGCGGTGAACTGGGACCTGGTGCCGCAATCGGCGGTCCACAGTATCGACCTCATCAGCGGTTCAGACCCCCTGTTCGGTCTCAACACCCTTGGCGGCGCCCTGGTCCTGAACATGAAGGACGGTTTCAGCTTCACGGGCAACCAGGTGGAACTGACGGCCGGATCCTGGGGGCGCGTAATGGGCAATATCGAGTCCGGCGGCAATGACGGCGAGCTTGGGTATTACGTCAATGTGTCGCGCTTCGAGGAAGACGGCTGGCGCGGCTTCTCCGATTCCGAGAATATCAATTTCTATGGTGCGATGAGCTGGCGCAACGACGCAGCGTCCACCCTGGACCTGGCCTTTCAGCGCGGCGACAGCGATCTGCGCGGCAACGGACCGACACCCGTGGGCCTGATGACGCAGCAACGCGACGCTATCTTCACTGCACCGGACATCACCGGCAACCTGATGGACATGCTGACACTGGACGTCACGCATTTCCTGGCGGAGGATCTGCAATTTTCCGGCTCTGCCATCTGGCGCAAGAATCGCACCCATTCCTTCAACGGCGACGCCTCGGAATATGGCCTGTGCAACTACGCCGGCGGTGCGCAGTCCCTGTTCGAGGATTTCGAGGATCTGGAGGACAGCCTGGCCGATGATCTCGCTATCGATCTCGACACCCTCTGCGATGAAGGTGATGCAGCGATTACCTCCCTGGATGACCTCGAGGCGTTTATTGCAGCGGAAGCACTGGCCCGGGGACTCGATCCGGAGAATTTCGAACCGGAGGACATCAGCGGTCGCCTGAGTGGTTCCGGCCTGCTCAGCGAAGACGCCATCAACAACATGAGCGACCGCCGCCAGGTATCGGAAGGCCTCAATGGCAAGTTAATCTTCACGAATGACCTGTTCGGCAAACCGTCACAACTGACTGTCGGCGGCAGCTACCAGCGCGGCGAGTCGTTGTTCAATGCCGTGGTGGAACTGTCTGAACTGGACCCGGTCACACGCAGCACGGAAAACCTCGGCGTCGGCTCCTTCGTGGATGAGCTGGAGACACATGTGCGCACGGAAAGCGAAGTTTACAGCCTGTATTTCGTCAGCATGACGGATATCACCGACAGGCTCACATTGACCGTCGGCGGACGCTACAACGATACCGATGTCAGCCTGCGCGACCGTTCCGGCGTCCGTCCCGAACTCAACGGCGATCATAACTTTTCCCGCTTCAATCCCTCGCTGGGCATGACCTGGGATGCCACGGACAGCATGAACGTGTATGCCTCCTACAGCGAATCCAACCGGGTGCCGACGCCCATCGAGCTGGCATGCAACGAGGGTGTGTTCACGGTTGCACGCGAGTACGCCATTGCCGCGGGCGAGGATCCTGACGACATCGACTTCGAGTGCCGCCTGCCAAATGCCTTCCTTGCCGATCCGCCGCTGCAAGACGTGGTTACCCGCAATGTAGAGCTTGGCATGCGCGGCGAGGTATCGTTCATGGACTACCAGCTCGGTCTTTTTCATGCCACCAACAACGACGATATCCTGTTCCAGACCACGGGACGTGCCACGGGCCTGTTCGCCAATGTCGACAAAACCCGGCGCTGGGGTTTCGAGTCGGCCCTCAGCGGCAGTCTCGACCAGTTCGACTGGTATGCGTCGCTCTCCATTATCCAGGCCACCTTCGAGGATGACTTCAACGTACTCAGCCCGAACCATCCGGCTGCTGATGCCGACGGCGTCGTGCCGGTGGAAAGCGGCGACCATATTCCCGGCATCCCGGAAAGCCTGCTCAAGTTCGGTGGTGATTACCGGTTAGGCAACCTGAGTGTCGGTGCCGAGGCGATCTACAACGCGGGGCAGTACCTGCGCGGAGATGAAAGCAACGATCTTGGCAAGGTCGACGACTACATCCTGTTCAACCTGCGTGCCTTGTATGCCATCGGCGAGAATTTTTCACTGTTCGCGAAAATCACCAATGCACTGGATACAGATTACGAGAACTTCGGGTTGCTGGGTGAGGATCCGTCGGAGGTGATCGATGGTATCGATGACACACCGGTGTTCCTGGGTGTTGGAGCGCCCAGGGCGGCATGGGTGGGTCTGAGATACCGTTTCTAGTCGTGCAGGTCTGGTTCGAAGAAGCACCAGACCACTTCCGGAAACTTCGCGCGGAACTTTTCCTCGGCGGCGTTGATGGCCTTGATCAGGGCGACATCTGAGGGCTGCGGCTGCATGCGCGCCTTGATGGCAACCATGACGTCGTTGCCGAGCTGCAGCGTGATGACCCGGAACACTTCAGCAATCGAATCCTGCTCGTTCAGGTAATCACACATTTCCTCGTAACGTTTCGGTTCGACGCCCTGGCCGATGATCAGGTCCTTCACTTCGATGCCGACCATCCAGGCAATGATCAGCAGCAATACGCCGATGCCGATGCTGCCCATGGCGTCATAGACCGGGTTGCCGGTGATCATGGTAAGGCCGATCGCCAGCAGGGCGAACACCAGGCCGGCGAGGGCGGCGATATCCTCGCCGAATATCACCATCAGCTCGCTTTGCCGGGTCTCGCGGAACCAGCGGTAGAACGAGCGACCACCCCTGACCTTGTTCACTTCCCGGATGCAGCCGGCGAGGGAAAGACCCTCTGCCACGATAGCGAATACCAGCACACCAATGGCGATCAGCGGCGAGGAAAGACCCTCGGAGTCCCCCAGCTTGTGCGTGCCTTCATAGATGGAGAAGAGGCCACCCATGCTGAACAGCATGATGGCAACGATGAATGACCAGAAGTAAATGGCCTTGCCATATCCGAGCGGGTGCTTCATGTCCGGCGGACGCTTGGCTTTCTTGAGTCCCAGGAGCAGCAGGGCCTGGTTGCCGCAGTCGGCCATCGAGTGTATCGACTCCGCCATCATGGAGCCGGAGTTGGTGACGAGCGCGGCGACAAGCTTGGCGATGGCGATGGAGAAGTTCGCCGCCAGGGCGTAAAAGATGGATTTTAAGGAATCAGCTTGAGCCATAGGATGAATACAAGCTTTAAGCTTTCAGCTCTCAGCTGAACGGGTGCCTCAGCATGATCGTCTCTTCACGGTCCGGGCCGGTGGAGATCATGTCGACGGGCGCCTCGATTTTTTCCTCGATGAACCGGATATAGTTGCGCGCGTTTTCCGGCAGGTCATCCAGGGATTTGGCGCCGTACGTGGATTCGCTCCAGCCCGGTAGTTCCTCGTAGACAGGTTCCAGCGTGTCATAGATATCGAAATTGGTCAGGCAGGACATGGAGTCCTCGCTGATGCCCTTGTAGCCGGTGCACACCTTTACGGTTTCAAGACCGTCAAGGACGTCGAGCTTGGTCAGGCAGATGCCGGACACGGAATTGATGCGAATGGACATCTTCAGGATGATGGCGTCGAACCAGCCGCAGCGGCGGTTGCGCCCGGTGGATGCACCCAGTTCCTTGCCCACGCTGAACATGTGATGGCCGACCTCGTCGAACAGCTCGGTGGGGAAGGGGCCGCTGCCGACACGGGTCGTGTAGGCCTTGGTGATGCCCAGGACATAATCCAGGTAGAGCGGACCATAGCCACTGCCGGTGGCGACACCGCCCGCCGTGGTGTTGCTGGAGGTGACGTAGGGATAGGTGCCGTGGTCGACATCCAGCAAGGCGCCCTGGGCCCCTTCAAACAGGATGTTTTCGCCGTTCTTGCGTGCAGTGTGGAGTACCTCGATGGTGTCGCAGACCATGGGTCGAATGCGTTCGCCCATGGCCAAGCTTTCGGCGAGGGTCTTGTTGAAGTCGATGGCGTCGGCCCTGTGATATTGGGTCAGGACGAAGTTGTGGTAATCGAGCACTTCCGCCAGTTTTTCCGCGAAATGTTGCTCATGCATGAGTTCGCCCAGGCGTATGCCGCGTCGAGCGACTTTGTCTTCGTAAGCCGGACCGATGCCCCGTCCGGTGGTGCCGATCTTCTTGTCGCCCTTCTTCGATTCGCGCGCCTGGTCAAGGCCAATGTGGTAGGGCAGGATGAGCGGGCAGGCGGCGCTGATCTTGAGGCGGTCGGTGACGGGGCCGGTCTTTGCTTCCAGTTCGTCGATTTCCTTCAGCAGGGCTTCGGGGCTTAACACCACGCCGTTGCCGATGATGCAGGTGACGTCCTCGCGCAGGATGCCGGAGGGCAGCAGGTGCAGGACGGTTTTTTCACCACCGATGACGAGGGTGTGGCCAGCATTGTGACCGCCCTGGAAGCGCACCACATTGGACGCCTTTTCCGTCAGCAGGTCGACTATCTTGCCTTTACCTTCGTCACCCCACTGGGTGCCGAGCACAACAACGCTTTTGCCCATCATTCAGCCTTAACTTTTTATAAACGATTAAATTGATCTTCCTGATCAATTTAATCTACGTTCGCGAAACACTGGCGCAACAGTGTGATTTTGCTTGTGTTTCACTCACTCCCGACGGCTATCGCCGCGTGCGGCACATCCATGTGCCGCAGGAGTCATCCGGCAACCAAGGTTGCCTCCATAATTTCTGTTACTAAATTGGTTTGACCTGCCAGGCCTTGCCGGACCTGACCAGTTCGAAATTGCAGCCCATGTCCGATGCGGACTCCGCCTGTCCGGGAAAGGCCCGCACCACCTGTTCGCCGTCGCTGCGCAGGGCGTCGATGGCATCAGTCAGCGCAGGATCGGTGTCGGCCGGCGCGTAGATGCGCCTGGATTCCCCGGCGTGGCGATGGCCCTGGCCGAGCAGTATCTTCAGGTCGGCGTCGAAGCCGGTGGCGGCACGGGCGCGGCCAAAGACTTCGCCGATGTCGTCATAGCGGCCGCCGTTGGCGATGGCTTCGCCGTAGCCGGCCACGTAGGCGGCGAACACGACACCGGTGTGGTATTCATAGCCGCGCAGCTCGCCCAGGTCGAAATACAGGGACTGGCCAGGGAAGGTGACCTTGATGTCGGCGGCGATCTGGCGCAACTGTTCGATACTTTCCTTTACCTGCGCAGCCACCTTCGGCTGCTTGCTCTGGATCTCCTGTGCGGCCCGATCGAGTACGCTCTCGTCACCATGCAGTGTCGACAGGCTCTTGATGTTCGCGATCAAGGTCTTGTCGGCCCCGCCCTCGGACAGCACCTGCTCGATCTCGCCTGCGGACTTGCGCTGCAGGGCGGCAAACAGTTTCTGGGCCAGCTCGGCAGACAGGTTGGCTTCTCTTGTCAGGGCGCGGTAGATGCCGACGTGACCCAGTGCCAGCTGGACGTCGCCGATGCCGGCGGTATCCAGGGTCTTCAGCATCAGGCTGATGACCTCGATGTCACTCTCGATGCCGCTATGGCCGTAAAGCTCGGCGCCGATGATCAGCGGGCTGCGCGAACCCAGCAGGCTCTTCGGCAGCGTGTGCAGGACGTTGTCGGCATAGCACAGGCGGGTCGGGACTTCACGCTGCAGGACGTGGGAATCGATGCGGGCGACCTGGGAGGTGATGTCGGCGCGCACGCCCATGCCGCGACCGGTGAGCTGGTCGACGATCTTGAAGGTCTGCAGCTGCAGGTCGCTGCTGGGAACGATAAGCAGGGAGTCGAGGAATTCGATGAGCGGCGTCATGACCAGCTCGTATCCCCAGGTAGAGTAGAGGTCCAGCAGGTCCCTGCGCAGGGATTCCAGCTGGCTTGCCTGGGGCGGCAGGATTTCATCTACGCCGTCTGGTAACAGCCAGCGGTTTGCCTTAGTCATTCAATTAACCAAATACAGCAGAATCAGGCCTGCAATCATGCTTCCCAGTCCCATCAGGCGCAGGGAGGCGTTATCAATGTCGGCCAGGGTGGCCACCAGCTGGCGCCAGCGGCCCGGATACAAAAACGGGATTATACCTTCAATTACCAGCATCAGGCTTAGCGCAATACCGATTTCTCGCCACATGCTGGTGCTGGTTACTCCTGATTACTCGGCATCCGGCAGGCTCTTCGTCAGATACCTGAAGAATGCGCTGTTCGGGCTGACAATCATGACATCACTGCTGCTGTTGAAGGTCTCCACATAGGCATTCAGGCTTCGGGTGAATTCATAGAATTCGGCATCCTTGTTGAAGGCATTGGCATAGATCGCCGCCGCCTGGGCATCTCCCTCACCGCGAATATTTTCCGCATCCCGGTAGGCTTGCGCCTCGATCACGATTTGCTGGCGGTCTGCGTCTGCTTCGATACCTTCCTGCATTTCACGACCGGTGGAGCGCAATTCCTGGGCCTCTTCCTGGCGCTCAGTATTCATGCGCAGGTAAACCGATTCACTGACATTCGGCGGCAGGTCGATCATTTTCACCCGGATATCCACTACCTCGATACCCAGCTCAGTCTGGGAAATGGCATTGAGGCTGGCGGTGAGATCCGTCATCAGCAGGTCCCTTTCTCCAGACACCACTTCGTGCACTGTACGCGTACCGAACTGGTTGCGCAGGCCGGTGTTGATGCGCTGTGCCAGCAGGTTGTTGGCGGAATTCTCATCACCGGAGGTGGCGCGGTAGTAATCCGCCGTGTTGTAAATGCGCCATTTGGCGTAGGAATCCACTTCCAGGTAATTCTTTTCTGCCGTCAGGTAGCTCTGGGTAGGGGCGTCCAGGGTCTGGATGCGGCCATCGAATTTCCGGACGGTGTGCACACCCGGAATCTTTACATGCAGGCCGGGGGGTATATCGAAATTGGTGACTTCACCGAACGTGAGCAATACGGCGCGGTCGATCTGCCTGACAACGTATAAACAGTTGTAGGCAACGATCAGCACCAGTGCGATGCCTACCAGTGAAAACAGGGTTGAATTTTTCATCGGCTATTTCCCCTTATCGGAGTGGCGCGGGTTGCTCCCGGACTCTGAAATTCCCGTGATGAATTGTTGGTGCCCTCAAAGGAGCCATTGACCTCGGGAATACGCTGGCGATTGGTCTGGATGATCTGGTCCAGTGGCAGGACCATCATGTTATTGCCGTTGCCATCGACGTCGATCATCACCTTCGAGACGGTGCTCATGACCTGCTGAAGGGCATCGATATATAGCCTTTCGCGGGTCACTTCCGGTGCCTTCTGGTATTCCACCAGCAGTTGCTCGAAGCGCTGTGCCTCACCTTCGGCGCGGGCAATCACACGCTCCTTGTAAGCATTGGCTTCCTCGATCTGGCGCAGGGCAAAGCCGCGGGATTCGGGTACCACACGGTTGGAGTAGGCCCTGGCCTGGTTCTGGAAAGACTGGTTGTCCTCCCTGGCCTTGATCACGTCATCAAAGGCATCCCTGACCTGTTGCGGCGGCAGGGACTGTTCGATATTGACCTGGCGCACGGTAATACCGGTGCCGTAAAGGTCCATGTAGTTCTGCAAACGGATCATGGTGTCCTGGGCTATCTGGTCACGGCCGGTGGTGATGGCGTTGTCCATCGTGGAGGAACCCACCACGTGACGGATGGCTGACTCGGCGGCGTGCTGCAGGGAAATTTCCGGGTCTTCCACCTCCAGGTAATACTTGCGCGCATCGGTGATCACGTACTGCACGGTCATGGTGATGTCGATGATGTTGTCATCCTCGGTCAGCATGGTGTCGCTGAAATCACGGTCGTATACCCGGGTGACGTTGATCAGGGTGACTTCGTCTACCAGCGGCGGATTCCAGTGCAGTCCCGGCAGGACCACGGCATCCTGGGCAACGCCGAAGCGCAGCACCACGCCACGTTCCTGTTCGTCCACGGTATAGAAGCCGGCGCCGATCCAGATGATGGCCAGGATGACGAGCACGCCGACGACGAGACCGCCGGAAATGGCTTCGCCGCCGCCGTCACCGCCGCTGCTGCCGCCCCGCCCGCCGCCGAATAAACCCGACAGTTTGCGGATGTAGGAGTTTACAAGTTCTTCCAGGTCGGGCGGCCCCTGGTCCTTACCACCCGGACGGTTGCTCCAGGGGTCGTCCTTACGGTCGTCGTTGTCCGGTTCATTCCAGGCCATCAAACTCTCCTGATTGCGGGATTTCCGAGATGAATTAAATGTGGGGTTTTACAAACGCGAGGCGGGATTTTAACGAAAATCGGGCCCCATTGACACAGCTTTCGGCCGCTTCCGGACACTGCCGGTATGGTGCAAAGCCAGGAATTTCGGGCGGCTCAGGGCAATGCCGCTTCCTGGACGGGGGTGTCGGCAGCGGCAGGAACGGGACGCTCGAGGTAGGGGGCCGGATCCATGCCTTCTTCTTTCAGCAGGCGAACGAAATCCTCTTTCGGCAGGCGCAGGGCGAGATGCATGGTGCCGCCATCGTCCACGGTTTCGCTTTTCACCACGCCCTGGCCGTACAGGCGGGCGCGCAGCCGGCCGTGGCGCGGCTCCAGGGTGAGTTGCGGTGTGATCAGGTCCTCACCGAGCAGGTCGGCGATGGCCTGGAACAGCTCTTCCATGCCGGCGCCGGATTTTGCCGACACCCAGACCCGCCACGGCTTGCCATGCTCATCCCGGTCGACCACCGGCTGCGGGTTGCCGAGCAGGTCGATCTTGTTATAGACGAGGAGGGTGGGGATGTCGCCGGCACCGATTTCATGCAACACACTGTCCACCTGGTCTTTCAGCAGCTGGCGTTCGTCGTTGTTGCAGTCGACGACATGCAGCAGCAGGTTTGCCTCGATGGTTTCTTCCAGGGTGGCGCGGAAGGCGTCCACCAGCTGGTGGGGCAGGTGACGGATAAACCCGACCGTGTCGGCCAGGATGGCGTCGCCGAAATCCGGCAACTGGATTTTGCGCAGGGTGGAATCCAGTGTGGCAAAAAGCTGGTCGGCGACATAGATGTTCGATTCGCTCATGCGGTTGAACAGCGAGGATTTGCCGGCGTTGGTATAACCAACCAGGGAAACGGTGGGAATTTCGGCACGCTTGCGGGCGCGGCGGCCCTGATCGCGCTGCTTGCGCACCTTTTCCAGTGACTTGTTGATGGCCTTGATACGCCCGCGGATCAGGCGCTGGTCGATTTCCAGCTGGGTTTCACCGACACCCCTCACACCGATACCGCCCTTTTGCCGGTCAAGGTGGGTCCAGCCCCGCACCAGGCGGGTCAGTGAATGCTGCATCTGTGCCAGCTCCACCTGCAGCTTGCCCTCGTAGGAGCGGGCGCGCTGGGCGAAGATGTCGAGAATGAGACCGGTGCGGTCGAGCACGCGGCACTTGAGTTCCTTTTCGAGGTTGCGTTCCTGGCTGGGTGACAGCGGATGGTCGAACAGCACGACTTCCGCCTGGTGCAGGCGGATCATGTGGGCGACTTCCTCGAGCTTGCCAGTGCCAATGAAGAATCTTGGATTGGCTTGTTTCAGGTGGCCGGAGACCAAAGCAACAGGGCAGGTCCTGGCTGAAAGTGCCAGCTCCTCGAATTCCCTCGGGTCAGGCTGGTCCAGCTCACCATCCAGATCCATCTGGACCAGGATGGCGACTTCACCGCTATCGGGACGTTCGAAAAAAATATCGGGACCTTATGACCTGTAAAGGGTACGTGGGGTATGGTTAGAGTGTATTGCCTGCCATATCTTCATCGCCGCTTTCCCCACCGGCCATCGGTACACGGATCTGGCGGCTGGGAACAACGGTTGAAATGGCATGCTTGTACACCATCTGGTTAACAGTGTTTTTCAGGACAATGACGAACTGGTCAAATGACTCGATCTGGCCCTGGAGTTTGATACCGCTGACGAGATAGATCGCAACGGGTACCTTTTCCTTGCGCAGCACATTCAGGAAAGGGTCTTGTAAAGAGTGCCCTTTTGACATGATATTTCTCCAAATCTTCTTGTTGTTTAAAACGCCTCAGGTGGAATCCTATTCCACACCTTTGAATTATAGAGCCACACAAACTCTCTGAACTAGTTAATGGTTCCTTCTGCGAGTAATTTCAAGCAGTTATTCACAATTTTTTCACTTTCACTGCCGCAATCCGCCTCAATCCGGTGCAATTCCGGCCAGCTTCTCAGCCAGGTGAGTTGGCGCTTGGCCAACTGCCGCGTGGCAGCGATGGCCTTGTCGGTCATGGCGGTCTCGTCATACCGGCCTGCCAGGAAATCCCAGGCCTGGCGGTATCCCACCGAGCGCATGGCCGGCAATTCCCGGTGCAGGTCGCCCCGTTCATAGAGCGACTTCACTTCATCGATGAAACCGTCGGCCAGCATCTGGTGGAAACGCGTGGCTATCTGTTCATGTAATACGGCGCGGTCAGCCGGATGGATCGCCACGAACACCAGGTTAGACAGGTAGGGCAGGATGTTCGCGGATTTCTTTCCTGCCTCGTGATGCGCGGTCAGTGTCTTGCCGGTGACTTCAAACACTTCCAGGGCCCGCATCAGGCGCTGCGGATCGGTGGGATGAATGCGTGCCGCCGCGACCGGGTCCACTTCTGCCAGCCTGGCGTGCACTGCCGGCCAGCCCTGGGCATCGGCAAGGGCCTGGATCTGCCGGCGAATGCCCGCATCCGCCTCGGGCATGCTGGCCAGGCCCTCGCGCAGTACCTTGAAATAGAGCATGGTGCCGCCGACGAACAACGGCCGCTTGCCGCGGTCGATGATGTCCTGCGCCGCCTTGAAGGCATCGGCGCGAAACTCGGCCGCCGAGTAGGGCTCGGCCGGGTCACGGATGTCGACCAGGTGATGCGGGATTTCCGCCAGGGTCGCCTGGTCCGGCTTGCCGGAGCCGATGTCCATGCCGCGGTAGACGAGGGCCGAATCGACGCTGATGATTTCGAAGCCGTGCTGGCGGGCGAGCTCGAGTGCGATGGCGGTCTTGCCGGCGGCGGTGGGGCCGACGAGGCACAATACCGGCTCCGACTCTTCCGGCGAGGAGGTTTTGTTGGAGTGGTTACTTGGCAATTCAGTGAATCGATAAAGGGATAAAGGGATAAAGGGATAAAAGCATAAAGGGCAACCTATTCAGGGTCTACAGTATGCGGCGTTATTGTCGCAGGACGCTTTATCCCTTCATCGGTTTATCCCTTTATCGCCTTGCTAAGCTACAATGCGAGCCACAGGGGGTTAGACGCTTCAAAATGAGTTCCAGTTCACCCGTAGGTGTGTTTGATTCCGGCGTCGGCGGCCTGTCCATCCTTGCCCGCATCCACCAGCTGCTGCCGCACGAATCGCTCCTGTATGTCGCGGATTCGGCGCATGCTCCCTACGGTCCGAAGGGGGACGCCTTCATTCTCGAACGCAGCCGCGCCATCGTCGATTTCCTCATCACCAAGGACGTAAAAGCGATCGTTGTCGCCTGCAACACCGCCACCGCCGCCGCGGTGAAACAGCTGCGCGCGGAATATGCCATTCCCATTATTGGTATGGAGCCGGCCATCAAGCCGGCGGCGGAAAAAAGCAAAACCGGCGTCATCGGCGTACTGGCCACCGAGGGCACGCTGGCGAGCGACAAGTTTGTGGAACTGAAGAATCGCTTCGACGGCAAGGTCGAGATCATCACCCAACCCTGCCCTGGGCTGGTCGAGGAAATTGAAAAACTCGAACCCGATGAAGCAGTCATCGACAGGTTGCTGCGGCAATACATCCCGCCGCTGCTGGATAAGGGTGTCGACACGTTGGTGCTCGGCTGTACGCACTACAGCTATATCGAAAAACAGGTGCAGGCGGTGGCCGGAAAGACTGTGGCGGTCATCGATACGGACGATGCCGTGGCAAGAAGGCTGTCGAGTGTGCTCGAGGAAAAGGCCTTGTTGAATGAAGCAGATGTCGACAGTGCGGTGGTTTTTTATTCCAGTGGTAACCCGGAAGGGCAAAGTAAGTTGGTTTCACGTTGCTGGGGTGCCAGCGTCACCGTACAGGCATTTTGATTACTTGCCACGCATAAATAGCTTGTCGAGCTCGTTCATGGACATCTGCACCCACGTCGGACGGCCGTGATTGCACTGGCCCGACCGCTCCGTTCGCTCCATATCCCGCAGCAGTGAGTTCATCTCCGGAATCGTGAGCTGCCGGTTGGCGCGCACGGAGCCGTGGCAGGCCATGGTGGAGAGGATCTCGTCGCGGTGCGCCTCGATGCGGTCGCTGGTGCCGTGCTCGAGGAAGTCCGACAGCACGTCGCGCACCAGCTGTTCGGCGTCGCTGCTTTTCAGGATAACCGGCACCTGGCGGATGCTGATCGTCTCGGGACCTTGTCGTTCCAGTGACAAGCCGAGCTGTTCCAGTGCTTCCCGGTTCTCTTCCGCGCAGTCCGCCTCGCTTTCGCTGACGGCGACGGATACCGGTACCAGCAATGGCTGTGATCGGATGCCGTCCTCGCTCATGGCGGCCTTCATGTGTTCGTAGGTGATGCGCTCGTGGGCGGCGTGCATGTCGACCACCACCAGCCCGAATTCGTTCTGCGCCAGGATGTAGATGCCGTGCAATTGCGCGATGGCGTAACCCAGTGGCGGGATTTCCTCGTCGTCCGTTTGCGCCGGCATGACCGGGCGCTCCCCCAGGGGTGCGGTAAAGTCGGCGAAGCTGGCGATCTGCGCTTCGATCTGTGTGCGCGACAGCCCGAAGCCCTGCTGCCGGGGTGATGCATAAGCGGTATCAGCAAAGCCGCCGCTGCCGGCGAATGCGGATTCGGGTTCAGCGACGGCCGCTTCCAGCCGGTCTTCCGGGCGCACGTCGGCCAATGACCGGTGCAGGGCGCTGAACAGGAAGTCGTGCACCAGGCGGCTGTCACGGAAACGCACCTCGTGCTTGGTGGGATGCACGTTGACGTCGA
>Ga0181593_10002713_pt1 | contig 16382 bp, 16 predicted proteins | sample 071ome_19_FD_133756 | JGI IMG/M metagenome (GOLD analysis project Ga0181593, IMG submission 133756) | Coastal salt marsh microbial communities from the Groves Creek Marsh, Skidaway Island, Georgia - 071413AT metaG (megahit assembly) | ecosystem: Environmental > Aquatic > Marine > Intertidal...
CAGTACATGTAAAAAGGGACTGCTAAAGCCGCTGCTAATGAAGCCAGTGAAGATATCCGGAATACAGCAGCCATAACGATCCATGTTAAACCGCCCAGTAAACCCACAGGCCATGATGCAACCAACAATACACCGAATGAGGTTGCAATACCTTTGCCGCCGTTAAAGCGTAACCAGACAGGAAAATTATGACCGAGGACGGCGCCAAGCCCGGCGATCAGCCCCGGCGTCGTGCCAAGCATACCGAATGCGAAGACAGCGGCAGCCCCTTTCGTCACATCGGCCAGTAATGTTGCCGCAGCGATGGATTTATTCCCGGTGCGTAAAACGTTTGTCGCGCCGATGCTGCCGGAACCGATGTTGCGAACATCACCCATGCCGGCGAGGTTTGTAAAAATCAATCCGCAAGGAACGGAACCGAGTAAATAACCACCGAGTGAGGCGGCAAGATAAAGCAGAACGAGTTCGAAATCGGAATGAAACATATTAAACGTCGTTCTCAAAAACGGTGCGGCCATCAATGACGGTTCGCATGACAACGCCTTGTAAGGGACGCCCGTCGAAAGGGGTGTTTTTAGATTTACTGATCAGGTGATCGGCCTCAACTTTCCACGCCCGGTCGGGATCAAAAATTGTGAGGTCGGCGCGGCGGCCTTTTTCCAAGCGGCCGGCCGGTAAGTTCATAAGGTCCGCCGGCGCACACGTTAAATGCTTAAGGACATCCAAGAGCGGCAACTCGCCTTTGTGATAGAGCTCGAGCGAAACCGCGAGCAACGTTTCCAACCCAACGCCACCGAAGCCGGCTTGGGCAAACGGCAAGCGTTTCGATTCTTCATCTTGCGGCGTGTGATCGGAAGCGATGATATCGATGGTGTTGTCACGTAAACCATTGACGATGGCTTGGCGGTCGGTTTCCGAGCGTAACGGTGGCGATAACTTAGCGAATGTTCGATAATCGCCGATCGATAATTCATTGAGTGAAAAATAGGGTGGTGCCGTATCGCATGTTACGTTCAAACCGCGTGCCTTTGCTTCGCGAATTTTATCGACACTATCAGCAGTTGAAATATGAGCGAAATGTATTTTCCCGCCAGTCATCTCGGCAAGGCGCAGGTCGCGTTCAATCATGATGATTTCGGCTTCCCGAGGGATGCCTGAAAGTCCCAGCCGTGTCGCCAACTCGCCCGTGTTCATGTCGCCGCCGTCGGCCAGGCTCGGTTCCTCGGCGTGCTGCACGATGATGAGCCCGAAGGTTGAAGCATAACTGAGCGCGCGGCGCAGGACTTGGGCATCGGCGACGGATTTAATGCCGTCGGTAAAGGCTAAGGCGCCGGATTGAGAAAGCAGGCCAAGCTCAGCGAGCTCCGTACCGGCCAGGCCTTTGGTCACGGCACCATAGGGGTACACTTTTGTTAATCCGGCCAGCCGGGCGCGGCGGGCGACGAATTCGACGACGGACATGTCGTCGATGACCGGTTCGGTATTGGGCAGGCACACCATTGACGTTATGCCGCCGGCAACGGCCGATTCGCCATCGGATGCAATCGTGCCTTCGTGTTCATAGCCAGGCTCGCGCAATTGCACGCGCATGTCGACCAAACCAGGACATAAACATAATCCTTTGCAATCGATCATTTGAACGCCGCTCGGCACACCGCTGGAAAACAAACCCGGTCCGACATCGGTAATTATTTCACCTTCGCTCATCAGCGCGCCGGTTTCATCGAGGCCTGTCGCCGGATCAAGCAGGCGGGCGTTGATGTAAGCTATTTTGTTTGAGGTTGCGCCTGGTTTAAGAGCCATATCGTCGGTTTCTCCGGTGCCTATGCATTCAGGTCTTGTTCAGGCGCATTCAATGTAAGCGCTTCCAAACAAGCCATGCGAACGGCGACACCCATTTCCACTTGTTCACGGATGGCACTGCGGCCGATATCATCGGCAACTTCTGAATCAATTTCGACACCGCGGTTCATTGGTCCCGGGTGCATCACCAACGCATCCGGTTTGGCATTGGCCAGTTTTTCGTAAGTTAATCCGAAAAAGTGGAAGTACTCGCGGATCGAGGGAAAAAAGTTTTTATGCATGCGTTCGGTTTGCAAGCGTAGCATCATCACGATGTCACAATTTTGCAAACCTTGGTTCATGTCGTTGAAAACCTCAGCGCCCATTTTGGCGATGTCTGTGGGGATTAAGGTTTTCGGTGCGATCAACCGTACCGTCGCGCCCATGGTATTGAGCAGGTGAATGTTTGAGCGGGCCACCCGCGAATGGGCGATGTCGCCGCAGATGGCAACCTGCAGTCCGGCAAGTTTTCCTTTGCGCCGGCGAATGGTCAATGCATCCAGGAGTGCTTGTGTCGGATGTTCGTGTTTGCCGTCACCGCCGTTAATGACCGCGCAATTGACTTTTTCTGACAGCAATTTTACCGCGCCGGAATCAGAATGGCGCACGGCGATAACATCCGGGTGCATCGCATTCAGTGTCATGGCTGTATCGACAATCGTTTCACCTTTTTGCATCGAGCTTGCCGAAACGGCCATGTTGATGACGTCACCGCCGAGACGCTTGCCGGCAAGTTCAAACGACGTAATGGTCCGGGTCGATGCTTCGAAAAAGAGATTGATGATCGTGCGCCCGCGCAACAGCGTCTTCCGCTTGTCGGCTTGACGGTTTTGTTCGACGTAGGTTTCGGCGCGGTCGAGGAGGTAGGTGATTTCGGAAGCGGAAAGGCCTTCGATGCCAAGCAAGTGGCTATGGGGAAACGAGTTCGTGTCTTTTGCTTTTCCGGTCATTTAAAGCGGGACTATACGCGCGGGTGGGCGCGTAGCGCAAGAACGGAAAGAAGGGTATTAAAACGGCCGGAAATCTAAGCGAGGACCGGCTTTTCGCCGATCAACATCATCCGGTGCATGTAGCGCAACTGACTTTGATCGTAGTTGGATGTCGCTTGGTGAAGTGAGGCTCTATCGTCCCAAATCAGCACATCCCCGAGCCGCCATTGATGGCTATATTGAAATTCGGGGTTGTATGTATGGGCATACAGCTTGTCCATAAAGGCGAAGCCTTCTTCGTGCTCCATGCCATCGACATGCTCGATTCGCATTTGATTAAAATAAAGCGACTTGCGATTCGTTTCCGGGTGCAACCGCACGAGGGGCTGCCAAGTGCCGTCACTGACCGCTTTTTCTTCTTCGGTGCGTTCCAGCAGTTTTCGCGGTGCCCGGCTCGACAAATAAGAATGAAAGGCACGCTTGCCTTCGAGCTGCTTTTTCATGTCATCGGACAGCGCATCGTAGGCCATATACATATTAATGAATTGCGTATCGCCGCCGGTATCGGGAATGGCAATGGCGTACAGCATCGTCGCTTTCGGTGGTTGTTCCATGTTGGAATGATCGGTATGCCACGTACCGCCACGCGTCATTGGTTTAGTATTGTTGGTCCGTTCATCCGTTTGCCGGTTGGTGAGCACTTCGATGTCATCAAACTCTGGATGGCGGTAGGTCGCGACGACTTGTTTCATCGGCTCGCCCAATTGTTTGCCGGCCTCAAAAAAATCTTTTGGTTCTTCGAGGTGTTGGTCGCGAAAGCACAGTACCACATTGTCGACGAATACCTTATTCACCGCGGCGTGGGTTTGTTCGTCCATCGGTTCGCGCAAATCGAGCCCGGTAATCGCCGCGCCGAATGGACCATCGAGTTTTTCAACTTGAAAATTCATATATTTTTGACAACAAAAAATTTATTTACTATCAAGGTGTTAGCAGCGACAGCCTAGGATGGTGGCGTTGAAGTTGCAACCTTAAGTCGAGTGTTTGGAGGCGCCAAACGGCCACTCGCGCGGTTCCCGCCGGGATGACGGGAATCGTCATTTCGTGTATGGATAGTCCCCGCAGTGGCTGAAAACCGTGATCGGGAGCGTTTCATGGCAGTACAGACAACCCCCCTCAGTGATGTGATGGGAGCGGAAGTGACCGGCATCGATCTCGGCAAGTCTCTGGACGGCTCGTTGAAAGAAGTGATCAACCAGGCGTTTCTTGATTATAAGGTATTGTGCTTTCGCGATCAGTCGTTCGACATCGCGGGGTTTCTTGATGCGGCGCATCAGTTCGGCAGTACGCATCCGCATGTTTACCGCCATTTACGCTTAGACGATTTCCCGGATGTTTCGGTCGTGTCTAACGAAGATAAAGACGTGCACGGATCGGGTAAAAAATTTAAGCGCGCGGCTCATTTTCACACAGACGAATCCTATAAAGCGGTTCCGGCTAAGGCGACTTTATTATATTCCGTGAAGGTTCCCGATGAAGGCGGCGAAACCCGCTTTGTCAACATGCAGACCGCGTATGAAACACTGCCCGATAAAACCAAACAGCGTATTGACGGGCACATGGCGGTTCAGCGGTTTTTGACATCCAACCCCGATATCCAGTTGGCGACATTAACGGATGAAGAAAAAGCAGAAGTACCCGATGTCATTCACCCGATCGCGCGCACCCATGACGAAACCGGCAAGAAGGCACTTTATGTGAATGCTGCCAGGACTGAATTCATCGTCGATATGGACCCGGCAGAGAGCAAGGCGCTATTGCAGGAAATTTACGATCATTCGTTGATGCCTGAATTTCAATATCACCATCATTGGCGGGTCGGCGATTTGATGATGTGGGACAACCGGTGCACCATGCACGCGGCGACTCATAACCTGAAGCCCGGTGCCGAGCGGCTTCTGTATCGAACGTTGCTTGACGGCACAAAACCGGTATAACGGCGCCATTGAGTTGAACAGGGGACCGTGCGTTCCCGAAATGGATCATGCCGTGAGGCGCTTATGAAAATTGCCGTTTTACCCTGCGATGCGATCGGCCCGGAAATTACCGCGGCGACAATGACCGTACTTGAGACCGTCCAAAAAAAATACGCGCTCGATGTCGACTATACGGAATATGATGTCGGCCTTGCGGCACTCGAAAAGGAAGGAACGACATTTCCCGATCGCGTGTTCGAAGCGGTCAAGGAATCCGACGGCTTTATTCTTGGCCCCCATAACAACATGGCGTATCCGCCACCCGAGGAAGGCGGCATTAACGTGTCGACCCAATGCCGGAAGTATTTCGATTTGTTTGCTAATATCCGCCCGGCAAAGTCTTACGGTGACTTTACCAAAATCAGCAACGACATCGATCTCGTGATCGTGCGCGAAAATACCGAAGGCTTTTATGCCGACCGGAATATGTTTCAAGGCAACGGTGAGTTCATGCCGACCGAAGACGTGGCGTTATCGTTGCGGAAACTCAGCGCCGAAGGGTGCCGGCGCATTGCGCAAACGGCGTTTGAAACGGCGCGCGCGCGGCCGCGCAAGAAAGTCACTGCCGTGCATAAGGCGAACGTCCTCAAAGTCGGCGAGGGTTTGTTCCTCCGGGAAGTCGAAAAGGTTGCCGAACAGTTTCCGGACGTCGAATGGGAGGACGTGATCGTCGATGCGATGGCGGCTTTTCTTATTCGCGAACCGGAGCGTTTCGATGTCATTGTCACGACGAATCTTTATGGCGATATTCTGTCGGATGAAGCATCCGAGTTGGCCGGCAGTTTGGGTCTCGCGCCCAGCATCAATGCCGGGCACACTATCGCCATGGCGCAGGCGCAACACGGTTCGGCGCCGGATATCGCGGGCCAGGATATCGCCAACCCCGTTTCGTTGATTCTTTCCGCCGCCATGTTGCTCGATTGGCTGGGCCGCCGTCGGGATTCGAACTCACTTTGCGAAGCGGGTGCGGCCATCGGCAAAGCCGTTGAACGGACGCTGGATAATCCAAAAACCCGCACCCGGGATTTGGGCGGCACACTCGGGACACAGGCATTTGCGAAAGCCGTCGCCGAACAATTGAATTAACGCATCCTTATAAGGAGAGTGCCGTGGATATCGTTGTTATCGAAGGAGAAGGAATCGGTCCGGAAATTACGGCGGCGAGCATGGCCGTGCTGGAAGCGTTAAAGGCACAGTTCGGCCTATCACTTTCTTTTGAGCATGCCGAAGCCGGACTCAAAGCCTACCAAGCGACCGGTGAATTGGTTCCCGAAGACGTGATGAAGCGTGTTCGTGCCGCCGATGGTCTGATCCTCGGTCCCGTCGACAGCTACAACTACCCGCCCGAAGTAAAACGTAAAACCAGTGTCGGCGGAGAATTTCGAACCGGCCTCGAATTATATGCCAATGTTCGCCCGGCACGGGCGCGTAAAGGTCTGGCGCGGACCGATCAGCCAATGGACTTGGTAATCGTGCGGGAAAATACCGAAGGCTTTTATGCCGACCGGAATATGCATCTGGGCAGTGGCGAGTTTATGCCGACAGAAGGTCTCGCGATGGCAGTACGCAAAATCACCGATCATGGTTGCCGGCGGATTGCCCGTTGGGCATTCGAGTTGGCGCAGTCGCGCCCGCGAAAAAAAGTGACTGCCGTGCACAAAGCGAACGTTTTTAAAATGTCGGATGGGTTGTTTCTAAAAATGGTCCGCGAGGTTGCCGAAGACTATCCGGATGTCGAGCTCGATGACATCATCGTCGATGCCATGGCCGCGTATTTGGTGCGCGACCCGGCCCGTTTCGATGTCGTCGTTACAACCAATATGTACGGCGACATTCTTTCGGATGAGGCATCCGAATTATCCGGTAGCTTAGGCCTGGCGGGCAGCGTGAATGCTGGCGACAACTTTGCGATGGCACAGGCCCAACACGGTGCCGCCCCCGACATTGCCGGCCAGGGCAAAGCCAATCCGACATCGATGATGCTATCCGTTGCGATGCTGATGGATTGGCTTGGCCAACATCACCAACAACTAGCTTTTCGTGACGCGGCGGCCGCCATCGATCGTGCTCTCGAATCGGTCTTGGCCGACCCGGCAACCCGTACGCCCGACCTCGGCGGTCCGCTCGGCACGGAAGCTTTTACGCAAGCAGTTATCGACGCCCTGGCGTAGGCTCACCAAGCCTGTTCTTTAGCCGCACCAGAGTCTTTAAAACCAATTCGAAATTGATCAATTTTCGGCCAGAGAATGGTTCCTTGACACACAAAATGTGCTTGTCATACTGCCGTCATTATTCAAGGGGGCGGCCATTGAGGCTGCCTGGAAAACCAGGGAGAACATTATGAAATTGGTTTCCAAACTATTGGGTTCAGCCGCCGTGGCTGCCCTTCTCGTGAGTGGTTTCGTTGCAACCGCGCAAGCAAAATATCCGAAACGAACCGTGACGTGGGTGGTGCCGTTCGGTGCCGGCGGCGGAACGGACCGTTGGTCGCGCATCATGTCAACGGCTGGCTTTGAGGAAAAAATCTGGGGCCGCGGCTTGCGGGTCCGGAACATTCCGGGTGCTTCCGGCGTTAAAGGTTGGAAGTGGATGATGGATAAGAAGGCCGATGGCCATACCATCTTGATGGCAAGCCCGACGCCGGTTTTGGCACTCGCGCGTGAATCCAAACCGATCTTGGACCCGCTGAAAGACATCAAAATTTGCGCCTTTATCGGTTACTTCCGTCCCAACGTCACGATCCACAAAGGTAAGCCTTATACGGACCTGAAGAGCCTCGTGGCCTATGCCAAGAAAAACCCGGGTACCGTCACGGTCGGCGGTTCGGGTTCTAACATCCTCGGGGCGGCCGTGTTGTTTAAGCAATTCGGCGTCACCATGAACTACGTCCAGTATCCGGGTTCGGGTCCGGCGGTTTCCGACTTCCTCGGTAAGCACATCGATATCATGGTGGGCCCCGATGAGATCATGCGGAACCACGCACCGAAGAAAGCAACAATTGTTGCGACAAGTTCCAATAAGCCACATCCTCCGGGGTACGAGAAAGAAGTCGGCAACAAAGTGCCGCAACCCAAAGATCTCGGCTTTAAGCAAAGCTTTGAGGGATTGCGTTGGATCGGCGTGCACCCGAAAACGAAACAATCGACGTGCAAAGAGGTTTCGAACGCTGTTCAAAAAACATTGAAGTTTAAGCCCGTTAAAAAGTTGATGGGTAAAATCAAAGCGCAACCCATCTTTACGCCGATGGAGCAGGCGCAAAAAGACTATGTTGAGATGGTTAAAGCCACGCGCGCAGCCGTTGATTTGCTGAGCAAGGCAAAAATCATCAAGAAAAAGAAGAAAAAGAAATAAGCGTCTGATTATTTGAATCAGGTAAACGGTCCAGGATCATGCTTTCATTTTCCTGGGCCGTTTATTTCTTTAAATAATATTCTATGTTTTTAAGTGAATAGGGGAGCGGGCCGTGAGTGAAGGGCAAGACGTCCAAAATTCCAACTGGTGGAAAACCAACCAGGGGGCAGGTTTAATCGCCGTCGGTTTTTTTTCCTTCATTCTGGGTTACATTTTTTTCTATACTGATTACGACCGTGTTTTGCGGGATGGTTTTCTGCTTGGGTTTTTTCCGATTTTGGCGTGCTGTCTTTGCATCGGGTTCTCCGCCATCATGATGTTTGATGGTTTGCGTAATAATACGGAAGCCAGTTTGGCGGCTCTCGATTTTAAATTTTGCGCATTTGTCATCGGCGTCATTGCCTGGTCCGGTTTGTTCTTTTGGGCCTTGGTTAACGCCGGGTTCGTCGTCACAGCACCGTTTTATATGATTGGCTTAACGTATGCCATGGGGCTGCGGCCGTTAAAATCCTGCGTCATCACCAGCCTCGGCATTTGTGTTGTTGTGTTTTTGATTTTTGTCATTATCAACGCGCCGATGCCGATTGGTCCCGAGTGGGTTATGGAAGAACTTGGCCTGCCGCTTGATTGGGGCACTTAAAAATTAAAGCTGGCTAAAAAAAGAATTTAAGGAATTTAACGTAAAGGGGAGAGTCACGTGACATTAGATCCTGTAGGCCTTGAGATGGCCGTAAATATGGTCTTCAAGTGGGAGACCTTCATGTGGCTTGCCATTGGTATCGCCATGGGGGTTGCCGGTGGCGCGTTGCCCGGTCTCACGGCAGCAACAAGTATGGCGCTCTTCCTGCCGCTCGCGTTTAAAATGCCGACGGCGGAAGCCCTGGGGCTCCTCATCGGTATTTATAAAGGGGCCGTCTTCGGCGGGTCTATTTCCGCGATCAGTTTCGCCACACCGGGCACACCGGAAGCCGCGGCAACCGTCTATGACGGCTATAAACTCACGATGCGGGGGAAGGGCCGCAAGGCCATCCTGATGGCTTTGTATGCTTCCGTCACCGCGGATATTTTGAGCGATATTGTGCTAATTGTTGTGGCGCCCTTGCTCGCCATCGTTGCCTTGGCGTTCGGGCCGTCGGAAAAAGTTTGGCTGATGATTTTAGCCATTGCGCTGCTGTCGGCCTTGAGCGGCTCTCATTTAGCCAAAGGCTTATTGAGTGCCGGCGTCGGATTTTTGTGCGCCACCATCGGTACCGATCCGGTGAGTATGGTGCAACGTTTTACGCTCGGGTTTTGGGAGTTGCAGGACGGCATTCACCTGATCCCATTGGTGGTCGGCTTATTCGCTATGGGCCGCATGCTTGAAGAAGCTTTATTGATGTTCAAGCAAAGCGAGACGACCGAAGGGGTTCGCGAGCGCATTCAGGAAATTTTCAGTAAAAAAAGCGAAGGCTTATCTTGGAAAGAATTTAAAAGCTGTTGGCGGGAAATCGCCATCGGATTTGGATTGGGCTCGTTTGTTGGTGCCTTGCCAGGTCTCGGCAGTACCGTTGGCGCATTCTTATCCTATAGTGTCGCCAAGCAGTTCCAGCCGCATAAGAAGATCGGCACGGGCAAGCTTGAGGGTATAGCGGCCGCCGAATCGGGAAACAACGCAACCGTCGGCCCGACGCTGATTCCGTTGTTGGCGTTTGGTATACCGGGCAGCACGTCGGCAGCCCTTTTGGGCGGTATGCTCACCCTGCACGGGTTCGATCCGAACCCGCGCATGTTCGAGCTCTACCCGCATGCTGTGTATGCGCTGTTCATTATTTTGATCATCGGTAATTTCTTTAATCTGGCAATCGGGCGTTTCTTTGCCATGGTGTTCGCTAAATTGGCCTTGTTACCGCGCTCGATATTGATCCCGCTGGTGATGCTGATGGCGGTGCTCGGCAGCTATGCTTATCAAGGGAATACGACCGATGTATGGGTTATGCTGACATTCGGCTTTATCGGATTTTTCTTCCGCGTTTGGAATATTCCGGAAGCGCCGCTGATCGTTACCTTCCTGGTGGCGCCGCTCATGGAATCGGAATTACGCCGCGGCCTGATTATTCACCGGGGCGATTGGTTCGATACGTTGTTCCACAGCAACCTGGCCATTGGTCTTGCCATCGCGGCATTGGCTCTGACGGTCCTGTGTGCAAAATTTAACGTGATGGAAAAAATTGCGGCAGCTGGCGAGCGAGAAGCCAAAGAACAGGCCGCGCTTGAAGCCGAAGCCAAGAAGAGAGACATGTCCTCGGAATAAATTGGTTCCGAGTTCAAATTAAAAGGGCCGGGAAATCCGGCCCTTTTTTATTTTGGAAAATCGCGATATAGCGCCGCGACGTTCTTGCTTTCGATCATATCGGCCGTATCGGCATTAAATGATTTAAAATGTTCCGTTTGTTTGTGCGCCTCAAACGCGGCTTTATTCGAATATACTTCGTATAAGAAGACTTTCGTTTGATCGTTTGGGTCGAGGCAAACATCGAATTGATGACAGCCTGGCTCTTCTTTGAAAGAGGCTGCGGCATTCTTGTTCATCAGTGGCATGAAATCGTTCACACGATCGGGCTTGATGGTAAATTCCACGGTGATGACAAACATAACTGTGTTATCCCGAAAGGACGCGCTCAAGAATGAGCGGGCTGCGATCTTCGATTAGGTCCTGAATGGCATCGAAAAATGTTTTGAAATGAGGTGCCGCCCGGTGAGCATCGATAGCGTCTTGATCGTCATAAACTTCATAAAATGTAAAATGCGTCGGATTTTCAGGGTCGACGTTCACGTCGAACTGATGACAGCCCGGTTCGTTGGCGACCGAAGATTCGGCGTCGGCCTTGGCGGCGGCAACAAATGCATCGACGCAATCGGGTTTAACTTTAAAAGAAGCGACGATAACGCGCATGACGATCTCCCGTAGTAATTTTTATAGAATTCAAGGTTAAAGGCATCATTAGGGTTCGGTGCGAGTGCGTCAAGCGGTCTTATCGGTTTTTCAGATAATCCAACGCGCCTTGTAAAATGTAGGCTGCGGCGGCCTTATCGATTACTTCGCTCCGCCGCTTGCGGGTCATATCTACATCCTCAACAAGGATCCTTTCGACGGCGACGGTAGATAAGCGTTCGTCCCAATATCCGATCGATATATCAATGGCGTTGTCGACGTTTGCGGCAAATTGCCGGGTTGATTGACAACGGGGTCCTTCGGTACCGTCCATGCTGACGGGCAAGCCGAGGATCAAGGCGCCGACATCATGTTCTTCGATAATATTTTTTAGAATACCGAGATCATTCGAAAATTTGCCCCGTTGAATTGTTTCGAGGGGACTTGCGATCATGAGCGTCACATCCGAAAGGGCAAGCCCAATTGTTTTAGAGCCAACATCCAGGCCTAAAACGCGGCGATTGGCTTCCAAAGCGGATTTCAGGCCGTTGAGGTTATCAAAAATCATCAGCTGAATTATTAATCTTTTAACTTAATTTGAAAAGGTTATGGAGGCTTTCGTCTCACTCGATTATCATTTCTATAAACCTGTTATTCGCCCGAACAGCAAACAATATGGCAACAGGTATGATATTGAGGCAGGATTGTGCAATTTTCATGTGTCGAGGGGACGCCCGACTCCAGCGCGGCTGCCTGAGTATTGCCGCTCTATTTTTCTTCTTTGCCAGCTTGATTCTGATATCGCCGCCAGTTCTTGCGGCGGATGAGGTTTACCGCGGCGTTAAAATCAAGCCGTTGGCTGGGCGGTATCTTGTTTTAAAAGACGTCAATGTGCGAGCCGGTCCAAAAACCAAATCAAAACAGGTTGGCCGGTTAAAGGCCGGAGAATGGGTCGACGCCTTTGGCCAGCCAAAGGATGCAGCCTGGATTGCGGTCAAGCAGGACGGTAAAAAAATTGGCTTTGTTTTCGCCCCGGTTCTGGTTCCGATCATTGATGGCGAATTAAAAAAACCAATTAGCGGAAAAATTCGCGCACAAAAGAACATTAAATGCGATTTTAAAATAAAATTTATCGGTAAAAGTAAAGTTGAGGGCGAAGTCTTTAAAATTTCGGATTATGAATCTCATTTCAAATGCCGGAAAAAAGATGCAACGTTCAAATTTTTCCTGCCGATGTTTATCACTGAGGGTCCGTATCAAGTTTCAAAAAAACCCCATTATCAGATCAGCATTGATATATTGCAGGTCGATATCGATGATTTCGACCAGCGGTTGTCGACGATCTTAATTTACCAACACGATAAGAAGCGCGTTGTATTCGATGCCATTACCGTCAAAGAGTTCGGTAAGAAGCCGGCGGTTCAGTCTAAACAGGCTAAAACGGTTGCGGGTGCCCTCAAAAAGTCGGTAGAAATCGCCGCCGGCGCATGGGGGCCGAAAATCTGGCAGGCGCTTCAAAACGGCGACAATTCAAAGAAGAAAAAATAAGTGGCTTTTGGGGGCATTTGGGCCGTGTATCGGGCTTCGGTAGCTTGCGCAGGGCTGCCCGGGATGGTAGGGTCCGCGCCGTTTTCAATGACTGTCTTCCCTAGAGGTCAAATCAATGGCGCTGGATCGAGAAACCGTCCGACGAATAGCTTATTTAGCCCGTATCCGGGTGCCCGAAGACGCCTTGGACGGCCTCGCGGGTGAGCTTTCAAACATCATTGGCTGGATTGAGCAGCTCAACGAAGTCGATACCGAGGGGGTCGAACCGATGACTAGTGTCGTCGCGATGGAGGCGCCGAAGCGCGAAGACGTTATCAATGATGGTCAATATCCGGACCGCGTGTTGGCTAACGCGCCACAAGCCGACGATGATTACTACGCCGTACCGAAAGTTGTCGAATAATGGCTGCATTAACGTCATTAACATTGGCGGAAGCCTCAAAAGGACTCGCGGACGGTGAATTTTCAGCGGTCGAACTAACGCAAGCCCACATTGGTGCGCTTGAAAAAGCACGGGAATTAAATGCATTTATTACCGAAACACCGGAGCTCGCATTGGAACAAGCCAGGGCATCCGATGAGCGGCGCAAGCAAGGCAATGTCGTGGGACCGATGGACGGCATTCCGATTGCCAATAAGGATCTGTTTTGTACCGAAGGTGTTTTGACGACGGCGGCATCACATATCCTCGATGGCTTTAAGCCGACTTATGAATCAACCGTTTCGGAAAAATTAAAATCGGCCGGTTCCGTGATGTTGGGAAAAACCAATCTCGACGAATTTGCCATGGGCTCGGCAACGGTGACCAGTTATTACGGTCCGACGAAAAACCCTTGGCGGGGTAAAAGCGATAAAGACCTCGTGCCGGGCGGCTCATCCGGTGGCTCGGCGGCAGCCGTTGCAGCGGGGCTTTGCCTCGGTGCAACTGGTACCGATACGGGCGGATCGATTCGCCAGCCGGCGTCATTTTGCGGCATCGTCGGCATGAAACCGACATACGGCCGGTGTTCGCGCTGGGGTGTCATCGCATTTGCCTCATCATTGGACCAGCCGGGTCCCTTTACGCGCACGGTTAGTGATACGGCCATGATGCTGCAAATCATGGCCGGGCATGATCCGAAGGATTCGACGTCGGCACCGTTCGCGTTACCGGATTTTGCCGCTGCATTAACCGGCGATATTCGCGGTATGAAAATCGGAATCCCCAAAGAATACCGAATTGATGGGATGCCGGATGCCATTGAAAAACTATGGCAACAAGGGATCGATTGGGTCAAAGACGCCGGTGCCGACATTGTCGATGTGTCTTTGCCGCTGACGAAATATGCCTTGCCGGTTTATTACATCATCGCACCGGCTGAAGCCTCTTCAAACCTGGCGCGCTATGACGGTGTGCGCTACGGGTTGCGTGTGGACGGCGATTCTCTTGATGAAATGTACGAAAACACCCGAGGTGAAGGTTTCGGCGAAGAAGTGCGCCGCCGAGTGTTGATCGGCACCTATGCGCTGTCGGCCGGGTATTACGATGCCTACTATCTGAAGGCTCAACAGGTGCGGAAGCTGATCTCGGAAGAATTCAGCAAAGTTTTTGAAACTGTCGATGCCCTATTAACGCCGACAGCCCCGTCGGCAGCCTTTGCGATCGGTGAAAAAATGGATGATCCCATCGCAATGTATCTGAACGATGTGTTTACGGTGCCAAGCTCATTGGCGGGATTGCCCGGCATATCCGTGCCGGCAGGGTTGGATGAAAACGGTTTGCCGCTCGGTATGCAAATTATCGGCAAAGCATTCGATGAGGAATCGGTGTTGCGTGTGGCTGGTGTGATGGAACGCCAGGCAAACTTTACGGCCAAACCTGAATTTTCGGCCGGAGAGGCATCATGAGCTACTTGATTCAAGGCGAAACCGGTGATTGGGAGGTGATCCTCGGCCTCGAGGTGCACGCGCAAGTGGTTTCGAACGCAAAGCTATTTTCCGGTGCGCCGACAACATTCGGTGCCGAGCCGAATAACAATGTTTCGCTCGTCGACTCGGCCATGCCGGGGATGCTGCCGGTCATCAATGAAAAATGCATCGAGCAAGCGGTACGAACGGGACTTGGTTTAAAGGCAAAAATCAACTTACGTTCCGTGTTTGATCGTAAAAATTATTTTTACGCGGATTTGCCGCAAGGGTATCAAATATCGCAGTTCAAGAATCCGATCGTCGGTGAGGGAGCCGTGATTTTGGATTTGCCGGACGGCTCAACCCGGACGGTCGGTATTGAGCGGCTGCATCTCGAACAAGACGCCGGTAAATCGATACACGACCAAGATCCGAAAAGGTCATTTATCGATTTGAACCGTTCCGGTGTTGCGTTAATGGAAATCGTTTCGATGCCCGATATGCGCAGCCCCGAGGACGCTGGAGCCTATGTGCGCAAGTTGCGCTCGATCCTGCGTTATCTGGGCACTTGCGACGGCAATATGGAAGAGGGCTCGATGCGGGCCGACGTCAATGTGTCCGTGCGACCGGTAGGTGAGACTGAACTGCGGACCCGCGCCGAGATTAAAAACGTCAACTCAGTCCGGTTCGTCATGCAGGCGATTGAGTATGAGGCACGCCGGCAGGTGGAGGTTTACGAGTCCGGCGGTGAGGTGGTGCAGGAAACGCGTTTGTTCGATTCCGTAAAGGGAGAAACTCGCTCGATGCGCTCGAAGGAATTTGCGCACGATTACCGATATTTTCCCGATCCCGATCTGTTGCCGATCGAGTTCAGCCAAGAATACGTCGATCAAATTAAAGAGACACTGCCCGAATTGCCGGATGATAAAAAAGAACGGTTTATGAGCGATTTTGCTTTGTCCGCTTATGACGCGGGTGTGCTGGTCGCCGAAAAAGAAACCGCCGATTATTTTGAAGCGGTTGCTCAAGGGAGAGATGCCAAGACCGCGGCAAACTGGGTTATTACTAATTTGTTTGCCGTGTTGAACGCCAAGGGTGTCGGTATCGCAGAGAGCCCGGTGTCATCCGATAGCCTTGGTCAATTGCTTGACTTGATGGCCGACAACACGATCTCCGGACGGATTGCCAAAGATGTGTTTGAGATCATGGTCGAAAGCGGTGACGATCCCGGCAAAATCGTTAAGGACAAAGGCCTGGAGCAAATCACGGATACCGGTGAGATCGAAGGGGTGATTGATCAGATCATCGCTGATAACCCGAAGCAGGTTGAGCAATTCAAAGGTGGTAACGAGAAGATCGCCGGATGGTTTGTCGGTCAGGCGATGAAAGCGACGGGCGGCAAGGCCAATCCGCAGGCCGTAAATGAAATTCTGAAGAAAAAATTATCTTCCTGATTTATTATAGTTTTAGCGTTTTATCCGTTCATCCAAACTGTCGATTTTGCGCTCTAATCTGTCAATCCTCGATTCCAATGATTTTATCCGGTCCGATAAGCCGTTGTTTGACTGAACCTCAGTCGACGTCGATTTATATTCAGCGCCGAGTAATGTGCAGCCGCTCACCAATAGTCCGAGAATAATAATACATACAGGTTGGAATGATTGAGTTTTCATAGATTGATCTCATCAGTGGTTAAGTTTATGGGGGCCGACAAAGAATATTATTCCTTATGAGTTTCATTCAAGTATCGATTGGGAAAAAAGAGATTAACGCCGCCTTGGGTCATTTGCTGGAGAAGATGGTGGATGGTGCCAAAATGCCGAAACTGGCGAAAAAGGGATTTAAGGCGACGATTAAAAAAATCTACAAAATTAAAAA
>Ga0181593_10002715_pt1 | contig 16378 bp, 19 predicted proteins | sample 071ome_19_FD_133756 | JGI IMG/M metagenome (GOLD analysis project Ga0181593, IMG submission 133756) | Coastal salt marsh microbial communities from the Groves Creek Marsh, Skidaway Island, Georgia - 071413AT metaG (megahit assembly) | ecosystem: Environmental > Aquatic > Marine > Intertidal...
CCGGAAGACATGCTGGAAGTATACGAAGCTTTGCAGCCAATCGGTCGCTTTCTATTTGCCGCCACCTTCGGCAATGTGCACGGGGCCTACAAGCCGGGCGCGGTTCAGTTGAAGCCCACCATCTTGCGTGACGGTCAGAAGGCGGTCACCGATAAGCATGGGGCGGATGCGGAAATGGACCTCGTCTTCCACGGCGGTTCCGGATCCGAGCTCAGCGAAATCCGCGAGACCCTCGACTACGGCGTGGTCAAGATGAACATCGACACCGATACTCAATACGCCTTTACGCGACCGATCGTGACCCACATCTGCGAGAATATCGAAGGCGTGCTTAAAATCGATGGCGAAGTGGGCAACAAGAAGACTTACGATCCCCGTTCTTACTTGAAGAAGGCGGAAGAGAATATGGCTAATCGCCTAATCACTGCTTGCGAAGACCTGCGCTCGGATGGCAAAACCATCTTCGGCAAGGCCTAATACCCAGTTAAGATAATTTAACCAAAAACCCCGTTAGAGCCGGCCTCCAATTAGTTGGAGCCGGCTTCTTTTTGATAAGGACTGAGCTGTATTGTGCAGTGGAATTGATCACGTGATCAATTCCACTGCACAAACTCCGTCGCCATCATTGGGAGAATTGGTTGCTGGATCCGGCATCGATGGCACGCATCGCTGTCTTGGGATCGTTGGTTTGCGATCGATTTAGGATCGATTGACCGGCAGTTCGACGGCGGTGACTTGGTGGCTGATACCGGGGAAGGTAGCTTGATGGCGGACGAGGTCGGAGCGGTCCTTGAGCTTGGATCCGTCGATCGTTTTGGCGTCTACCGCTGTAGCCGTAGCGGTGTGGGTTTCCGCCCACTCGGAATTGAGCAAGGCTATGCTGACCGCTTCGCCTATAATGTCGGGATGGGCATAGTCCGGGTGTCCGATGGAGCCGAAGTAGACTAGTCCCGTGCTGATGCCGACTTTCAGAGGTTCGTTGTGGAGATGGATGGCGTTGAGAGCGGCGTCGATGGCTCGGTCTTGATGAAAGCTTCCGGAAAAAAAGCAAAGGATGCCGGCTCCTCGGGCCTTGATGGGGATACCGCCATATCGAAGGGCGGACTCGGTAACTTGATAGCAGACGCTATTGGTCCAGTTGGCGAAGTCGCGCGGTTCAAGGCGTTCGGATTTTTCCCGGGCGGCCCGGGCTCGGATGTCCATGGTCGTCGCTTCGATAACATCCTTGTCGATACTCTGGCAGCCCAATAACCATTCAATGGATACGCCAAGCAGTTGGGTCAAATTGGGCAGGATGCTGATATCGGGGGCGTTTTCGCCCCGCTCCCATTTCGAGACGGCCTGGGGGCTCACCTGTACCGCGTTGGCAATATCGGTTTGCGTGAGGCCCGATTTCTTGCGGCGGTGGCGAATTCTGTCTCCGAAGTCCTGAAGGTTCATCAATTGGGGTAAATTTTACGCGAAGGCTTCGGTCAGTGGAAGGCGAAACGAAAGAAATGTGAGATCGGCGGACGAGTTAGCCCAGCAATTCGTGGTAGGTAACGCAGTGTTCCTTGCGTTGGCAGGGTTGGCAGTGGTTCCCCATCCACAAGGCATCGAACTGCTCCATCAACGGTCGCGCGATTTCCGGTTCGTCAGAGAGAATGCCCGACTCGAAATTGCGACGATTTTCCGATTTGGCTCCCATGCCAGCTCCGGTCAAGTTGGCGCTACCGGTATAGGCGGTCTTTCCATCCACGATCACCGTTTTGAAGTGGGCTCGAGGACAGAGGATCATCTCCAGTCCTTGCAGCAGATTAGGAAATCTATCGAAGTCGGCTCGAAAGGCGGGTCCTGGCTCCTTAGCGTGTATGATACGAATAACTACGCCTTGGTCTATCAGGTCGGACAAGACTTGGAGAAAGGGAACCATTCGCTTGCCCCGATTGACATGCAGATCCTTAATGTCGGCGGTGGCGATCCAGACGAAGGCCTCCGCTTGAGCAACGGCTTCCTGGATGACGCGCTCGTATATCCGTCTATCGGTGACTACCTCGGTTGGCATGCTTTACTCGTTACTGGGATTTGGATTCTGGAACGCAAGCGATCTAGGATTTTTGGAGGATCGAGCTCGTATGGTCGCCGCTCGCGGCAACCGCGTGAGTTGAGCATCAGTCTCTCCTACGGTCGCCGCAAGCGGCACCCTTACTATGAAAAATTGGTATCATCGACTCATTAGACAAGACTTCTTAGTTCGCCGTTGCTTGGATTAGGCAAATTTTCGTTAGCCATTTCGCAATCTGCCGTTAACGATTTCAGCTTATGTCAAAAGAGCGCATCGCATTCATCGGGATCGGAGTAATGGGCAATAGCATGGCTGGACATCTTCTGGACGCTGGCTATCCGTTGACTGTTTTTAATCGCACTCAGTCAAAAGCTGACGATCTGGTTGCCAGGGGAGCATCGTGGGCTGAATCGCCAGCGGCCGCCGCTGCTGAGGCCGACATCGTCATAACCATCGTTGGTTTTCCAGCGGATGTGGAAGCAACCTATTTCGGCGATTCCGGAGTGTTTAAGACGATCCGATCAGGGGCTTTGGTGATCGACATGACGACCTCGAGTCCGCTCCTGGCCAAGCGAATCGCGGAAGCGGCCAGTGATAAGGGAATCGGCGCTTTGGATGCCCCGGTATCAGGGGGCGATTTGGGAGCTCGTGAAGCGAGGCTCTCGATAATGGTGGGTGGCGAGAAGAGCGATTTCGATCGGGCTATGCCGCTGTTCGATATCATGGGAAAGAACATCCAACTGCAGGGTCCGGCCGGATCGGGCCAATATACCAAGATGTGCAACCAGATCGCCATCGCTTCGGGAATGGTAGCCATAGGGGAGGCATTGGCCTACGCGAAAGCGGCGGGTCTCGATCCGAAGCAGGTGCTGGCCAGTATCGAAACAGGGGCAGCCGGAAGCTGGTCGCTAAGCAATTTAGCCCCGCGAGCATTGGACGGAGACTTCGCCCCAGGATTCTTTGTTAAGCATTTCATCAAGGACATGGGAATCGCCCTGGAGTCCGCTGCGGAGATGGGATTAAAGCTGCCTGGTTTGGAATTAGCCAAGAGCCTTTATGGCAAGCTTTCCGCGCAAGGCGGAGCCGATGAAGGCACGCAAGCGCTCTTCCGGTTTTATATGGAAGGCAAGCAGTCTGCGGACTAGCCGAATAGCTCTAGCCATACCGGCTTGGTAAGGGCCATTCGGGCTACGTCGTGGGCTTCGCTGTCGATAAGGATATCCTCGAAAAATACGCCTTTGAGATAGAATCCGAATTTCCCGTTCCAGGTGAGGTTCCTCAAATTTACATCCAGCGAGTGAAGGAATACCTTTTCTCGATTGGCGATAAGAAAGGTGTAATAGAGAAATAGAAAAGCGGCCCGTTTCCCGATGCCCTTTCCTCTTTGGCTGGAGTCGCCGATAAGCTTCCGCATCTCGATCTTCTTGGACGCGCGATCAATTTGATCGGCCCCGATGATCCCAACGAAGGTGTCAACGTTTGCTATACGGAAGTATTTGCGATTTGGCGATTCAAAGTAGGCAGCTAGCTCTTCAAGCGTATTTGGAAATTGGGGATAAGAGTATCGCTTGGCCTCTTTGCTGGTTGTCCATTACGTGACGGTGGAATAGTCGGATTCGAGTATTGGAGACAGGGAAATCTCGTCGATGCTCAGGGTTTGGCTTTTCTCCCAATAGTTTTCGATATTGGAAGTCCGGAAGAGGTGGTCGTGGCTGTCCAGAGGAATCTGGTTGGGATTACTTCTCAGGGCTACGTTGTCGAGGAGGTGCTCGGCGACCGTAAGGATTTCCGGCTTGTTGACGCCGCATTTGATCAGCTCCTTAGAGAATCTCCTGGCGAAGAGCTTGAGCATTTGCGCGTGCGGATGGCGGGCAAGTTCGGAGGGTCGATCGAGCTGTTTGTCCGGTTTCAATTGGGGTATCTGGTTTTTTAGCCTTGTTTTGGCAAGGTTGGCAGGACGCGGTTGAGGCTGAGCTCGATCGACTGTTAGAGTGCCCCCGATTGAGTAAAGTGGAAGCCGATACGTTCTCGCAAAGACTGCTGATAGTAGAGGCCATTGGCTTTGGAGTGGTCGCTAGCCCAAAGGGCAAAACCGCCTTGAGTGGGCACAATGGCGAAAGTCCCGCTGTGGGTTTTTTGAATAGCTCCGTAGATGAACAAGGGGGCCACGCAAGCGGCCAATAGCGCCATGGCCGCGACTCGATGTTATTTCAGGAAAAAGGCAGCTCCGTGCGAGAGGCAGCAGAGAGACAAGAGTACTGCGAAAAAGTGGGGGCGGGCGAGAGCCGCTAAGTCGAGACAAAGTCCGGCGGCCCCGACCTTGGTTACAGAGATCTCGTCATTGGCTCTAGAAATGGCCAACAAATATGGTCCAGCGAGAAAAAGCGTAATTGCTAGAGCCGCGTCGAGGGGATCAAAGGCGAAATGAAGGAGGACCGGGTTGAATCCCACCAGGGCCCCCGTGACCAAGGGAGCGCTGCCGCTTTTCCAAATTTTGCTGGAAAGTTTGATGGAAAGCACGGTGTTGCCCAGGTGGCAGAGGATACCCAGAATCATCCATTGGATGGGGATAAGCGCCAGGAGGCCGGGGTATAGCATAGCCAGTTAGAACGGTTCCCTCGCGAGCGAGCCGCTAGCGATCAGTTCGGCCAGAATGAGATTCTCTTGTCTATCTAGCGCGGGCAATTGGCCAAGTGGGGTTTGCCAATGCCAAAGCATGTGCCCCGTCGTGTAGACCCCTACGAACGGTAGGAGCCATAATCCCGGTTTAGCCGATCGGATCATAAGGTATTATTCGACAATTCTATGAGGAAATCAAATAGGTGTCCTCATGAGAATAGGGATGCTATCGACGAATTAGGGCGCGATGTCCCAGCCCGCCCAACAGAGCTCCGAGAATTGGCCCGAGAACGTAGACAGTCAGCCAACCGTAGCCGTTGGCGGAGAAAGGAAGATCCCCCCAGCCCGCCATTGATGAGAAAATCCGCGGGGCCAAATCGCGAGCGGGATTGAAGCCGCCCATGGAGACTGGGGCGAAGAGGGAAATGAGAACGGTCAAAGTGATGCCGATGGCAAATGGTATGACCCAAGTGGGCAGAATATTGCTTCGCTTGTCTGTGAGCGTGAAAACCACGATTGCCAGGAGTGCTGTGCCCAGCAGCTCAGAAAGAAACCCTTGGGCCCCGGTGACCACTCGCTGGTCGGGTTCGGGAAGCGCTTTCCCTCCGGGATTTGGGTAGAACTCGCCAAAGATCATGGCGCTGGCCTCGCTTCCTGGCTCGCCGCGTATGATGCCGCTGTTAGCTTCGAAGGCCTCTATAGCGCCTCCATACACCAGAAAGACTATGGATGCGGCTAGGAAGGCTCCTGCAAATTGAGCGATTATGTAGCCCAGCGCCTTCCTGATTGGGAAGGAACGAAAGACTACCAGACTGATGGTAATGGCTGGATTTAAATGGGCCCCGCTAAGGCTGCCGGACAGAAAAATGGCTATGATCAGTCCAAAGCCCCAGACGATGGCGACTTGAAACAATCCAACTGGGGCATTGAGGGCAACAGCTGTAGCCACGCTGCCGCATCCGAAAAATACTAGCAAGAAGGTGCCTAGCGTTTCGCCGATTAGCCAATTGATGGGCTTGTCCTGATCTCTCATAGCCGTTGGCCGGATACTATACCCTCTCGATAGCCGTGGGCATAGGCTTCGAATACGAGTTTGATCTGATCCCGAATTTCACGGAAGGCATCCATTATCTGCGCCTCCGACCCTTCAACTTTGGCGGGATCATCGAAGCCCCAGTGATAGCGGTTTAATTGCCCAGGGTACACAGGGCAGGCTTGATCCGCGTTGCCGCAAACGGTAATGACGGTTTGGATATCACGGTCAAGAAATCGATCCATGTGTTTGGATTCATGGCTGGAGATATCGATGCCGATCTCTTCCAAGGCGGCGATAGCCTTAGGATGAATGTATCCAGCTGGCTGAGACCCGGCAGAATGAACTTCAAACAGGTCCACGGCAGCATTTCTGAGAATGCCCTCGGCCATATGGCTACGGCAGGAGTTTCCCGTGCAAAGAATGAGTACGCGTTTCTTTTCCATTTTATTCAATTTTTATCGGCAAGCAGCGCCTGGCGAGTGTTCAAGTTTTTCCAAATCTTGAGACAATTGGGGGTCGCTGGCATAGCCGATTCGGATGGCTTCTAGACTGGTTTGAACGCTCTCGGGAAGGTCGGGGGAAATATGGTAGAAATTCCAATTCGCTTTCCGCTCCAATTGTAGCAGTCCTTGACGTTTCATGTATCCGATATGCTTAGACATCTTCACCTGAGACTCTCCCAAAGCCTCTTGCAATTCGCAGACGCATAGCGACCCCCGAAGCAGCAGATTTACTATCCGCAGCCGAGTTGGGTCAGAGAGGCACTTATGCAAGGAAACGATCTCCATTTTCTAGGCGGCAAGATGAATCCTTTAGAATATACGTCAATAGGAATATTCTGATAATGGCATTTAGTTGTCGCAGGAAGCTCGCTTGCGAGCGATTGTTTCTGGAATGGGCCCTCGTTGATTCGCTCGCAAGCGAGCTTCCTGCGACGCAAACTACTTGAGTTGACCCTAATATGCTGAGCCGAGCGGGCTTTTGCAGATGCGTATGGATAGTTAGTTTTTTGACCTTGTGGCTTGGGAAGTAGAGGCTTTCGATGGGGCTTTGCTAATTGCCGCAGTATGCCGCCAGTGATTGAGACCTCAGACCTAAGTTTCCCCGATTGGCTCTTCGAGCAGGACTACATGGTCTTCTTGTCTTTCTTCGGCTGGACCTTGCTGGGTCTGCTAGCCTGGACCAAGCCGCTTTGCGATCGGCAGAAGGGAGAGACGCTCTGGTTTTGGTTTGGTTATTTCGCTTTTGCGGAAGCCATGGGAGATTTCGTCCGCACGCTATCCTTTTCGGACCCGTTCTTTCGATCGTTCAGTATTGAGATTCCACTGGAGATGCTAGGCCTCGGCTGCTTGATCGAGGCCTCGGTGAGGGGGCCTGGCTGGTTAAAGGGTCGCAGTTTTCCTCCTGCGATCGCGATCGCTTGCGGGCTGCTGGGCTTCGCTATTGAGGTCGGGTCATTGTTGTATTCGCTGGTGGTGGCTTTCTTGGTGTCGACGGTAGCCTGTCTCTGGTTTGCTTGGAGGCTGAGAGAGATGGCCATTGATAAGGATCGATACGAACTGATCGTCGTCGCGGCTGGGGTGGTATTGCTTATACCTGCTTGGGTGTTGCACCCTGATCATATCGCTTTCTTGAGGAATGAAACCTTGGTGGCTTACAGCGAGTTTCCTTTCTACGGTTTTCTCCTCCTTTTTCTTCGCATCCTTTCGGCCTGGCTAGCGTTGGGCGGTTTCTGGATTTACCGGTTGCGCGCCCGTATGGATGATGTTGCCGATCCGGCTCGGGAAAAGCTGAGGACCCGGGGTTTCCGAGTGATGCCTTTGGCTGTGGCATTAATCATGTTGGCCAGTTACATGGTAACCACATGGAACGGACGGCGGGAAAAGGATCGGATAGAGGAAGATTTGTTATCGCGATCTCAAACGGCTGCGTTGGCGCTACAAATGGAGTCTGATCGGGAAACTCTGCTCTCCGTAGCCGGGGAACGAAGTTCGATTGCCGAGAGCTTGCGCCAGTTGAGAGAAATTGGCTCTGAGGTAGATCGCGTGTATGTCTGGAAAGACGACCAATTGGATAGTATAGGCGGACAAAACGATCCCTATGGATTTGCCGGTAGCGTGGTTGCCGGTGCTATGGACCTGTTGGACGGCGAAGACGGGTATCAATCGGGAAATCCTTTCGTCTTCGGCCCCATTCGCATGGGCTCCAATCTTCGCATTAACGTTAGTTCGCCTATTCTGGATACGGAAACGGAGCGAGTCTTAGCCTGGCTAGGGATCGATTTGCGAGCGGATGAATGGATGAAGAACATCTCGCTGGCTCGACTGCAGACCATCACCATTGCTGGACTCGTGCTCGCCTTGATCATTTTTTTCATCTATTATCAGATCGAGAATGAGTCGGAAACCGATCTCGCGTTGGCTAAGGAGCGAGCGGAAGCCGCGGACCGAGCCAAGGGTGAGTTCCTGGCCGTAATGAGTCATGAAATACGAACGCCTCTGCAAAGCGTCCTTGGATACAGCAATTTGCTCAAGAATACGCGGCTCGACGCAAAGCAAATGTCCTGCTTGGATACCATCCAGTCTGAAGGGAAAATCCTGCTGCGAATCGTGCAGGACATTCTGGATTTCAGTAACCTTCGCAAGGCGAGCCCTGAACTTAAGGAAGATTCCGTCCATCTGAAGAGCCTGATAGAGGAAACTTACCGAACAATTCAGCCCATGGCCGAAAAGAAGGGATTGGTGGCAGAACTGGAAATCGATCCTGCACTGCCGGCTATCATTCGAACGGATGGCGTGCGTCTGCGGCAGGCCCTGTTGAACCTATATGGGAATTCGGTGAAATACACCGAAACGGGCGTTGTTAGATTAGCGGTGGGCCCGAACCTGGCCAAGCGGAGTCCCGGCGCGGTGGAATTTCGAATTTCGGATACGGGCGTTGGCATCAAGCCGGAGGATTTGGACCGTCTTTTCGAACCGTTCATTCAATTGGCCCATGTTATAACTTCCCCGAGGGAGGGGGCTGGGCTGGGATTGGCCATTGTCAAACGGATCGTGGAGTTGATGGGTGGCAGGATAGATGTGGAAAGCAAATTCGGCAGGGGAACGCGCTTCACGGTTAATTTCGATTTCCATGTCGAGCAGTTGGAGGAATCGAGTTCGGAAGAGTCGAGACAAGTTCGGGTTCTGCGATCAGAAGTATCGAAGCGGTTGGGCCACCTCTATCCACTCAAGGTTCTGGTCGCAGATGATAATCCCATGGTACGCCGGTTGATCACCCTCTACCTTGAAGCGATGGGTTACAGCCCCGATCAAGTTGATGATGGCAAGCCGGTTTCTGAACGCGGAGGGGCTTACGACTTGATCATATCCGATTTGAGAATGCCTGGTTTAGATGGCCCCGGGGCGGCGAAAATCGTTCGGAAAAAGTCAGGTATTGCCGATCAGCCTTGGATCATTGGCGTTTCCGCCACGCTGGCGGAAAAGGAGATCGAGCGAGCGATGGACGCGGGAATTAACGATTTTCTGGGGAAGCCCTTTTTTGAGAGCGATCTGGAAGCGAAAATTCGGGCGATTCCCTGGCTGGTGGAAAGTTCAGCCAGCGAAGATAGCGAAGAAGCCGTAGAGTCGGCGATCGACAGTTCCTTTGTTTCTGGTGGCATGGGGTTCTTTTCCGACGAGTTGATTGATCAAGCGGTCGATGAGACCCGTTCGCTATGCAGCGAGATGCTTGAGGCGGCGAAGAGGAGCGATTACGCGTTTGTCCGGAACAAAGCCCACTACCTGTCCAATACAGCTATGGCTCTGGGAATAGAAAGCCTCTACACCGATAGCAAGCGATTGCAAAAGGCGGCGGAAGAGCAATCCGTAGACTGCCCAGTGTTGATATCCCGGCTACAGGAAAACTTCGCGAGCTGGGAAGAATCGAGATAGAGTGGTTCGCCCATTTTCGCGAATCGCTGTCTATTTTTTAGGCCGAAACGCTTTCATTACGGAAGCATCTGTCTCCAAATAATCGCCGCCGATGAGATCGATGCAGTAGGGAATGGCGGGAAAGACGGCTTCCAAGTTCTCCCGAATCGCTTTTGGCTTGCCTGGCAGGTTGACGATTAGGCAGCTGCCGCGGATCCCTGCCGTTTGTCGGGACAGGATTGCTGTGGGTACGTATTGGAGCGAGGCTCGACGCATTTCTTCGCCGAATCCTGGCAGCATTTTTTGGCAAACGCGGGCCGTGGCCTCCGGAGTGATATCGCGTTCTGCCGGTCCCGTTCCGCCCGTGGTGACGATGAGGCTGCAAGAGGCCTCATCGCTAAAGCGCTTGAGAATCGCCTCAATTTGCTCCTGCTCGTCTGGCACGACCGCGTATTCAACATCGAAGGGCGTGATCAGCCATTCATTCAGCAAGTCGACGCAGGCCTTTCCCGGAATGTCCTCGTAAATCCCTTTCGAAGCCCGATCCGAAATATTGATAACGCCAATTTTCGCTTTTTTTCCCATGAATGGAACCGGTCTACTGAATCGAGGGCCAAGGTCTACGGTAAAACGCGTTGACATGCGGGATTGACAGGGGAGCAGCAGAGAGAAGCATGGAAGACGAGTTTCGTAATTGGCGTAGTGACAGCCGCGCGGCCTCCAGCGGATGAAAAAGCAGAATTTTTTAGAGATGGTGAACTTGATCGTCAAAGAAGACGATCGCTACACGAGAGAAGCGTACGGATTTCTCAAGGAAGCCCTCGATTTCACGATGGAAAAGGAGCGTAAACGGAAGGGCAAGGTCGTCAGCAAAGCCCCTAGGCATGTGACGGGTCAAGAGTTGCTCGAGGGCGTTCGCGAGTATGCCTTGGATCAATTCGGCCCCATGGCCTACACGGTGTTGACCTCTTGGGGATTGGAGCGCTGTGAAGACTTTGGAGAAATGGTCTTTAATTTAATCGAGTATGGGGTCTTCAGCAAGAATGAGGATGACACCAAAGAGGATTTCGCCGCGATTTACGATTTCGAGGAAGCCTTCCAAAAACCTTTCCAACCTGACCGTCGGCGATTAAAGCGCCCGCGGTACAAGGTGATCGAGTCGCTGTAACGAATTTGACTAGAGAATCGTTCGAAAGCCTGGGTCGTCTGTCGCAAACCCTCCGACTGGGCAGGATCCGCAAATCATGAGTAAGCAACAGTCTTTTTTGGACGCTGGCCAACCCGATGCCAACTTGCTAGAGGCATTGGCTGAGGAGTCCTTCCGTAGGTACCATTTGGAGAACGGTTTGACCGTGCTATTGCGGCCAGACCGATCGCTCGCCCTTTGCTCGGCCCAAGTTTGGGTTAAGTCGGGAAGCATCCACGAGGAGGGCAGTCTGGGTTCGGGTTTATCCCACTTCCTGGAGCATATGCTGTTCAAGGGAACGGAAAAGCGAGAAGGGCGGGAGATCTCCGAATGTGTGCAGGAAGCGGGCGGCTACATCAATGCCTACACTACTTTCGACCGGACGGTTTACTATATAGATATTCCGTCGGAGAACGTTGAAGTGGCTCTCGATGTGCTGTCCGATGCGGTTTTCAAGTCTACCTTGCCTCCTGACGAAATCGAGAAGGAACGGGATGTTATACTGAGGGAGATCGATATGGGCGAAGACGATCCTGATCGAAAACTCCTGCGAGCCCTCTTTGAGACCGCATTTAGGACGCATCCCTTCAGGTATCCGATCATCGGTTACAAGGATCTGTTCGCCAAGGTTTCCAGAGACGAGCTAGTGGCCTACTACGAGCGTCGCTATATTCCGAATAACTCGGTTCTGGTGGTTTCGGGCGACTTCGATGTCCAGAATATGAAGGAGCTGGTCGATCGGTTTTTCGGAGAATTGGCCAGAAGGCCCTTGCCCAATATTTTTACTGCTCCGGAGCCGCGGCAGCTAGCCTTCCGTTCGAAGGCCCTCTATGAGGATGTGCAGATTGTCCGAGTGGCGATGGGTTTCCAAACGCCGGGATTATCACATCCGGATACCCCGGTTCTCGATGCCCTTTCCCTGATCTTAGGCCATGGATACAGCTCCTTGCTATCGGTCCGATTGCGGGAGAAACTGAAGTTGGTCCATACGATCGACGCCTCCAATTGGACTCCAGGCGAATTAGGCGTATTTTACTTGGCGTTGATATGCGACCCGGACAAGCGACAAGAAGCTTTGGACGAGACAAAGCGCTATTTGCAATCGCTTACGGCATCCGACTTTACTGAAGAACGTATTCGAAAAGCGGTGCGGCAACTGATGGTATCGGAAATCAATGCTCGTAAGACCGTTAGTGGCCAAGCCTCGAAATTGGCCGCTGCCGAGGTGGTTGTCGGCGATATCCGCTATGCCGAGCAGTATCTTCGCAAGGCCATGCGGGTCACTGCCGACGATTTGGTTCGCGTATTGAACGACTGGTTGCTGGAAGAGAGAATGACCATCGTTTCTTTGAACCCGAAAGGCCTGGAATCGGCGGATGCCCAAGTTGCTGATTGGCAAGGTAGCGATCCTGATTTCGAGACTCGGGAACAGGCCAACGGAAGCTCATTGCTGGCCAGGCGCGACAATCGGCTTCCCAATGCCCACATCAGGGTAGTCCTCAATGGCGGATCGCTTTTGGAGGATGCCGGCAAGCAGGGTTCGACCTCGCTTTTAGCGACCTTGTTCACCAAGGATACGGAAAAGAGAACAGCCAGCGAAGTGGCCCAGGCTGTTGAAAGCGCGGGGGCCAGCTTCTACGAGTTCGCGGGCAACAATAGCTTAGGCCTTGGTATCGACTTTCTGCCGACAGATATCGATTTGGCCTTGGACATCTTGGAACAGGCCCTTCTCCACTCCAGATTCGATGAGGAGACTTTCAGTATTGAGAAAGAGGCCCATTTGGCGGCGATCAAGGAAGATCTGGACGATATCGTTATCGCTGGCCGACGAGAATTAAGAAAACTGTTTTTTGGCGAGCATCCCTTCCAACTGGGTGGATCCGGATCATTGGCAACGGTGGAACCTTTGACGATTGGCGATCTGGTCGCCTTGCGTGAAAGATTGCTGCTATCAGGTAATGTGACGTTGGCGATTTCGGGAATGTTCGACACCGAAACTATCGTCCCGAGACTGGAGTCGTTAATGGCTAAATTGCCGCAGGGCGAAAAGCCTAAGGGAGTCTTCCCCTTTGAGAAGCCGGATGCGCCGGGCGTTCACCGATCGCCCATGGATCGTCAGCAAGCGGTCGTCTACCACGCTTATCCAGGACCCGGATTGCTCGACGACGATTTTCACGTTTCTGAAGTGGCGGACGAGCTGTTTAGCGGGATGTCGAGCCATTTGTTCGAGCGTGTTCGAGAGAACTTGGGATTAGCTTACTTTGTCCGTTCCAGCCGTATCGTTGGGCTGGATACGGCGATGTTTTACTTGTACGCAGGAACGTCCCAGCAAGGATACGATCGCGTGATCGCGGAGTTGGTCGGGGAAGTAGAGCGGGTCCGGGCGGGAAAGATTGCCGACGAGGAACTGGCCCGCTGCCAATCTCGACTAAAAGCGGCTCGACGCATGGGTTTGCAGACGAATGCGTCCTGTTCCAGCCACGCCGCCATGAATGTGGCCTACGGCTTGCCAGCCAACGACGGGACAGAATATGACCGGAAGATCGATTCGGTGAGTAAAGCGGATCTCGCCCGCTTCGCGGACCGCTATTTCAAGGAATCGAGTCGAATCGAGCTAGTTGTTGGAGCGGTCTAGTCGAGTGTTGCTCTGGAGTTCGGCTTCGCGATGCTTTTCTCGGTCGCGTATCAGTGTGACCTCAAAATAGCGCAGACTGCGGGGTGTACAAAACCCGCCCGGAGGTCGGATTTCACCTTTTATGATTAGGTTTCAAGGGTGGTACGCCACGTCTCGGCGCGTTCATTTCCCTAGGTATCGTTTGCGAGCCTGATCGCTAGGCCATCCGTTGTCAGGCTAACACCTTTTCCCACAAAAAGGCCAGGCCGCTATGAATAGCGACCTGGCAGGTGTGGGTGTGTTGGGAGGGAAATTATTATATGCTGATTGGTTTATGGGCGTACGGATTTCATATCAAGCAATTCCTTGCATTCTCTTTGCGAGAATTGAATAGATGAGGAGAGTACTTGAGAATATCCGGCGTTTGCCAGGGTTATACCCTATAAATTATGCTGCTAGTGAACTAGCGTAGTTCCGATGATCAGTGCATTTACGTATTCACTTTTGAGATGAGCCGCTTTTTCGCCCGCGGGCTGCGATCTTAACCTCCCGCCCGCAGTCGGGAATTGGCGTAAAATCAAGTACTAGTCGATTGTGGGAGCGGGTTTATCCCGCGATTTTTTTGGTTATCCCTGTGGGGATCGCGGTCCACGCTTAGCGAGACCGCTCCTACAATTCACCAACGAAACAGAAACCTCAGCTCTTTGGGTTAAGTTGACGCTGATGATTAGCGAGGCATGGGCGGCAACTTTAAGAAATACATCGGCCAATCCTTGTAGGAATCTTGCTTGCTAGCGATGGTCCCGACGGTATCTGCCTTGTTCTGGTTGATTCGCTCGCGAGCGAGCTTCCTACTAAGCGAACCACTTAGTTGGACTCGCGCCTATGGGCTCCGATCGAATTCACTTCCGCGAGTCTTTATAGAGGCGGTGCCAATGAGGGCAGTTTGTTCCAGCCCCTGGCCGCACATCTTTTTTCGGAAAACGCTAAATCCTGTTTGACAAGAAAGTTGAGGCAACCTCTATTATATGTTCATGAACACCAACGAACCGTCGTTAACCACGAGGCAGCGAGAAGTGCTCGATTTTGTCCGTCAGTGGCGTTCCCGAAACGGCAAGATGCCATCAACTCGGGAGATTCAGCGGCATTTCGGTTTCGCCAGCCAAACCGCGGCGGTCAACCACTTAAAGGCTCTCGAGAAGAAAGGATTCGTGAGGCGGATGCCGGGGGACCTACTTCCTGTTAACAAAAGTCGTTTTAGCGAGGTGCCTTTACTGGGGGCGATCCCGGCGGGTTTGCCTGCTTATGAGGAAGAGCGTTCAGATGGGGGAGTCTCTATAGATCTGGCATCGATAGGGGTTTCCGATTCGAGTCGGACTTTTGCCTTAACGGTGCGGGGAGACTCCATGACGGGAGCGCATATTCAAGAGGGTGATGTGGTTGTCTTGGAATACCGAGAGCCGCGTGATGGGGATGTGGTCGCGGCTTTGATTGACGGGGAAACGACGCTTAAACGGTTTGTTCTGAGAGAAGGGCAACCGTATTTAAAGGCGGAAAATCCAGCTTATCCTGATTTGGTTCCGGCGACGGAATTGATCGTTCAAGGCGTTGTCGTCGCCCTGACGACAAAGGCATTCAGGTGATTGGGGTAGAGGAAGCGTCGGCTTCGTTCTTCGGAGAGGGAAGGGAGCGTTGCCGGTTGCGATCCGCCACTAAAATGGCGGGCGCGGCTGGCAGCCACCCACCCCCGTGGATCGATAGTGAGGAACTTTTGAATCGAAATGCTGTTTCGATCGTTGGAGAAAGAGCGGCTCGTTACGGTGATAAGGTGGCTCTGACGAAAATGGGGCAGGTGCTGGCCATGGGATCTGAATCAAAAGGGGAAGCCTTGATGATTGGGGAACTGATTGCGGCACTGGAGAGCAAATTTAAATTTGGGAGGAAATAGAAATGGATAGAAGGTTTAAGGATATCATCGTGAGCGATAGTCGTAGTGAGAATATGATTCATCGCTTGCTAGACAGAGACAATTCATTCCGTACTCGAACAAGACGCTGGATGCTGTTGGCCAATGGCGGCTTGATTTGCCGGGAGCGTCCAGAGCCGAAATTGTTATCGCGGGAGAGGAGCCGCTCGGCGTAGGTAGGGCCCGATTTTGGGGTCTGGGCTACGAATCCGGCGATTCGCTCAACAGTTTCCAGGATTTGAGTTCGATTTGCTCGGGTCGCATTTGCGGTTCGATATTGGCGAGCTCCAGTCGTCCCAGCCATGTTTGGGAACGTGGATGAACGCTTTTCTTTAGCAGGGAAGCCATTTGTTTGCGTCGCTGTTGAAACAGTTCCCGGATCAGTTCCCGATCGGTTTTCGGGAAGAGAAAGGGGTCGCTCCTTCGTTTCAGATGGATGAGGCGAGAGCCTACTTCGGGCCGCGGAAAAAAACAGCTGGGCGCGACATCCCAAGTCTCTCCGAGACCGAAAGCATGTTGGAGGAAGATACTGATGCTTCCAAATTGTTTGGACCCAGGTTTGGCTGTGAATCGCTGGGCTGTTTCTTTCTGTAGCATCAAAGTCAGGCTATCGGGCAAAGGTCCCTCGATGACCAATTCCATCCAAGGAGTCGATATGGCGTAGGGAAGGTTGGCGACGATTTTGAAGACTCCGTCGCCAAGGGAAAGGTTGGCCAGAGGGTGGCTTATGGCATCGCCTCGAAGCAGGTGGAAATGCTTTGGATAGGTCGACTCTAGCTGAGCTAGGTGAGCAGCCAGTCTTGGATCCTTTTCCACAGCGTAGACGCTAGCCTGGGCGTCTAGGAGGGCTCGAGTGAGTGTGCCTAGTCCGGGACCGACTTCGACAACGCGGTCTCCAGCTTCGATTTCAGCCAACTCTAGAGATTTGCGAACGATATTTCCATCGATGAGGAAGTTTTGCCCGAGCTTTTTGACCGGCCGGTGATCGAGCGAATTCAGCAG
>Ga0181593_10002722_pt1 | contig 16363 bp, 15 predicted proteins | sample 071ome_19_FD_133756 | JGI IMG/M metagenome (GOLD analysis project Ga0181593, IMG submission 133756) | Coastal salt marsh microbial communities from the Groves Creek Marsh, Skidaway Island, Georgia - 071413AT metaG (megahit assembly) | ecosystem: Environmental > Aquatic > Marine > Intertidal...
AACCAGCGATAGCGGAAAGCCAGTTTCAAGAGGTTATGCGCGGTAAAGCCCACAGAAACGCCTAAAATATGCATAAAAGATTTTGAGAAGTGAGGCTGCCTTTATAACAAGCTGAAAAACAATGAGTTTTCTTCCTGTGGCAAGTCCTCGGATACATGAACAAGATGCTGATAAGCACTTTCCTATCCATCCGTTGGCTAAACTGATGAAAGCAATTCCCATCTGCTCTCAAGCCGGAAAAGAGCAGTTGCACAAGATCTTACATGAGTGTGGAGACGAGATAGCAAAGGGAGCTCTCGTTGGAATATTCGCTGAAGGAGTCCTTTCTCGTACTGGAGCGATGCAAGAGTTTAAGAGGGGTTCCCGTTCACCTTGGGGGGCTTTGGGGAAGTATCTTCAGTCCCTATGGAGGAAACGTCTTCTGGAAGATTCCGAGAGAAATTCCCTATCCCGTAACTGCCGGATTTGGTTCACCGTTGTCAGCAGATCCGTCATCAGAACACGTGGAACGGGCGGTTCATGCTCTTGCTGGGATTGAACATGAGCCAGCTCGGCCGAATCCGTAAAAGCGGGAAAGCGAAATGTATTCCACTGCTCAGTTAATCAAGGACTCTAAGCCTAAAATTGCGAACCCTCCCCTTTTTGGAGATGTAAAAGAGTGGTATTTTCCGGATATAGACTGCTCGGACCAAGAGTCTTACGAGCAGTTCAGCGTCTTCTCCAAAGTGGAGTATTTGAAACTTATGTCTGATTCTCCGAACCCATCATTTCGAACACCACTCCCCCATGTAATGATCCTGACTCGGATTGAACGGTTGGGAGCATGGGTTCTTGACTCCATTCAGTACTGGGGGAAGGCCTGGATTTTCCTCTGGAGAATCCTCTCAGGTATTTTTTCACCGCCTTTTCGAGCAAGACTTCTTTTTCAACAAGTTGCGCAGATTGGTTTTCACTCAACCTTTGTTGTTGCCTTAATCGGAATTTTTACCGGAGCCGTTCTTGCCGTACAAGGTGAGTATACTCTCTCCAAGTTTGGCGCAACGGCGTTTACAGGACCGGCGGTGGCCCTTAGCCTCATCCGAGAGCTAGGCCCCGTGCTTACCGCATTGATGGTGATTGGCCGTTCTGGTTCAGCAATTACTGCAGAGCTTGGTATTATGAAGATAACCGAACAAGTCGATGCGCTTCGTTCGATGGCAGTCGATCCGATGAAATACCTGATGGTTCCACGATTCCTAGCGGGCGTAATTGCCATGCCCCTACTCTCCGCCATTTTCATCGCTATCGGTATTTTTGGAGGATATCTGGTCGCGGTCGGGGTTCTGGGTCTGAGCTCTGGGACGTTCGTCAGTCAGATGGTAAGTGCCGTTGGTCCAGTGGATGTATATTCAGGATTTATAAAAGCACTTGTCTTTGGGGTTATCTTTGGCTGGATAAGTTGTTTTAAGGGCTATACCTGCAGCTTTGGAGCAATAGGAGTCAATAAAGCTACAACGCAATCAGTAGTAACATCTTCTGTCTGTATACTCGTAACCGACTACTTTCTTACGAGTATTCTTACACGAGTATTCCTCTAGTCTTATGATTTCTGTTCGTGGCGTCTCAAAATCCTTCGGGAGTCAGGTGGTACTACAAAATCTCAATCTTGAGGTTGCAGCCGGAAAAACAACAACAATTGTTGGACCAAGTGGCGCAGGAAAATCGGTCTTGTTGAAACTTATTATGGGAATATTAGAGCCTGATGAGGGTGAGATTGAAGTTTGCGGCTACAACATTACCAGTGCTCGCAGCGAACGAGAAAAGAATGAAATTCGAGAAAACCTTGGGGTGCTCTTTCAGTCGGCAGCACTGTTCGATTCGCTAACCGTATACGAGAATATCGCTTTTCCACTCGTTGAGAGAAAGGGCTTGAAAAAAGAAGAGGCCCACGAGCGAGTGGTTCACTTGCTAAGAGCATTGTCTTTGACGAAATATGTTCAGAAGTTGCCACAGGAGGTATCAATCGGAATTCGAAAAAGGGTGGGGCTTGCTCGCGCTCTGGCTTTCGAGCCCAAGGTGCTGCTCTTTGATGAGCCCAATACTGGACTTGACCCGCTGGTGGGACAGGAAGTATATGATCTAATCTCAGAAAGTCAGAAATCTCAGGGGTTTACGGGTGTTGTGATTAGTCATGAGTTGCCCGAAGTGTTTCAAGTTTCAGACAGGGTTGTCATGCTCCTCGGAGGTCGGATTATTATGGAGGGAACACCTGATGAATTTCAGCAAACGAAGAGACCTGAAGTAGTGCAGTTTTTACATGGGTCAGTAGAAGGACCAATTCACATACAGTAAACGAGAGACGGAAAAGGGAAGTGGGACGTGAGTGAAGAAAAGAAGAACGGAAACCAAAACTCAGAGATAGAGATACCGCGACGTACCTTTACTATTGAGCTCCTTGTAGGGATTTTTACGATCCTCGGCGTTATTGCAGCCGGTTATCAGGCTATCGGTCTTGGTGGATTATCATTCGTTCCATCCGGTGATTATGAAGTGCTAGCAGAGTTTGATAATATTTCGGGTCTCAAGACAGGAGCATCTGTGGAGATTGCAGGTGTTCCAATTGGTAAAGTGAAAGAGATTCGATTGAAAGATCCGCAAGCAGAAACAGTTCTACAAATTTATAAGTCTGTGAAGCTCTTTGAGGATGATATTGCATCAGTTCGAACGAAGGGGATTATTGGCGACCGGTATGTAAAGATTTCTCGAGGCGCCTCGGATGTTGAGATCGAGCCAGGAACACTGCTCTTTGAAACGGAATCCGTTGTTGATATTGAGGATATTATTGGGAAGTTAGTGCACTCATTCGGAAGCGAGGATGAAGACTCCGAGAGTTAATCCAATCCCAGACACATAGGCAGGAATTCATGAAATATTTCGATATGATACAAAGGCAGAGCACAGGGAGAGTCCGATTTGCGGTAGGGGTATTCACCTTCTTTGTCCTGTGTTTGATGTACACCCCTGAGTCGTTGTGGGCTGACGAAAAGGCGCCATCGTCGCCTCGGGCCGAGATGCAAGTTGTATTAGATCAGCTCATCTCTGTCGTAACGGAAAATGCGGGCGAGGAAAACGCTACGGTGCGGCGGGATAAAATGAGAGACATTATCGAACCAAAGTTCGATTTCAAAGAGATGGCAAAGCGGTCTCTCGGAGTAAACTGGAAATCAATTACCCCAGAGGAGCAACAAGAGTTCGTTGATCTTTTCTCTGGTATGCTTGCTCGTACATATATCGGAAGGATTGAAAAAGTAGAACAAAATATGGTCGAGATTAAGAGCGAGACACTTCGCCATCCTCGAGCTCTTGTAAAGACGATAGTCACATTTGACGGAGGAGAGTTCCCCCTCGACTATAAGTTGATTTATTCTGATGCTGGTTGGCAGGTATATGATGTGATCATCGAGAATATCGGCCTGATCTCAAACTACAGGAATGAGTTTGCTGGGATTATTCGAAAAGAAAGTTTTCAGGGGCTGCTCACTCGACTCCGAGAGAAAGAAAATAGCGAAGTATCAGAAGAAACGAAGGTCTCTCGGGTGCTTCTTTTGAGCGCCCTTTCGTAGTTGCGTATGGTCTAGCGCCCCCGCCTCTCTTTCCTTATCTCAGGCTTGCAAAATCTGCGGAGCGGATTGAGCCAGACCTCCTTAACCCCTTGAAACAACTAATGTTTGCTGCTATGAAAGTTTTTTACAAACTTTCCCCTGACCTCTGAATCCTAAAAAGTGTAATAGGTGGATGAAAGTATTGCGGAAAGCGTTGGCCTTCTCTTTCTCGGACGCTTTCTGATCACCTCACCTGTGAAGCGAAAAAGGTATCCCTTTCTATGATAGATTTCGCCGTTATTCTCTTTGGTCTGATTATTGGAAGCTTTCTTTCCGTCTGTGTGTATCGCATCCCTTTGGGAAGAGCTTCAGGAATAGAAGAGATGCTTGAGGAGGACTCTGATGAAGCGCAAGCGGAGAACCCGAGCGAGCAAGATTCTGTCATTTTGAATTCGCCTCACTTTACCCAACGAGTCACCATTGCCTTCCCTCCCCGATCTTTCTGTCCTCACTGTGGAGAGCAATTAAAGTGGTATCATAATATTCCGCTCTTCAGTTTTCTCTTCTTACGCGGAAAGTGCGGCTTTTGTCAGGCGGGTATTTCTTTTCGGTATCCTCTCACCGAGTTGTTATCGGCAGTCTTTGCTTGGCTGAGCTACTCAACCTTCGATACTCCAACAGCCATTGTTGCCTATTTGTTGTGTGCCGCTTTTCTCGTGTTGAGTTTCATTGATATTGAGTACTTTCTCCTTCCTAATGTGATTACCTATCCAGCGACGATTATCGGTTTGACGATCGCTCTTATTCAAGGCTATGCCCCGTTTATTGAATCGCCTCCTTTCGTGAGTAATATATCTGAAGCCCTTATTGGTGTTCTTGCTGGAGCTGGCTCGCTCCTGCTTATTTCACTCTTTTATACATACGTACGGAAAAAACAGGGGCTTGGGCTTGGGGATGTAAAGTTACTTGCGGTAACTGGTGCTTTTTTCGGTCTGAATGGTGCTTTTTATACGATTTTTGTTGGCTCTTTGCTCGGCTCGTTTCTGGGAATTGCCCTTTTACTGCTCGGTCGCGGCAAGTGGTCTTCTTACCTTCCCTTTGGCCCGTACTTGGTTGCGGCAAATTTACTCTACCTCTTTTACGCTGAGCAATTTGCTCTCATCGTAGAAGATATTGCAATGCAGCAAATGGGGGGAGGCTGATATGACAGAACCGGAAGGGGCTGTGATATCAGAAGAGGTCAGAAGCTCGCAACGAGCACTTTCTATTCTTATCATCGATGATGATGAGCAGATACGGAGCTCTCTTAAGCTTAACTTGCAACTTGCGGGGTACTACGTTCAGGAATCAGCGCATGCTCAAGCTGCTCTCCGACTTCTTTCAGAGCAGTCTGTCGATATCGTTTTGTGCGATCTACAGATGCCAGTGATTAACGGCATGGAGTTTATTGAGCAGTGTAAAGTTCAGAATCCAGATACTGCTGTAATTCTCATGACTGGATTCGGGAACCATAGCCTTGCAATAGAGGCCATGCGCCGCGGAGCGTATGACTATATTGCTAAACCGTTCGATATTCAGGAGTTGGTATTTACCCTCCGAAAAGTTGAAGAGCGTGAGCAGTTACTCATGGAAAACGCAGTCCTCCGCTCTGAAGTGGAAGGGCGATACAGCTTTGGCAGCATCATCGCAAAAAGTAAGGGGATGCAGGAAGTTTTTGAGAAGGTAAAAAGGCTATCTCAGTTTAATACCACGGTGCTCGTTACGGGGAAATCTGGAACAGGAAAGGAGCTGTTAGCGCGTGCCATACATCATAACTCGCCACGCAGAGGCGGGGCCTTTATCGCCATTAACTGTGGAGCTATTCCAGAAGCACTCATGGAGTCTGAGCTTTTTGGACATCGAAAAGGAGCGTTTACAGATGCTTCTCGCGATAAGCGGGGGCTATTTGAAGAAGCTGATGGAGGCACGCTTTTTCTTGATGAAATTGGAGAGATGCCCTCACATCTTCAGGTGAAGCTGCTACGCGCCCTTCAAGAGCAAAAAATTCGAAGAGTAGGTGATGAACAAACCATTCCTGTTGATGTTCGGGTTATCGCAGCTACGCTCAGGGATTTAGAGCAAGATGTGCAGGACGGACGGTTTCGAGAGGACCTCTTTTATCGTCTTAATGTAGTTGCGATCCATCTTCCGCCTCTACACGAGCGTACCGAAGACATTCCCGTCCTAGCAGATCACTTCATTCAAAAACACAGCAAGCGGTTGGGACTCCCCTCACGAGCGCTTCATCCTGACGCTCTCAGAGCTCTTCTGTGCTATGAATGGCGTGGAAATATCAGGGAACTTGAGAATGCCATTGAGCGTGCACTCGTCATGTCTGATGGAAAAAACCTCGATGTTAGCGCGCTGCCCGAACCGATTCAGCGGAGTTTTGATAGCAGTCTCGGTGGCAAAATGGGGCTTAACGGTGATTTTGACATCGGAGTATCCGAGTCTAATCTCTCTATTAAACAACAATCTCGTTCGTTAGAAATTCGCCTCATTAAAAGGGCATTAGTCCAGACGAAGGGAAATCGGACCCATGCTGCTCGCTTACTTGAGATTAGCCACCGAGCGCTCCTCTACAAGTTAAAAGAATATGATTTGAATGACTTTGGGAAGGATTAGTCGTTTTGCCTAAACGCCCCCTCACTCCCTCTCAATGAATCTGCCCTGCACCCTTGACCCACGAATCGTTCGACGAGCTGTTGATAGTTTTGAGGAGAGAAAATGGAACCAGCGTTCTGAGAAAATATGCCTGAGGAAAGTCGAGATCATACCTAATAACCACCTGAATAAACTTGTTGTTTTATGCTTAGGTGGTATCTTTTTATGGATGTTATAATGCCTTTAGGCACGAGACGTGCTCAGATGATAAAAAGTGCGAGAAACGCACAGTGTTAGGTTTTTAATCCCCTTTACGTAAACACCGCAATGCTTCAGAAAAGACAGATCGATTCGATCATTGATATCTTAAAGCGCGACTCGAAGCGTGTACTGAAGATGCGGGTACCCTCCTTCCCAAACCCGTATTATTGCTCCTTTCTCCTCCGAGATGTGAAGTGGTTCAATACATGGGCGAGTAGTGGCTCTACTTACCGACGACGCTCTGACCACACACGGAATGTCTATTGTGACATTCGGGTTGGAAGCTACCGATATGATCAAGTAACCGAAGGGGGACTCTTCGACAACGACGATGAGCGCGATAGCTATAACCATGTGACCGTCCCAATTGATGATATCGATTATTCTGGACTCAGAATGGCACTGTGGCGGTTATCGGAATCGAAATTTCGTGAGGCCTGCGCTGATTACAGCGATAGGCGGGCTGCAAGCCTCTCCACCATTGATTCAAATAGGCGTTTTCAATCGTTCGTAAAGTCTCCTGCTATCCGCTCGGTGCGATATGCAAGGCCAGAAACGATTGATGAAGATAAGTGGGTCCGCTTCTGTAAGCGGACATCAAAGTACATTTCACAACTGAAGCAGGTAAGTGGGAACTATGTAGAGTTTGATGTGAGCCAGAGCAGTAGTGTTTTTGTTAGCACTGAAGGGAGTATTATTGTTCAGCATCAACGCCTCTTTTCGCTCGTAATACACATGCGAAAGTTAACGAAAGAAGGCGCTCAAGTTGAACAGGACCTTGTGCTCAACTGTGGCTCGTTAAAGGATCTTCCGAATCCGAAACTCCTCAGGAAGTTGATCCACCAAAAGTATGACCAGCTCGTCGATCTTATTAATGCTCGGAAGCTACACTCATTTTCAGGACCCATATTATTATACCCGAAGCCGGCTGGACTGCTCTTTCATGAGGCGATTGGCCATCGGCTCGAGGGCTCTCGTCTTTTATCCCAGGGCGAAGGACAGACCTTTAAAGGACATATCGGAAAGCGTGTTATTTCAAGCGACGTGAGTATCCGAGACAATCCAAATATGAAGCGGTGGCGTGGGCAGCGGTGCATTGGAGCCTACGATTATGATGATGAGGGAACGCCAGCAGGAGATGCGCTACTCATTGAAGATGGCGTTCTGCGAGGATTTCTAACAACCCGTTCTGCAATCGCTAAAAAAGCTCATGTATCGAACGGACATGCACGAAACCGAAAATTTCAACGACCGATTAGTCGAATGGGAGTCACTATCATCGAAAGTAGTAGTCGGCTGACACTGGATGAGATGAAAGAACAGTTGCTTGAAGAGATTCGGGCGCAGAATAAGCCTTTCGGCATGATTGTGTATGAGTCATCAGGTGGAGAAACTGAGACAGCAAGCTATGATTTTCAGGCTTTTGCGGGTCAAATATCATACGCAACGATCGTCTATCCGAATGGAAAGGAGGAGCCGGTCAAAGGAGTGGATTTTGTAGGAACTCCTTTGCAGGCGCTAGGAAATGTTGTGGCAGTTGGGGGCACTCCAGAGCTTGATAACAGCTATTGTGGGGCCGAATCAGGCTTTGTGCCTGTTACAACGATTTCTCCGGCTATTTTGCTCAGAAACCTTGAATTGCAAGCAAAAGACGAAGAGCTCTATACTCCCAATATTCTCTCGAGACCAAGGATCTGAACGAGGCTCCCTCAGCTTCATAGAGTGATGTCTGAGATCTATTCCCCGACGACCGCGCGTATTCTCTCCTCAATGCCCTCAACGGTTCCCGCAAGTTGACGTGCAGCTCGTTCAATTGCCTCAAGCGCGTTATCCGAAAGTTCGCGTTGGTTATCGCTCTGTCTTGCAACGAAAGCCATCGTTACGATTTCTTGCAGAGGATTGTTCAGATCGTTTCTCAGGTCTGCTCCAAGTGTTGACACTCGGCTCTTAATATTCGGAAGCGTTGGCCTAGGAGCGTGTAAATCTCTCGGTGTGAAAACACGCTCTGAGGTCGAACGCGAGAGGTTTCTTCTCTTAATGAGGTGGTATCCTGCATTCGAGAGGTGGGTTATTGAGCGTCCAACGGAGCGTCCAACAATCAGCAAGTCGGGAGGATTTGCTTGATTCTGTAAGATTGATTGAATCTTTTGGGGTCCGCCATCAGGGAGGATTTCACTTGATATGATGAGGTTGATCGTTCGGCTTTTTAGAATCCAAGAAGCAAGGTCGAGGGTTGGTGAATACATGATCGAGGCGTCGGGGAGAGAGTAAAGGAGCTCTCGAGTAATGGCTCCTGCCATTTCAGCACTGCCGTTAATAATGAGCACCACTTGTTTTTGATTCTCCAAGGATTGTTGCGACGGAATTTGCCTCGGCTTTCCGATGGTTTGCCTACTTGAGGGTTCCGCTGTACGGAGTCGAATTACTTTTCTATAGAAAAGTGGTGGTGTCATAAGAGGGGATTCCAGCTAAAACCTTATTTTTTCTGTCTTAGGGCATCTGTTGTTTGGCCATGCTTTTCTACCGTTGCGATGCGCAACGAGTACGCGAGATGCGAAGAGTTCACGTATTAGAAGAATCATTCTAGAGATTTCCAGGAGTTGTCACTCGAAAGTGTGCAAAAAGGGCTTTCGCAACCCTCTCAAGAACCACCTAACCAGCTGAAGTAATTGTAAAAAAAGCGGATGCCGCCAGTATTCCGTCCGTTTCTTCCCTTTGAGGAGCCATGAGTGTTCCACGTGGAACACTCATGAATTTACTCACTTCTATCATCACCTCTTTGAGGATGTTCCACGTGGAACAAAAAAATCTTGTCTTCCGTCTCCTTTTACTTTGAATCGGTTAAAGGAAGTGGTAGTAACTCGGGTCATGAGTGCAATCATCGCCATAACCAATCAAAAAGGTGGGGTTGGTAAAACAACCACTGCTGTGAACCTTTCCAGTTACCTTGCTGGGTTCGGATATAAGGTTCTTCTCATAGACTTTGATCCACAGGGAAACGCCACGAGCGGGCTTGGAGTAGAAGAGATTGAAGAGGGAAAAGACCTCTTTGATATGTTCTTTGGGCGGGTCACCCTTCAGCAGATTGTTCGTCCTACCGTTGTTCCCCTGCTGAGTGTGGCCCCCTCGTCGCGCGATCTCGTGGGGGTTGAGATTGAGCTTGGGAAGACGCCTGGTCGAGAGCTTATCTTAAAGAGTCAGATACAACTTCTGCACGAGGAGTACGATTTTATCCTGATAGATTGCCCGCCTTCATCTGGCCTCTTAAGTCTGAATGCTATGGGGGCTGCGGGGCAAGTGATGATACCGATGCAGGCTGAGTATTATGCGCTGGAAGGGCTCTCTGCGCTGCTCGAGACCATTTCCTTCGTGCAGGAAACATTCAATCCAGAGCTGAGCATCTTAGGCGTATTCGTTACGATGTATGATGGGAGAACCAACCTCTCAAAACAGGTGCTGGATGAAGTTACAGAACATTTCGGTGAATTAACATTTAAGACTCTCATTCCGCGCACTGTGCGTCTCTCTGAGTGCCCGAGTCACGGTTTGCCCATCTCGATGTATGAGCCAGAGGGTGTTGGCGCCAAGGGATACGAGAGTCTCGCAAAAGAGGTGGTGGTAAGGGTTCTTGGCGATCATGCCTCAGAGTCGCATGCCTCAGAGTCGCATGCCTCAGAGTCGCATGCCTCGGAATCGGGTTCTTTGGGGAGTAGCCTGTCGGGAAGGCAGGTGGCTAACCGCTAAGCAAACCCCTGCGGCGACTGACGGTTAGATTTTAAGGTTTTCCAGAGATATACATTCTCTTCTCCTCAAGAGGGCTCGCCTTAGAGGGAATGTTCCACGTGGAACAAGAGATGTGTTCAAATGAAAAAGATATCGGGATTGTTCCGAAAGGATAAGCAAGGAAGATTGTATGACTGGAAGCTCAAAGAAAAAGCGCGGACTTGGTCGGGGGCTTGGAGCTCTTATCTCTGCTCGACCAGTTCCGGTTGGAGACGACGCGTCCCGCGCTTTAGACAACCGTACGTTAAAAAGCGAACCGCCGGCTGCTGAGCAACGGAGATCGAGTAATGCGGGGCACGCTGCAGATGAAGCGGCAAGCGCTGACTCCCGAAAAAGGGGGCATGCTGCGGGGCAAGTAGTGAGCCTGGCTGCTCGCCAACAGGGAGATGCGGGACGCTCTGATGCTGGTGGTCCCGCTGTGCGGTTTGTTCCGATAAAGACCGTGTTCCCAAATCCTGACCAACCAAGAAAGCACTTTGAGGAGGCGGAGGTTCAGGAGCTCGTAAGCTCCATAAAAAATCATGGGGTGCTTCAGCCAATCCTCGTCCGACCGAGGCCTGAGGGATCTGGCGAGGAGTTACAAATCGTTGCTGGAGAGCGACGATGGCGCTCCGCAAATCGGGCAAAACTATCACATGTTCCTGTAATTATTAGAGATATTGATGATCGCGACTGCTTAGAAATATCACTTATAGAAAACGTGCAGCGTGCAAATCTGACCCCTTTAGAGGAGGCTCGAGGTTACCAAGAGCTCATCAGTCGGTTTCAGTTGACCCAAGCAGAGGTTGCAGAAAAGGTAGGAAAGGAACGAGCCTCAATCGCCAATATGGTACGAATCCTCCGACTTCCGGAATCGGTTCAAAAGCAGGTTGATCAGGGAGTGATCTCCGTTGGGCATGCCAAGGCTATTTTGACAGTTAAAGAACCAAAACTTCAGGTGGCACTTGCTGCAAAAGTTGTTGAAGAAGGGTTGAGTGTTCGTGAGCTTGAGAGAATCGTTACTCGAAAAGTATCTCTCAAGGGGGGTGCTTCTGGGATGCTGAAAGGCAAGCCTAGCGCAAGAAAAGCCAAGAAATATCAAGAGCTTATTGAGGAGTTGCAGCGTAAGCTCGCTTCACGGGTCACTGTTCGGGAAGGTTCAAAAGGGGATGGAAAGCTCGTTGTGGAGTTTTCTTCCTTTGAGGAATTTGAGCGTCTTGTGGAGCAAATTTGTTTTCCATCGCAATAGTCACTGGCCCCACTCCGGCGCTGTAACGCATCTCGAACCCGTTTTCGTCCGTTCTTCTTGCGCATCAAGGGGTGTCTAATACCTCGAATCGTTGCATTTGTTGCCATAAGCGGTTAGCGTGTAGTCCGTTTTCACCGAGCTGAAAAAGGCACTTAAGAGACTTTTTAATTATGGCTTTCTCGCGGTCACATTTACAGAAGGACAAGAAGAGTTTGAGTGCAAGTTCAAACCAAGATGTCGCTCATGGTGGAGCCTCTGATCGCGGTGTCTCTGATCGCGGTGTCTCTCACAAGCGTTCTGCGGAGAAGCCAGTTGTCAGCGGGAATACTCCGCATTCTTTCAGCGGGAATACTCCGCATTCTTTCAGCGGGAATACTCCCGTGCAAAACGCGTTTCTTGGTGCTGGTTCTCAGGTGGTTGGAAATATCGTGTTTCACGGACCAGCAGTTCTCGGTGGAAAGCTTGAAGGCGAAGTGCGCGCTGAGCAACGGCTTGAGATTGGAGAGTCTGCCGTTGTAGATGCCAACATAGATGGCGTAGATGTTGTCGTACGAGGGGTTGTTCACGGTAATGTCACGGCAACAGCAAAACTTCAGCTTTATCGAACGGGAAGAATTCTTGGGGATGTTGCGTGTGGCGCCCTTCACGTTGAAGACGGAGCCGTGTTCGAGGGTACGTGTCGGATGCTTAATCGCTCACCAAAAGACCGTTCTTTAAGCGAGTCTGGTGAGGAAGGAAAAGTTGTAAAGCCAATTGGTAGTGGGCAGTCGGAACTTGCGGGGGCTGATCTTGGGAAGGGTGGCTCAACACAAGAGAGTTAATTTCTAGCAGAAGGGAAAAATTGTGATAGAAAACATTCTAGGAACGTTCGATCTTACCCTTGATGACGGCAAGATGATTCTTGTCGGCATAGTGGTGTTTTGGGCTTATTACAAAGTAGCGAGTGCGACATTGTTCACTCCTCTGCTCCGCCTCATTGAAGCCCGAGAGTCGGTTACTGAAGGCGCCAAGCAGGGGGCATCCCAGTTAGAAGAAGATGCATTGCGAATAGAGCAAGAGTACGAGGATGGATTGCTACACGCTCGTCAAACGGCTGTGGCATCGAAGTTAGGAAAGTTGGCAGCAGTATCAAAAGAGAGCTCGAGTATCGTTGCTGAGGCAGAGGCGAGCGCCAAGCAGCTCGTGGTCCGAGAGAGACAGGAGTTATCTGCCCTAGAAGATCGCCTTCGCTCCGAGCTTGAGGCTGATGTAGAGCCGCTTGCTGAGAGTCTCGTAGGGAAGCTGCTTTCCGGGCAGGGAGTTGCTGCTCAGTCGCTCTTGCTCGTTGTTGGACTGTCGCTTGTAAGTGCGAGCTTTCCCGAGCTAGCTCTTGCCGGAGGAGGTGCCGGTCATGTCCCATCAATAGCGGATACCTTTAGTTACTGGGTAAACTTTCTGCTTTTCGTCGGATTCATGGGCTTTATCCTGCGCAGACCTTTTTTGTCTTTCTGGTCAGGTCGGTCTGAAACCATAGAAAATGCGGTGAATGCAGGAAAGGAAGCAGCTCGGATGGCTCAAGAGCGTCTGGAGCAAGCAAGAGAGCGTACCGCAGGACTAGCTGACGAGATTGCAGCTCTTGAGGCGAGAATATCAACTGAGAGTGAAGAGGAATCCAAGCGGTTACTCAGCGAAGCGCGCCAACGGGCTGAGGCAATTAAAGTGAGGGCTCAAGAGGCAGCGCGGGCAGAGCGTCTGAACGTAGAGGTTCGTATTCGTGAGGAGCTCGCGAATCGAGTAGTTGAGCGAGCCGAACAGATTGCGCGCGAACGTCTCGATGCAGCGAGTGACCGCAGGTTGCGCGATGCGACGCTCTCAAGCGTCGACCAGTTGATTCAGTAGGAGATGAGGTAGTGAAAAGTATAGACGAAAAGATAGCTGCAAAATACGCGCGAGCCCTTTTTGAGTCGTTCGAGCTGGAACAGTTAGACAACGTGGAGAAAGCGCTTGAAAGCTTTTGTTCGGTATGGTCAGAAGCTGCTTCTGTTCGTGAAATCTTATTGAATCCGGCGGTGTTGGCATCTGAAAAGCGAACGGCGCTTCTTGAAATTGGCGAGCGAGTCGCTCAAGATGCAGGGGTTGAGCCGGCGGACAATTTTGCTCGCTTTCTTGTTGTGATTGACGAGAATTCAAGGCTTGCTGGGGTGAGTGAGATTGCAAAGTCGTTCTCTGCGCTCCTCAGACAACTTCGACAAGAACTCGATATTACTATTATCTCAGCACAGGAGCTGGATTCTGATGAGCAGTCCCGTATTGAGAAGACAGTCCGAAGCGCATCAACAGGACTTTCTCAAATAAAGTGGGAGGTCGATGCCTCTCTGATCGGAGGAGTAGTGGTGCGGTGTGGAGACCGAGAACTTGATGGTTCTGTATATGGTGCAATTCAGACAGCGCGCAGTGCGTTGCTTGGTTGAGGAAGATTTTAAGAGACGGGTGAGTTCCCGAAAGAGAGAAAGTTTTTACCGATAGGAGTGAGAAACAAAATGAGTGTAAGTGCGGAAGAAATTAGTCGGATTTTAAAAGAGCGTATACAGAGCTTTACCCCTACTCAGGATGTTGCTGAGACGGGGACTGTCATCTCTGTTTCAGACGGAGTTGCCTTTGTGCATGGGCTTCGTTCTGCCTCAATGGGAGAGCTGGTTGAGCTCGATGGCGGAGTGCAAGGGATTGTACTTAACCTCGAAGAGGACCGCGTTGGTGTGGTTCTTATGGGCGAAACTCGAAAGGTTGAAGAAGGATCAACGGTGAAGCGAACGCAGGAGATTGCAAGCGTTCCTGTTGGAGAAGCCCTCTTAGGCAGAGTTGTTGATGCGCTTGGAAATCCTATCGACGGCCTTGGTGATGCTGATTGTAAAGAGACTCGACGGATTGAGATAAAGGCACCAGGTATTGTTCAGAGAAAGTCCGTACATGAGCCACTCCAGACGGGGATTAAGTCAATCGATTCGATGACTCCCGTTGGAAGAGGTCAACGTGAGCTTATTATCGGCGATAAGAAGACGGGAAAAACCGCCATCGCCCTTGATACCATCATCAATCAGAAAGACACCGGTGTTGTTTGTATTTATGTGGCAATTGGACAGAAGCGTTCCTCGGTAGTCCAAGTGGTCGAGAAGCTGCGCGAGCACGATGCGCTTAAGCACACCATCGTTGTCGCTGCAACTGCCTCTGAGCCGGCGCCACTCTCGTTTCTTGCACCGTACACTGGATGTGCAATTGGTGAGTACTTCATGGACAAGGGGCAACACGCATTGATCGTTTACGACGACCTTTCAAAGCATGCCGTGGCATACCGAGCAATGTCTCTCCTTCTTCGAAGACCTCCTGGGCGTGAAGCATACCCAGGAGATGTTTTCTATCTTCACTCCCGATTGCTCGAGCGAGCAGCAAAGTTGAGTGATGATCTTGGAGGAGGCTCACTGACAGCCCTACCCGTTATCGAAACGCAAGAAGGTGATGTATCGGCATATATCCCGACGAACGTTATTTCGATTACTGATGGTCAGATATTCCTTGAGACAGACCTTTTTAACTCTGGTGTTCGACCTGCGGTGAACGTGGGAATCTCCGTTTCTCGAGTTGGAGGAGCTGCTCAAATCAAGGCGATGAAAAAAGTTGCTGGAACATTGCGCCTCGACCTCGCCCAATACCGTGAGATGCAAGCCTTTGCTCAGTTCGGTTCAGACCTTGATGCAGCAACGCAAGCACAGCTTGCTCGTGGAGAGCGTCTAGTTGAGATCCTGAAACAAGATCAATACGAGCCGATGAACGTGATTGATCAGGTGATTTCCATTCTGGCTGTCAATATGGGTCATGTTGATGATCTCGAGGTAAGCCAGATTCGTTCCTTTGAAAAAGCCTTACATCAACATCTTCGTTCCAGTCATTCTCAGTTGTTGAACACGCTGAAGGAGAAAAAAGCGTTAGATGATGAAGTGACAACTCAGCTCGATGAAGTCTTTAGTGAGTTCGTGAAAGAGTTTAAGGCGGGAAGTCTAAGTGGTTCAAGCGACCATGGTAGCCTCAACGAATCAGGAGGAGAATCTGCCGTGGGAAAGTATCAGCCGGATAACGGCGCTGCAGCGGCGGTGTGATCCGGGGAGCCCAACGGAGAGAACGTCACGGAAGAGGATTCAAGCTCGTGGCTTTGAGATTCGGCAGCTTGTCGGGTCCAAGCAAGGAGTGAATGTACGGAGAGAGTGTGGCAAGTCTAAAAGATATTAAGAGACGGATTCGTTCCGTTCAGAATACAAAAAAGATTACCTATGCAATGAAGCTTGTCTCGGCAGCCAAGCTTCGTAAGGCACAGGATGCAGTGAATTCAGCGCGGGAATATACCGATTCTCTCAATCATCTTGTCTCACAAATTCTCTCAGTAACGACGATGGACGAGCTCTCTCATCCATTAATGGAGGAGCGCTCAGAAGTTCGCCGAGTTCGGCTTGTGGTCGTTGGAGCAGGTCGTGGGCTTTGTGGCGCTTTTAATGCAAACGTGAATAAGCAGATTGATAAGGCCCTCAAGGATCTTGGTCGTGACTATCCAGGGGCTGATATCGATACGTATGTATTGGGGAAAAAGCCTCGTGAGCATGTCGTCCGTAAGGGGATTGCATCAACGAAAATTATTGAAGAGCTCCCTGAAAGTGCGTTCGAGTGGCCAATTGACCAGGTATGCGAGGATCTTGAGGACGCATTCCTCTCAAATGAGGTCGATAGAGTGTACATACTCTTTATGCGATTTAAATCAGCAATGTCTCAAACCCCAACGCTTGAGCAGTTGTTGCCGATGACGGCGGTTGATGCAAATGAGAATGCCACCGAACAGGAAATA
>Ga0181593_10002724_pt1 | contig 16358 bp, 5 predicted proteins | sample 071ome_19_FD_133756 | JGI IMG/M metagenome (GOLD analysis project Ga0181593, IMG submission 133756) | Coastal salt marsh microbial communities from the Groves Creek Marsh, Skidaway Island, Georgia - 071413AT metaG (megahit assembly) | ecosystem: Environmental > Aquatic > Marine > Intertidal zone...
CATGTTGCTTGTGCTGTTGCATTATCGTAATAGGTACTTCCATCCCAAATTTCATATGTAGTTGCGCCATATGGAATGGTCCTATTTGTTCCTCCGTTTGATGCAGATGTTGAAAACTGAGAACCGTCCTCTCTAACACTCGGTGAACTAAAATTGGATGAAGACCAACTCACTGTAGTCTGACAGGTACTATTTCCAAAAGAAATTTGACAGTTTGATGCTGAAATACTTCCTGACGCCACTGGGCAATCTATCGGCGCATTGTCAGTCGCATATGCTGACCACGGTGAGTCTCCAAATGCATTGCTTGCCCGAAGTTGGAAATCGTATGATGCTCCTGCGGTAAGGCCAGTCACCTGTTCTACGCTTGTAACGCCTCCAAGGAATGTCCACGTGCTACCTGATGAGAGCTTGTACTGCAAATCAAAGCCTGTTTCGCCACCGACTGGTGTCCACGATACGTTGATTTGGTTTGAGTCACATGCTTGTGGGCTGAGTGTTGGGGCGGCTGGCTCTGCTGGCGGGGTTCCTGTCCATCTTGGATACAAGGTTACCCATGCATTTGCGGTGTATGTCCCTCCTGACGCATAGTCAGTTCCAGACCCATCTATAGCGGTGTCCCATCCTACGAAGTTATATCCCGTACGCTGAAGATTACCGGTGTTTGTGCGGAGTGTGAGATTAACGTCGTGTGTTTTTGTTTGTGATGCGGGAGCGCTACCACTAGTAGCAAGGCCAGCATTGTATGAGACGGTGTATGTAAGTGGTTCACATGAGTTGCCATCCCAATAATGAGTTGCGTAACACCTATACTGACACTTTGTACTTGTGTCACTTGACGCGTATGACCAATCAGTAGAGTTGTTTGGGACATTTTGGTCTTCTTGGTCATCCCACTCAGCTGCGTTTGCTGGGATAGAACTCTGACACTCGTTTAATACACAGGAATTCCCAGATTTATGATAATACGAGTTACAGGTATATTCACAATCTGTGCCCGGGGTACAGCTGTCAACGACAGTTCGAGGAGTATCTGCTCCAGATGGAGGGTCGTCTCCTGAACAGAGTGAGGCATTACTTGGGGTTGAGCCGGTGCAGGAATATGAACAAGCAGATGCGGTACATGATTGACTTTCGGTTGCACCATCAGCGAATGGACATGCTGTTCCTCCACCTGAAGCTGGTGTGGTGATTGTGTATGTTCTGCTTTGGGTTCCATTGCCAGTACCACATGGTCCGGTACATGAGCCCCAAGAACCCCAAGAACCTACACAGTTCACAACTGGGACTGGTTCCGAACACCCACTAATATCACAAGAAATATTTTCTTGAGTATCGGGAAGTCCATTTGAATATGTACATAAATCATAGTTACATGAAAAGTTTCCATCGGTGTGTGTTGCAGGTATGCCTGGAGGGTTTGATCCACCTGCCCACACTGAACACGCATCATTAAAAGTATCTACAGTACATGTTTTTACATGTACTGTAGCTCCCACTATACCTGTATTATGTGAACCATCTGCGTTATAACAACGAGCTTCCCAGGTAACTGGCGACGTTATATTAGTTTCATCAAAATCACCTGAAGTAACACCCGGATCAAACCAACTACCTCCATTGTATCGAGCATCACAACGAGTTACACCTGCCGAAGAAGTAAGAGTGAAAGTAGCATCATTTCCAGCATCGACGATTGATGGGCTCACGCTCATGCTAGCTGACACGGTTGGCATTACACTTGCGTCACATCTCCAGACATAACGAGCCCAGTTCCATGCTCGTGGTGGAGAAAGTGCAAAACACTCATCATTTCTTTCCCAAAGCTCTTCCCAGCACACTGCATAGGAGCCGTCGCTAGAGCAGCTGTTGGTACTTAACTCAGCAAGACCTCCATCAGAAGGAACTCCAACACAATCCGAGTGATTAACAGGATCATCAATACTGTCGGTACAAAAAAGTGGATTCTCAGTGCCGTATTCTATGTTAGTGTACGAACCTACCGTTGTATGGGTAGCAGTTGCTACATTTACAGCTGGAAAATAAAAAAATGCAACAAAAAGACAAACTAGTAGGCTGCTAAATATGTGTCTGTGGATGACTTTGAACATAAAACTAGGGCCTTGCGAATTCCCAAACTTCATCGACTCCATTACCTTGGAACATGTTTACTGGATTATCTAAACTAAATAAATAAAGCGGTTCTCCTTTCCAGGTATACTGATATGTAGCAGTATCATTACGGTAGATTGTTGAAATATTGCCATCTGTAATTTGCTCAGTAGATTCATACGGAAGCCAAGAATTAAGACAATCAGCTGTACAAGATTCGCTAGTTACATATAAAGGAGCCCCCCACTCAGGGTGAGCAAGTATCCTCCCATACTCATTCGTGATACGGGTATTGAGAATCTCAAGATTCATACCATTTACTAACCAATTTTCTTTAGGTGTATCTACTGTAATTTCTTCGTTTGAAAGCGTTGGTTCTTCTTTTGCTTCTTCATCTATTGTCTCAGGCATTGAAACATTATTATCTTTCATTCCAAATGAGTAATAAAAATATCCAGCTATTAATAGCAAGACTAACAAAATAACTACCCACGCAAATACGCTTCCATTTTTTTTCGGTGACTCTGTCATTTGTGATGGGACTTCGTCTCCTTGGTTCGGGCTGTGAACCTGTTCTTCATTCATGTATGTATATTGTATAACGGTACCTGTAATACTTGGAGGTTTTGGGTGTGTATAAGAAAGCCCGCACGTAGTGCGGGCTTTTTTATACACGTAGTATTATGTTTCGTAACCACCAGTTATTACTTCTATATTTACTGAGTCAGTGGTGCCTTCTGAGCACGTTACAGTAAACGTGGTGTTTGCTTCAATAACTACATTATTGATATTTGTCACCGGGTCTGTATCAGAAATTGGATAGTCAGTAAATTCGCCACCATTAAGCAGACACCCCGTACTGCCATTTCTTGTAATAGTGAGATTTGTAGTGCCTCCTGTTTCTACAATTCTTGGCGCTCCTGTAATATCTGGATTGTCCGCATTTGTTCGTACCGTAATACTACTAGCAACCTGTGCACTTCCGCGTTCACAGCGAATGGTAAACACTTCATCAGTTGCAGGCATTGTGTCTGAAACAACGTCATCAGACCCTACGCTAAGTCCACCAGTCGAGAAGTTGGCAGTCACCTCGTCACACCTCGTTGCGTCAGGCGAACTCCAGATTACATCAAGTGGAGTGTTCTTGTTAACTGTCTTGACACCAGTTGAGACACAATTACCTCCACCGTCATCACAAATTTCAAAGGTTACTGTAAGTGGCTTACAATCATACGGCGTAGATTCACTCCATGTATTTGGCGCTGCATCACACGTGTATGAACAAGTACCCCACGTATTTCTAACACATACTCCATCATCAGTCTCACCTTCAAGTGTTTCATCCAGCTGACAATCTAGTATTTCAGTTGCACCACAACTTGGTGTACCTGCTCCACCACAATCAACAACGACTGCAGGTGAAGATAGCGCTGAAAATGATGAGTTTCCAAATACATTGCCAGCACGAACTGAATATCGATACTGCTCACCCTCTACAATACCTGCAGTGTCAAAATCAGTAACTTGCGGGTCCATAGTTGTACCAATTCCATCAATAAGCCATGTAGAGCCGTCCCAGATGTATCGTCTGTACATATAATCATCTGCATTAGCAACAGCAGTCCAAGATACATTTATTCCTGGTACAGGAGCACACGCTGGAGAAGCAGAAATTCCGGCTGGAGTAGCTGGTGGGGTTCCGCCAACTGGCTCACAGAAACCACCTGGCACATTCCAATCACTGCCTGTCTCACATGTAACCTCAACGTCATCTTGTGCAATGACACTTGCTCCGTCTTGGAGTGTGTATGTATAGAAACCTGGGCCTGTGTAGATATCTTGAGTTGCAGCACTGTTTCCAGCTGGGTTTACTGATTTTATTAGGCCATCAAGTCGTATTTGTGGGTCTGTGATTGCAGATGATGACCAATCAGCAGAAACCGTGCAATGGTCATCACCAATTAGAATCACGCAATCATTACCTGTAATATTTCCCGTTGGTATGAGTGCAGAACATGTCAAATCATCATTTCCACCATTCTCACCGAGACAGCTCCATTCGTAGGTAGTTGCAGTATCTGCTCTGTCGCTATAACTTCCATCAGAACACGTGTCTACTGAACCTCCACATACACCGTCTACAGGCGCTGGTGGAATTGGAGCTGAACAAGTCAAATCATCGTTTCCGCCGTTTTGACCGAGGCAACTCCACTCGTAGGTAGTTGCTGTGTCTGACCTGTCACTATATGTTCCATCCACACACGTATCTACCGTTCCCCCGCATGTGCCGTCTACTGGACCTGGAGGAATCGGAAGTGAACAATTGAGAGCGTCATTGCCACCATTTTGTCCAAGACAACTCCATTCGTAGGTAGTTGCAGTATCAGGTCGGTCACTAAATGCCCCGTCTGTACACGTGTCCAAGGATGCACCGCAAACACCATCAACTGGTGTCACTGTGAGCACACAGCTACTCCCATTAAATGTGTACCCTGCATCACATGCGCATGAACCATCATCTTGTGTTGCTGATGAGTTGTAGTTCCCATTTGGTGAATAGTTTGCATTCATGCAACCAAGAATTTCACAACTACTACCAGTCCAAGTATATCCACTGTTACACGAACATGTATCACTAATAGTCGCTGAAGGGTCGTAGTTTCCGTTTGGTGAATAAGCCGGATTCGTACAACCTAAAATATCTGGTTCACACGAATTGCCGTCCCATTCGTAACCAGTATTACATTCAAACTCACACTTTCTTGCTGTGTCTGGGTTTGCGTATTCCCATGACGTATTAGCGCTAAGTCCACTTTCCTCCTCTGAATCGTGGCGGGATGCGTTGCTTGGGATTAATCCAGTACATTGTGGAGGAGTTGGGGTTGTATTACATCTATAGCGCGTTCCATATCCTTCAACCCAGACACCTCCAGCCAATCCACTACAGTCAATACCTTCGCCATCATCTGCTACATAACATGATATGGTTTTGTTTACGTCAATGGCAGTGCCATATGTATTTTCCCATGATGACTTGTCGGTACCAGAAATACACGAAGAGTGACTATCAGTTATTCTAATGCACGTATTTGGAGATGTGTTGTCATATTGCCAAAGACATGTTGGGTCTGCCACACAAGAGCTACCATCAAAACTATACCCACCATCACACGCACACGAACCGTCATCCATTGTTGCATTTACATTATAATTACCGTTCGATGCATATCTCACATCAGTACATCCAGGAATTGGGGCATTAACTATGAGGGTATCAGACACTGAATCACTCTCACTATAGTTTGAACAGGTAATAGTTACTGTAATATCACTTGTTACATTATCAAGCAAAGGATGGCCAGTATAGCCACCATTTGTGGTACCAATATCAGGATAAAAAACACCATCCACTACACCGTCACAATCTGTCGCATTGGTGCTGCTCCAAAATATTTTTGCATTTTCACCATAATCAATAGGATTAACCTCAAAAGATACGCTTGCTGTTACTGGTTGTGACACACAATCGTATACATTTGTTGTATATCCAAAGTTGTAACCTCCAGTGCTACATGCTGGTTGTAGTAACGGTTCAAGCATGCCGCATCCAAGTTGATTTCCATTTATAGCTTGGGCTTCAGTACATTCCCAATTAGCTGGCCTATCGGCAAACGAGCCGCCTCCACTTGTGTCACATCCTGCAAATGGATATGGATCTTCTGCGTTAAATTCACACTGGTCGATTGTTGTGCTCCACACCCATTGATATGGAGCTGCATTTGTTACTTGAGCAAAGATAAGAAAAGTAAATAGTAGAATTGTTACTTGACCGAGTATGACATATAGTGATTTGTGGGAATGTTTCATAAATTTATGGTCTAGCTATTTGCCAACTATTATCAATCCCTTCTCCTTTAAACCTATCATTTCGACTATCATTGACATGAGTGTATAGCGCTTCTCCCCTCCAAAGTATTTGCCAAGCATCAATATCATCTCGATATTCACTTCTAATATCACCATCAGTAATTTCAAACTCAAGTGTATACGGGGTCCAATTTTCCAGACAGACGTCAACGCACTTTTCTATTGTATTTACGTAAAGGGTTTGATTATTTGTTGGTAAGACAAAGTACCTTCCAACCTCGTTACTTATTGCTAGTCGAAGTATATCGTTATTCAAGCTTGGGATTTCTATTTGCTCACGAGGTGCGTCTTGACGTAATTCCTCATTTTTTAATATTTGTGTTTGAGACTCAACCTGTTCTTCAGTTAGATCAGCTTTTGGTTCAGACTGCTTTGTTGTGCCGTCAATCAAAAAAGCAACATAGAAATATACACAAAGGACTATCACAAGCCCTACAATGATAATCCATGTCAACTTAGTGGTATCAAAATGCTCAGGTGTACTCATTGACTCCTGGACGTTGTTGTCCATGTCATTCATATATATAAGTGTATAACGAAAAATTGTATTTAAAATTTTTCTTTGTGAATAACTTTACTTCTTGTAGCTTACATCAATTCCGAGTGCTATGAGTTTTTCAAGATACCGTGAGATATCTTCAGCAATGCTGTCTTTTAATCCAAGCCCACCATCGTTAACTTTTGCTTTAAGTATGTTAAAGAAATCTTCTTCTTCATCAATGCCAGCGAGTCTGTCAGAAATTGCTTCTGTTAAATTTTTCTTTGTATTTTTTGTTAAGTGTATGTGATACACCTCTAAAAGATATTCACGGACACGTTCTGCAAACTTGTGTTGTGAGAAGAACGCAGCATCTGACTCAGTGTCAGAACGAAATCGTTTCACTTCTTGTGACTGACTTATAAGTGCAACGGACTTGTCAGCCATTTCTCGCGCAGTTTTTCTATCAATTCCTACACCACCATCGTCATACTTGCGTGTAAGTGCTTCGATAAATTTCTTTTTATGAATTTTACCTTTGATAAGCAAATTTACTGCTTTTTCCATGCGAATGAGCTGATCAAAGGTATATTCTTGTGTGAGAAAGTTAGTAAGGCTCTTCACTCGAAGTGTATCGACGGAGTCATACGGGAACAAACGTGCCAACTGTTCAAGTTCGGTAACGATAGTTTCACCTTGCTTAACCGGTTTAATTTGTTTTCGCTGAGGATTTATGACTTCACGGACAATATGACCATCTTTGAGATAATATACACGGTGTGCATATGAAAGATGGGCTGCATTGTGGGAGACCATAATAATGGTTCGTTTATCAAAGGTGTTAATTTCATCAATTTTGTCCATAACCTGCTGGGTCGACACAGAGTCTAGGTTTCCAGTTGGCTCATCGGCCAACAGAATTTCTGGGTCATTAACCATCGAACGGGCGACTGATACACGTTGTTGTTGTCCTCCTGAGAGCATGGCGGGAATCTTATGTGAGACCTGGCCTACACCAAACCTATCGAGCAGTGATTGGGCACGGCGTTCACGTTGGTTCTTATTTGCATCACAAAAAATCATCGGAAGAGCAACATTGTCGAGTACGGTAAGAGATTTAATGAGGTTGAACTGCTGGAAAATGATGCCCATAACATATCTTTGGAAGTACACACGTTCTTGTGGAGGATATGAATACACATCATCACCACGAATAAGCAAAGTCCCTTCACCAGGTGGAAGTGATCCTTGAATTGCATACATAAGGGTAGATTTTCCACATCCTGAAGGACCAAAGAGAATAATGTATTCACCTTCATATATATCTGTATTGACACCTTGGAGTGCCTTAAATTCATTAGATTTTCCTTGATTGTAAATAATCGAAAGATTTCTACAGACGATGAGCGGTTTTGCCATACTAGTATTATTACAGATTGAAGTTTCTAATCGATTTTGTTTTACACATAACTAGACACCAACATTCTTAACCCATCCGAATGTGGACTCAAAGTTTTCAATAATAATGTCAATGATGTTCTTTTCTTGGATTGGCGTAAAGAGCACAAAGTTTTCTGATTTTACAGCGTTTCCAGATTCATCTCGACAATCAAGCCAGAACTGGTAAACCGTTGCTGGAGCAAACTCAACAATCACTTCGACATGCTCAGTCACGTACTCACCTTCTCCACCCTCAATGACTGTAGGGTCAATACCGCCAGCAATACCTTCACGGTATGTTAAGTCACAGTTTGATGGTTCATCAGTTGTCCACTCGATGATAGTTTGAATTCGAGATTCACCGCCTGGGAACAATGTTGATTCGTTTGTTACATTACTAATGATTGGTGGCGCCTCGTCTTTTACAGTAACGAAAGTAATCGGCTGACTCTTTACTCGGTCACCACCGGCATTTTCAGCAATCACAAAGGCCACATATCGAGTTCCAAGCGTAAGGTCTGCGATTCTCATTTGGTGTGTTGAAGCGAGTGTTGGTCGACCGATTGAGTTTTGCGCCCCAGTGGTCATGTCTTGGTACTCGATGAGTGCCTTTGAAGGAACGGTAGTATCCCACGCAAGTGTCGCAGAATCCTCTTCCACCTTTACAATTTGAAGGTTTCTAATGTTCGGGAGTACTGCTTTAGTTCTAAAGGTGTAGTCACGACTCGCGCCAGTAATGCCGTAACTATCTTCTGACTGTACTTGGAAGTGGTATTCAGTATATGGTTCAAGACCAATAATTCTAATTTCGTGTTCAGTAACATTTCCCTGGGTACTTGCTTGAGAAAACTGATAACTTCCAGCTGTATATGAACTACTTGGCGAGAAGAACACCTGAGAGGATGCAGCGCGATCGGTAGTCCACTTGATAATTGCAGACGTTGTTTCAGCTATTACAGTTGGTGGCCCAACGATAGTGAGGTCTTCCGTAATACCTTGAATTGCCTTCACCGTTTCATTTAAAATTTCTTGAAGCGTTTCAGGAGATTGAATTTGTTGAATTTGTTCAATTATTTCTTGTGTTGTTTGGCTTTGTGTCTGTACTTGAGTGGTGCTTTCAGTTTGCGAATCAGATTCTGTTTGAATGGTTTGATTCTCTTCTGTGGTAGTGTTGTCTCCTTCGCCAGTGTCTGCAGTACCCTCTGTCACTACTTTGTAGTTGGCAGAAATACCTTGGTTCCCATTTTCATCTGACGAAACTACTCTGAAGTAATATGTTCTTCCTGGCTCAAGCCCATCGATGAGGATTTCATGCTCAGTCCTGTCAGTTTCAGGGATACGCACAATTCCGTAGTCTTCTTGGAGACCATAGTTCACTGTTGAGTCAGCATCTTCGTCTGTTTCCCATGTAATCGTTACAGTGGTTTCACCGACACCTGACACTTGCACGTTACTAATTTCAGGAGCATTAGTATCTGCAGCACGCGCACTATGAAACTGCGGTACTGTGTATACCAACATTAAAAAGACAGACATAACTGCCAATAACTTCCGTATTTTTTTCATACTGTCTACTCAAAGTGTAACACTTGGTAGTGAAGTAGTTCTTTGATTATTAACAATATTAGTCGCCTACGGGGATGAACGTATTGAGTCCTTGGTGAGCGACACCTTTAACGCCAAAAGGTATATTGATTCCCCAATATACATCGTCAGTAACATTCGGGCTTGTACTCGCAGGTTTTGCCAAATCGAGCTCAATATTTGCAGAGGTTGTTGCGAGCTGACTACAGAACACACAGGCACTGTAGTTGAACGTTGAGGTTGCATATATTTGTTCGGCAACCGGAATAACTGACGAACCGCTTCCACTCAAATCAGTTCCTTCTATCGTTACATCGATTGCTTGATTACCCAAGTTTTCAATTGTAGTTGTGGCATTAAATGCACCAGTGTCGGTGTTGACTGAAAGTGTTCCATAATCAATAGCACTATCTACGGTAATATACCGCACAGTGAGAAGGTCAATTGAAGGAGCGGTGCCCGTGCTTACGGTGCCTCCGGTGTCATCTACTGAGAGAGTCATCCTCCATGTTTCTGCTGCATAAGCGCCAATATCTGTTGGATCAGCATGGTAGTACATGTCTACGCTACATGATACATCACAGGTGTTTCCTGCACAGTTCACGAATGAACACTGTGAATCGCTCGCTATGTAGCAGTTGTTAGTGTCTGCTGAACACAGATCAGTAACACCACTTCTATATATAGTAGCAGTCGCATTAGCAAGGTCAGTGTATCCATTTAAGTCACTTACAGTACCTGTCGCGTAAATTGTTGTCGTAGATCCTCCAATAAGAGCAATGTCGAGCCCTCCATTAAGTGATGCTGCTGTAATGTTTGGCGCAAAAAGCATTTCAAGCTCTGCAACTCGTGTGTATGAATCAAGTTCGGTTCCTTCATTTGTTACGCGCAAGCAGAAGTTTGAATCAGTAACATTTTCAGTTGGCGTAATAACATATTCGAGTTCAGTGTATTCCCCACTATCGATAGTAATGTTGCCAGTGTTATTACTTGCATCTTCTACAATTTGCCCGTATGTAAACGTCCCGTCACCGCCCAACAGGTCAGTGGTTGATGAGAGATTTGTAATGTTTGTTGACGATTGCATACACAAATCACTTGTTCCACAGAGCGACTGATTTGGTATTTCTACATAGTCATTATAATCAACTGATTCACAACTTGGCGCTGAACCTTTTGGTGCAAATTCAATCTCATAATTTTGGTCAGTTACGGTTAGTCCTGTATTTTCAACGAGGAAACGAACACGTACGGTATCGTCAACCAAGACACCAGAGGCTTTGGTATTAAGCGCTGCGTACCAACTAGCACCTCCAGAGACTTGCTCAAATCCAAAGCTTATACTCGGCTCAGTATCAAGAAGTGTACGCGCAGAATATACATCCCATGCTCCATGGTAATACCAAAGTGCATATCCAACTCCTCCTGAAGTATACGTAGCGTCAGAAGCTGATGTGGTCGCAACGAGTGAATCATTTTGATATAGAGATACGAAGATGGAGTCGTCTGTATCCCAATCAACCTCAACTTCATACCATCCTGTTGTGTAATTACCCGGAATTGCTGACGTCGCGTGAATAGTGCCACTCGTATCGTTGTACAAAACATTTTCTGCTATCACTATCCTGTCATCGGAGTAGAGTTCGAGACATACTGCATAGTTTTGTGAATCGCTTTGTGTTGCAAATGTTGTACACACTTCGTCTCCAGAACCTGTGGAAGTGTCGATGTATTGTAGCCACCTGAGTGTTTGGCCTTGCGCGACAGCATAACCATTGTTGTATATACCACCATTGAGTGTTTGACCATTGTCAGGGTCAGACGCCTTGAGTGAGTACGTTCTTTCAAACACTTGGCCAGATGAGTTAACGACAAACTCTCCAGTGCCGTCTCCTGAATACTCTGAGAAGTTTCCATCTTCAAACTCATCGAGCATGAGGAATGTGGTTGTTGCACTACCATCACCGATACCAGCATTGCCATAGTACATATAGATTTCTGTATCAGTCGATGTTGCTAGAAGTGGTATTCTCACCCACACCACAGCATCGGTACTTGCAGTATACGTTTCAATAAAGTGATTGAGTTGTGTTGTCCCATCGCTTGAGGTGAACCGGAGATCATCGAAGTCTGCTTGCATGTCACTGTCGTACGTCACATCAATTTCTACTGTTGCATTGATATACCCTTCAGGGTCACTATTGGTTACCGTCACTCGCTTACGTTTTGTCCAATCTGTATCGAACCATTCACTATCCGGTACACTCTCTCCTCCATCATCATACCTAAACCTATATCCTGATTGTTGTGAAAGGAGACACGAACTGTCATCCCAACGAATAGAACCGCAGGCATCACCACCATCATTATCAAAGTCTTCACCTGAAAGATTTCCGCTCTCACCAGTGAAATACCATGCAGTTGGAGTAGTGCCCACAAGATTAACGTTTGTACCGGTAATAGCTGACGTTGTAGCAAAAGAATTGTTTGTACTAACAAGCCCAGCGTTGTAATTGAGTGTGGTAGATGAAAGTGTAATAAGAGAACCACCGTTTACTGCGAGCGTGAAATCTCCCTCAGATAGAGATGAAATAGTTGGAGTTCCAGCAAGATACAGTCCGTTGCTGTTGAGATTTGCAAAGCTATAGTAAAGGGCATTTAGTGTTCCTCCGAGTACACGCATACCGTATGTGCCACTTCCTTGATTTGTAATTGCCGTTTCATTGCCACTTGCTCCAATAATATTGAGTGCAGCTGTTCCCGAATAGGTGGCAGTTGCATTTTGCGCAAAGTAAACACTTACCTGTCTTTCACTTCCAGAGAGACTAGTTCCGTCAAAGTCAGTAGCGTAACTCCAATAGTCGGTTGCAGAAGTCCTTATATAATTACCGTATATATTGAGATCACCAGCAATACCTGCATTATCTTGCGAATAGAAGGAGCTGCTACTATCAAGGATAGTGGTGGTTGCAGAACTATCCCAAGCACGAAGTGCAGTACTTGAGCCAATTTCAAGGTTGTTGTAAATGTCTCCTCCTGTACCGTTTGTATTGACTGTGTATCCGACTCCTGAGTTGATGACTAATGTTGAGCCTGTCCATGTTGTTGCTGAACCACCGACATAGTTTGTAAACAAGCCAAGTACTTCGATTCGGGCACCCGAATTAACAATGAATGTATTTGCGGCGCTAATTGCAAAGTTTGCTGTCGATGTAGCGTCACTCGTAATAGTCCACCCACCACTTGCGCTTCCGAACGTAACTGAATTAAAGGTTGACCCATTAGGGTTAACGGTCTCACCAGTGTCTGAAGAATTAAAGAGAATAGTTCCAGACGCATGGTTAAAGCTTCCGCCATTGTTGAGGAGTGAACCTCCAATTGACATTGTGCCTGATGCCATATTTACAAAACCAGAATTGATAGTTAGCGAATCAAGTAACGCTAGATTTGTATCCGTGAAGTCATAATTGCCTCCACCATTAAAGGTAACGGCAAAGAGATCTGAGCCTGACGCATGCACCTGTGTGAGACTTGCACTTGTAAATATGAGTTCACCACTACCGTGAGCAAATGTTGCGCTATTTATGAAGTCTCCTCCAATTGCAAACGTTCCTGTTGCACTTGTGAAGGCTCCAGTATTAATGAGTACATCAGAGGTGGCGGTTGCGTTGTCACCTACCATTGTAAAGGTTCCGCTACCATCAATAACCAAACCACCAAACGATGAGCCTCCAGATTGAATGTTTTCCGCGCCCGCACTGGTGAAGTACATGGTTCCACCGTTTGCATCAAACGAGCCGCCTGTCACAGTAAGAGAACCGCCGACCGTAGTTGTGGCGGTCGGTAACGTAACCGCTCCTGTTGTAATAGTCAAATCGCCATCTACCGTAAGTACTAAGTCTGAGATGGTCCAACTTCCTGAGCCATTAAATGTGATGTCAGTAAATCCACTTTCATTTGTGTCTATGGTGCGACCACTTGCTGTAGTTGTGAATGTAATAGAAGCACCGCCGTCATCAAACGTTGCGCTAGAACCTGATATGAGGCTTCCTCCAATACTGTGAGACTCGCCTGAAGCGCCTGTAAATGTAGCGCCACTATAGAGTTCAAGTGTTCCATCATACGATGCACCTGCACCACCGCCCGATATTGTCACATTACCTCCTGGTGCAAATTCTTTATTTGTCCAAACAATAAGCTTTCGATTTGCAGGAAGTGTAAGCGTATCAGGTGCACTATCAACTGCAGTAAATGGTATGTCAGCATCATCTGAGGAATCCCATGTTGCCATATCAGCTATTGAAAGTGGGTCTGTACTTTCATGGCGAACAATAACTCTGTTTTCAAACAAATCCATGTTATTGATGTTTGAGATTGGGTCCTCACTAACCGTCGCAGCCTTCTGTGTTTCACCATCAATGTACACAACAAATGAATCTCCGGGTGAGTATGCTATGTTACTGATTGAATAGACTGCCGTAGACGCATTACAACTTGTCGTGTAACTCGTAAGTCCAGCTACTCGAAGGTGCACATTCTGGGTTGAACCATCACATATGGTTGAGGTTGCGGTTCCTTCATCTTCATACACTGTTCCTGAAATAGTAATAAGTGCCGCAGAGTCATCCCATGCCACATACCCAGGATCGCCATCTGGATCGTTATCGAAGTTTTCACCGTCAATATTCCCATTGTGGTTTGTGAACCTCCACGAACTGACTGATGTTCCTGTTGCAGTGACATTGGTTGCGCTAATTAACGATGTTGTTGCAAAGTAGTTGTTTGTAAAGGTGAGTGCTGGGTTTTGTGTAATGGCAGTACCCCCAACAGTGATTGCTGAACCACCGTCAACAGTTACTTCAAAATCACCGTATGAAATGTCGACTACATTTGGTGTGCCACTAAATGTTAGGCCATCTACATCAAGATTTCGTAGCTCATAATAATTCATTGTAGTAGAAGCTGTGCCACCAATCCGCATTGTTATATCACCACTTCCTTGATTCTGAATTGTAGTTGAAGCAGAACCAGCGCCGATGATTGCAAGCCCACCACTTGTGTATGTAACACTACCGTTTGCATCAATGTACACATCTACTTTGCGAGGACTACCAAGTGGCGTTCCATCAAAGTCAGTGGCATAACTCCAATAGTCAGTACCACCATTTCCAGTGTAATCTCCATAAATATATACATCTCCATCAACATTATTGTGATCCTGTGAATAAAGTGAACTACCACTTTCAACTGTTGTAGTACTCGCATCTGAATTCCACATTCGTATGTCAGTGTTACCGGCTACGATAAGCGTGGCGTAGGAATCAGCTGTAGTAGAAGCGTTAATTGCATAGTTGCTACCGCCGTAGAGGTAGAGTGTGCTATTTGTCCATGTAGTTTGAGCGCCACCCACTTGATTAAGGAAGGTGGTACCTACTGCAAGAGACTGTCCTGAAGAAAGAGTAAACGAAGTCGCGTCTTCGAGTGTAAACGTGTCTGTGGTAGTTGCATCTTCTGCAATCACAAATGTTCCTGAGCTACTACTGATGGTCAGATTACTAAAAGATGAAGAACCAGCATAAATGTTTGATGTTCCACCTGTATCGAATGTTACGAGTCCTCCGTTGCCATTAAATGTACCCTTATTATCCCAATCACCGTTTACAGTAAACTGTCCAGAACTATTAGCATCTAATATGCCAAACGTATTTATAATCACGTCATTGTTCACATCAAGAGCTGGGTCATTGGTGTTTAAATCAAAAGTTGACGTGGTGGCACCGCCGACAATCAAATCGTTGGTAACAATGATCCCAAGACCAGTTGCGGTATACGTTGAAGGACTAGCAGGTGCCATAATCTCCAAGTCGTAATACGTAGTAGATATTACATTTGCATTTCCTGTTCCGCTGTACCTAACGGTACTTGTATCCTCGAGAAATGTACCCTCTTCTACAAACACATTTCCTGTACCAGCGAGGTTCCATACAGTGTTCCCCGCATCAAGGAAATGCCCTGTACTAATAGTGAGTGTTTCAAGAATTGTAGTTGTTGCCCCTCCTGGTGTTGTTGTGCCAACTACTGAACCATTGCCGAGGACAAGGTTGCCAAATGTCCATGGTGTACTTCCACCAAGCGTGTTGGTCTTTTCAATGGTGGTAGTACCACTTCCAAATGAAACTGTTCCATTGCCACTAAACGAACCATTTTCTACTGTGACATCAGCTGTCCCTGTGATAGTTCCAGTAGACGCAACAATATCTTGATTCACTCGTATGTCGCCATTTATATTCCACGTTCCCCCAACTCCTGTAAAGGATATATCTGTAAAATCAATTTCTTGGCCAGCAGAGGTAGTAATAGTTTTACCTGAAGTGGTTGCAATCATATCAACTGTCGTTGATGCAGGTGTAAACACAGCACCTTCGTCCATGATGAAGCTACCTGCCACAGTGATAGTAGTAGAACTGTAGCCTACAAAGGTTGCATTATCATCGATGTGAATGGTCCCATCAACTGGTGTACTTGAAGCACTGCCGTTAATAGTGACGATACCTTGAGGATTGAATGTGGTACTTGAAGCAATGTGGAGCTCTGTCTCTGCAAAGACTGTAAGTGTATCAGTTGTTCCCGTTGCGGCAATGAATCCAATATCTGAATCGTCATTGTTATCAAATGCAGCCATGTCATCAATAGACATTGGACTTACATCCTCATGACGTGTTGTGACGTGGTTTTGGTATACATCAAAGTTAGTGATGTCAGTTGTTGGAGTTTTAGTCTGTGTCACACAGCGGGCTCCACCATTGGTATCAAGATA
>Ga0181593_10002730_pt1 | contig 16329 bp, 16 predicted proteins | sample 071ome_19_FD_133756 | JGI IMG/M metagenome (GOLD analysis project Ga0181593, IMG submission 133756) | Coastal salt marsh microbial communities from the Groves Creek Marsh, Skidaway Island, Georgia - 071413AT metaG (megahit assembly) | ecosystem: Environmental > Aquatic > Marine > Intertidal...
ACTTCGGTAAATTTTGTCGCCTCAACCTTGATAAAGGGGGCGCGGGCCAGTTTGGCCAAACGGCGTGAAATTTCGGTTTTGCCCACGCCAGTTGGCCCGATCATCAGGATGTTTTTCGGGTATACTTCGTCGCGCAGATCCGCAGACAGTTGTTTGCGCCGCCAGCGTGACCGCAGCGCCACAGAAACGGCGCGCTTGGCGTCACGTTGTCCAATGATGAAACGGTCCAATTCAGACACGATTTCGCGGGGGGTTAGATCAGTCATTCAAACCTCAGTCATTGATGTGATACGGGGACAGGCGGTCTTTGCCCGGAAAATCGGGCAGGGCCTGCATGATACGGGAACGGATTTGGATCCACCATGTGCCAATGACGGTGAAAAATGCGCCAATGATGAAGATAACACTGGCCGTGCCAGTGGTCGCGCCCATGGTTTCATTGGCGGCCCATGAAATGATCGCGATGAAATAAAACACACCGGCCGTCAAAAAGGATCGCCGGTCAATGATCACGGCAAACAATGTCACCGCAATCAGCAAAGCCGCAGTTGACAGATACCCCATAGTTCCGCCCAGATTATACAACGACATTGCCCCCGTATTGACCAGCGCAGGCGCAGCCAGAATGTGCAGCCAAAACCCCGTTGCCGAATATCGGCTGATGCGATGGGGGTCTTTCATGTCGAACCAAAGGCCCAAGGCCATTAATCCAAACCCATAGATCAATGATGCCGCCGCAAAATTCGATCCTGCGCCCAAATCAAACAGCGACTGGCTAGGGTTTTGGGCCGCGGCGTATAATGTCGAGATATTTGCCGCCACGGCATAGATCAGGCCCAAGACATTTAGCCCAAATAAAAACATTGCAAAGGGCAGGCGATAGATCGCAAAATAAACAACGCTGACCACGGCCCCCGCCGCAAAGGTGATCACATAGTTGGATTTTGGTATTGTTAAACCTGTGTTTAACACGGCAAAAACAGCGACACATGCCCCACCTATGGTTGCGATTGCCAGCATCATACTGGGCAGAGTCATGCGCCGTTTCAACGTATAATATCGCGCCAGATATGCGCTGACCCCTGCCAGCAGCAGACCGGCCACCAGCGATGAAATCGCAAACCACGCCACACCGAACAGACCTGCCAGTAACAGCGACAGGCCAACGGTTACGAAAATCTCGGCAAAGCCGCGGAAAAATTCGAACGGTTCGTCATCGGCGGCCATATGGTCACGCTGGCCTTGACGCGACTGCACATGGGCCAGTAATGATGCGGCCTGTGCTTCGGTCACGATGCCGGCGGAAACGGCGGATTTGATGTCATCTGAAATTTCGGTCATGGATTAGCCAATCGTGTCTACTGTCAAGTTTCCGTTGGTATAGACACAGATATCGGCGGCAATGGCCATTGCCTTGCGGGCGATTGTTTCCGCGTCCAAATCGGTATCCATCATACCGCGCGCGGCGGCCAATGCGAAATTGCCGCCCGATCCAATGGCGGCCACATTGTGTTCAGGTTCCAACACATCGCCGGCCCCTGTAATTACCAACAGATTATCACCATCGGTGACAATTAACATCGCCTCGAGCTTTTGCAGGTATTTGTCGGTGCGCCAATCCTTGGCCAATTCCACGGCCGCGCGGGGCAGTTGGCCCGGTGCGGCCTCTAACTTGGCCTCAAGGCGTTCTAGCAGGGTAAAGGCATCGGCGGTGGACCCCGCAAAGCCGCAGATCACATCATGCCCACCCGCCGACAAGCGGCGCACCTTGCGGGCGGTGCCTTTGATCACGGTTTGGCCCAAACTGACTTGGCCGTCACCTGCGATGACCACTTGGCCCGCTTTTTTCACGCCGATGATTGTGGTGCCATGCCACCCGGGAAATTCGTTGTCTGACAATAGCGCCTCCTGTCTGGATCTGCTTTGGATATGGGGTCGTGACCCAGTTTGCACAAGCCCAGACCAACATGCCACAAAAAAAGGCCGCGAAACGGCCTCTTTCATCAAGTATCCCTAAGCGGGGTTAGATGGATTCTTTGATCCATGCCTCAAGTGCTGCCTTGGGGGCTGCGCCAGCGCGGTTTGATACCACTTGGCCATCTTTGAAAATGAACAGGGCTGGAATGCCACGCACACCCAGTTGCGATGCCATTTGTTGTTGTGAATCGACATCAACTTTGACGACCTTGATTTGGCCCTCCATGTCGGTTGACAGTTCCTCAAGAACTGGGCCGATCATTTTGCATGGTCCGCACCATTCTGCCCAAAAATCCACAACCACGGGGACATCGGATTTGATGACCTCTGCTTCAAAGGTTGCGTCTGTAACTGCGACTGTTGCCATTGTGGTCTCCTACGACGAATAAGTTGGGCAAAGTGTATGCACACCGATTGCCAAGGTCAAGCCACGGCCGGATCAAAGGAACAATTTTGCCAAAGCGTTTGCGGTATTTCCATCACGGTTGCCGTGGCGGTCCAGACGATGGCACAGCGCACCGGCCGATCGGGGTAAATCGCCTGCACCGCCAAGCCATATGCCGCCATTTGCCGCAAAATGCCCAGTGGTATTTCGTTGGCAGTGGCTGGAACGGTGGCATTTGATTTGAAATCAACGACCTGCACGTGGTCGGGGGCAATGACCAGCCGGTCAATCACGCCATAGACCGGCACATCACCCACCTGATCCAGTGGGGCTGAAACGGCCACCTCGGCCAAAACATCGGGACCAAACAGATATTGCAGCGCGGGCGCGGTGATGACTGATTTTGCCTGATGAATTGCATCTGAATCAGGGTCATACCCCGCCGCGGACAGGATTTGCGGCGCGATGTAATCCCAATCGGATGGGGGATGATTGGGCAGGTGTTCCAACAAAATATGCACCTGTGACCCAAATACCATCGCCGCATCCGCCGATTGGCCCAGATCGCCGCCCAGTGCCTTGGCTCCGCCCAAATCAGAGGGTGACAGGCTGGTGCGTATGGGCGTGGGGGCAGGGGCCTGCGTGTGGGCCCATGCGTCCAATTCCGGCAACGGTTTTGTCGTGTTTTGGTCGGCGGCGACGCTGGTGGGTGCGGGCCAATCCAAATGCTGCACACGTTTGCCCAAGCCCGTTGGAAATTCACACTCAATCGCGCCAGATTTTTCCATACCGATTGCGATTTGTTCATACCAACTGGGCGGCGTGCCCCCCAGTTTGCCTGCGGCCGCAATGATCAACCATTTTTCGGCCCGTGTCATGGCCACATACAGCAATCGGTCGCGTTCATAGGTTTCCACATCTTGGCGCGCGGCAACCGCTTGGTTGACGGTTTCGCCGCGTTGGGCCCCATTGGATTTCCAAAACACCATGTCGTCGGATTGGATGACACTGTCTTTTACCGGAACTTCGCGTTTGCCGCAGTCTGGCAGAATGACAATCGGGCTTTCCAAGCCTTTGGACCCATGCACAGTCATCACGCGGATTTGGTTGCTGTTGGCATCCATTTGGCGTTTGATTTGCAAATCATCCGATGAAAACCAGCTGATAAATCCGGTCAGGCTGGGTACCTCGGTTTGTTCATAGGTCAGTGCCTGTGCAAGCAGGGCGTCGATGCCATCAATACATTCGGCCCCCACACGTCCGACCCAGCGTTTGCGGCCCTGATGTTTGATTAAGACCCGTTCCAACAGGTCATAGGGGCGCAAAAAATCGGTCTGGCTGCGTAAATCATTCAACACCGCCAATTCGGTGGAATATTCATCGGGTTTGGCCCGCATTGCGGCCCACAGGTATTTTTCAGATCTGTAATGCGCCAAGGTGAACAACCGCTGTTCATCCCAGCCGAACAGGGGTGATTTCAGGATGGTTGCCAGTGAAAAATCATCCTCGGGCGTGACCAGAAACGACAGCAATGCAATCAGATCGCGCACCGCCAATTCGGATTGCAAATTCAACCGGTCCGCCCCCGCCATTGGCAGACCCCTGGATTTGCAGGCGCGGATAATTTCGGAAAACATTTCCTTGCGCCGCTGGACAAGGATCAAAAAATCACCCGCCCGTACAGGACGCGGGCCATCTTTGTCGGGGATCATGGTGCCGGATTTGATCATATGATCAATCTGGGCCGCAATTTGTTCGGCCAATATCACCCGATGATCAGACGGCGCGCGCCGATCAATGGGGGTTTCCCAATCCTGATCCTTGTCGGTTTTTTGTTCGTCAATCACAGGCCATAAATCAACACGCCCCGGCAATTCAGTGTTAAAAGCGAGGTGTACACTATCGGTGGAAAACCCCGATGATCCACGGCCATCAAACACCGCATCAACCACCCGCAAAATCGCAGCCGACGACCGGAACGAAAAATCCAAAGTCAGCGGTTGAAAGGGATGCGAAATGGCATCCAGCCGTTGTTGAAACACGTCCCGCATACGGTCAAATTCGTCTGGGTCGGCGCCCTGAAACGAATAAATCGACTGTTTTTTATCGCCCACCACGAAAATGGTGCGGTTTGTGTTGCTGCGGGCGCCTTGGCCTGTGCTGAATTCCTGGGTCAGGTGTTCGATGATGTTCCATTGGGCGGGGCTGGTGTCTTGGGCTTCGTCAACCAAGATGTGGTCAATGCCACCGTCCAGTCGATACAGCACCCATTCCGCAACGGCGGGGGTGTTCAACAGATCGCGGGTTTTCAGGATCAAATCTTCGAAATCCAGCCAGCCGCGCAGCTGTTTTTCGCGCGCATAACTGGCCAAAAACACGCCGGCAAAGCGATGCAGCGTCACAGCATGATAGGCATCCGATATCGCGCGTCTGCGATCATAGTAGTCCCTGACGCGTTGCATCAGATCATTTAGATCATCCATCAACGCGGCGGCGGGCCCTGCGCGTGTGGATTTTTTCGGAAAGGCATCGATTTTGGGGGCCAGTGGATTTTCCCCAGTGAGCCCATTCAAAAACACATCTTCGAACGTTACGATCGCTGCGGTGTCAATCTGGGTGATATGCTGCAATTTTTGCGCAGCGGCCAGATCTTTGCCCGTCTGTTTTGCCAAAATGGCCACCAAATCGCGCACCAACCGCAGATCGTCTGCATCAAAATGGGCCTGTATGTCCGCAACCTGATCAACCACATCGTCCAGACCAAAGTTTTGAAAAATATCCCGCGGGGTACGGGGCTGCGCAAAGATATCGCGTTTGGCCAAAATGGCCTGAACCACCTTGGGCAATTCATGATCGCCTGCAAGTCTGGTAATATCGGACATAACGCCCAAGGCATTCGCATCAGACGCCAACATTTCCAATATTTCGTGACACAGCTGTTTGATGACGCGTTCATCAATCGCCATGAATTGGGGGCTGACGCCCGCTTCGCGCGGGAATTGGCGCAGCACGGCACCACAGAATGAATGGATTGTCTGAATTTTCAATCCGCCGGGTGTTTCGATGGCCTTGGCAAACAGGGTGCGCGCCTGCCGCAATGCGGTATCGTCGATGGTATCATCAACGCCCATTTCAGTCAGCGCCTGCCGCAGCGTATTATCGGGCTGCATCGCCCAGCTGCCCAGCCGTTCAAACAGGCGGTTTTGCATTTCGGTGGCCGCCGCCTTGGTATAGGTCAGACACAGGATGTTTTCGGGTGACACGCCCTGCAACAACAACCGCGCCACGCGGTCGGTCAGGACGCGTGTTTTGCCCGATCCCGCATTCGCGGACAGCCATGTTGACATATTGGGTTGCGCGGCCTGAACCTGACGTTTGGTGGCATCATTCATCTGTGTCATGTCAAATGCTCTTTCATTGGGTCATCGGATGGGGACCATTCGCCAAAACGTGTCATTGGATCATAGGGCGCGAAATCGCGATCCTGAAACAGGGCGCGCCGCGCGGTATAGCCCTGATTAGGGTCCTGATATTGGGCAATCAGTTTATAAAATTTGGCGCGTGCGGTTTCCAAATCCTCTTTGTCCAATGGGATTTTGGTGTCTGATTTGGTCCCTGACACGGCCAAAAACGCAGCATCCGCCACCTGCGCCGGCGCTAAATCGTCGAACGCGCCATCTTGGACCATCAGCGATAATAAATACAGTTGTTTGTCGAATTCCAACTGTTGTGGGCCCGTTGGGATTGTACCGGTTTTATAGTCATAGACGATGGTTTGGCCGCCAATATCGTCCAGTCGGTCCACCTTGCCCGTTAGGGTGAATTCCAGATCGGGCAGAACCCAGCGGCCTTTGCGTTCTAGCGCGATTGGGGTCGCGGTTAAACGGCGCTGGCGTTCTTGGGTCACGAACCAATCCGCCAGCCCTTGGATGCGATTGGCCCATTGAATACGGGTCAAGGCCCAAGGTGCCGCCTGTTCCAGTGCCGCATGGGTGCGCTCCATCAGGGCGTTTACACGTTGGTCATCTGGAATGGTGTCCCAATCGTTGATAAAGTTTTCGAAAATGTCATGCATCACCGTGCCGCGCAAACGGGCATCTGGTTCTGCGTCCAAATCATCCAAGGGAACGATCCGCAGCACATGTTTGGCATAGATGGCATAGGGATCGCGGATCAGCGTTTTGATTTCGGTCACGGATAATTTCGTGGGACGCGCGTCAACGGGGGGCACCACGCTGGGCCGTGTGGCGCGGGGCACCTGTGGGGCGTGGTCGAATATGGTGACACGGTCCAGCCATCTTTGCCCGCGGGCGATCATATCGTCCATCGCCTGTTTGCCGCCCTGATCGGGTAAACCGTTCAACAGGTTTTGCAACCGATTGATCCAGCGCGATGGCACGGTTTGCACGTCATCTGATTGCAGCGAACGAGTGATCCAGACATTTTGTAAACAGACCGAAGTTTGGAAATCATGCGCAGACAGTCCAATTTGCCGATCTGGCAGCAACAACCCAACCTGTTGGCGCATGGCGCGGTTGAACCACGGGTCTGCGCTGGGCGGTTCGGGCCATGTGCCTTCGTTAAGGCTGGCCAAAATGATGGTATCGGCGGTTTGCACCCGTGCCTCTAGGGTGCCAAGGATCATGATGTTTTCATGTGGCGTTTGATAGTCGCGCAGGCTGTCTTGGGCCAAAATGCCCGAAAACACATTGGCATAATCCTGACCAGACATGGCGGGCGCACTGTCCGCGGCTTGGGCCATTGTGTCGAACACGGATGATGCCATTTTGCCCGCTTTGTGCAGCCATAATTCGCCACTGTCGTTTGCCCCGTCCGTTGCGCTGTCAGACTGCGGCCCACCCGCAATCCGTTCGGCGCAGGATTTATGGATGGCAATCCAGTGATCAAAATCGGCCTGATCGGGCGGTATATGCGTCAAAAATGCGGATGTGACCCAATCGACCCATACGCCAATCCCGTCAATCGCGGCTTTGTCTGCAAATTTCGCCAAGATTTCGGGCGTGGGATAGGGGTTTACGTTTGACCGCAGATATAATTCCAATTCGCGGGTCAATCGCAGGTGCGTCCCGCGGTTTGCACCATCGGCCCCGCTGTTGGTTAGGGGGTGTTTCAGCAGCGCCAACAAATGCCCCGTTGTGACGCGCCTGATCATGATGTTGATCACATGGCGCAAAAACCGACCGGGGGGTGATAATTGCAGCGGCGTGCCCGCACTGTCATCAGGGATCACATCCCAATAACTTAGCGCGGCAGTGATTTGGCGGGTTAACTGGCGATCCGGGGTGATGACCGCGACAGTTTTGTTTTGGTCGACCGCCTCGCGCAGTTTCAGCGCGATGGCCAGCGCCTCGGACCGTTTTGACGGGGCGTTGACCCATGTAATATCACGGGTGGCATCCTGTAAATCGGCCAGGTTTGGGCCTTCGGCCAACCAACTGTCGGTGACGGGTGCGGGGCGCAGGGCCAGCGACATCAGCGCCGTGCGCGCCGTGTTGCGCGCAGTGTTTTGCGCCCATGGTGGAATATCGGCAGGATCATGGTTCAACTGATCGGCCACATGGGCCAACCGATACTGTGGGTGATCCTGTGCGCGTAACGGATCGCGCAATTTGTCCCAAGCCGTCGGGGGCATGTCACGGTCGTATCCGGGCAACACAACCATGCCCTGCGGTAACGTCATCACAGCTTGCATAAATTCCAGTGTGGCCCCGCGTGATCCGGTGGACCCCGCCACAATAACAGGGTCTAACACAGGGGAATTTTGCCATTTCTGGGCCAGTCGCAGCACTTGGGTCCGCAATAAATCTGTGGATGCGCCGGTGCCTGATCGTGCGGCCAAATACGATTGGATCAGCTGCACAAATTTCAACGTACGGTCCCAATGGCCCGATTGGTCTGTCACCTCAAGCCCTGCGATTTTTTCGGGATCGACCCCTTCGTTTTGGATTTCGTCCATCAGATTGGCCAAACTGTCCGCCAGATCAAAGGCAGCAGACCGCGCCGCCAAGTCCGGTTCAATATCCAGCAGCCGGTTGATCAGGCCCACCAATTCCAACCGAATGGCCAGATTGGATGTTTTTGTGTTCTGCGGAATGGTCTGGGCAAGGTTGTGCAAATTGGTGATCACATGCAGCCGCGGGTGCAATACTGCGCCGCGCTGTGTCAATATCTGGGTGATCCTGCGCTGCATTCTGGCTGTGTTTACAATGACATGCGCACGCGCCAACGCATCGGGCGGTTGGTGTTCAAACCGTTGCAGCAACCCTGTGACAAAGGTTTCTGCGAAATCCAATCCCAAATCGACGGCAAATAATTTATCTGTCATTCTGGCCCCAAATCTGCGGCTGCGGCGTTAAAACTGTCTTTGTTTCCAATATCATACCAGGGCGCATGATAAACCAAACCATGGGCGCGACCCTGTGCGATCAGCATGTCCCAGAGCACGTTCAAAGAAAAGACTTTTTCAGCCCTATCTGCCACGGGTGCCGTTTTTATGATCTGCACACTGGCATAGGTATAGGGCCCGCCGCGGCTGATTTTACCATGACTATCAATCGAAAAATCACCGCCCCCCGTACGGCCCATCGCCATTTCGGGCGGCACACATAGCAGCAGCGCATCCATCGTGTCAGGATCCCAATGTTGCGCCAAAGCGGCAATCGGATTGGGCCCCCGCCATAGGGTGTCAGAGTTCAGGGTGATGACAATATCAGTGTCTAATATGGGCAATGCGGCCTTTAATCCGCCGCCGGTATCCAAAATTTCGTCCTGCTCAAATGCGACATGAACATCCGTGTCGGCAAAATGTGCCTGAATTTGATCGGCGTGGTAATGGGCATTGACCACAACCGATCGGGGGCCAAAGGCGCGGACATGATCCAAGGTGTAATCAATCAGCGCGCGCCCGTTCAATTCCAACAACGGTTTCGGCCGGTCCACGGTCAATGCCCCCATCCGCGTTCCAAACCCCGCGGCAAATATCATGGCGGCTGTTTTATCAGGGTCTATCATGGGGATATTATCCGATTTCTATGGTTCGGCGTGGGTGCGGGTATGGTTAATACAATCACGCCGCGCAGGGTGGCAAGCTGTGGGTGCGCCAGCGCCTGCATGACGAAATCCCATGTGCGTGGGGCCCAATCCAGATAATGATGTTTGCCATCCTGTGCGGCCAATCTGGCAAAGCCACCCAAAATCCGCAGGTTTCGCAACAGGTTCAGCATGGCGCAGGCATGGGAAAATTGGTCGATGTCATACCCCAAATGCAGGCGAAACCGGTCAAACATCTGGTCACGCAGCGCCGGATCGATATTGCGGCGCACGTCAAACAACAACGATACAACATCATAGCAGGGGTGCGATAATACTGCGTCTTGGAAATCAATCATGCCCACACGGGCCAGACCCGCTGCATTTGGTGTCCAGATCAAATTTTCCGCATGGCAATCGCGCAGGGTGGTGCAGAAATTGGTGTCAAACACGGGCTGCGCATGATGCAATAGGTGGCCCAGAAATTCGGTTTTCTGGCTGTCTGACAGGGGATCGCAGAGATAAAAGTCAAAGAGCCGGTCCAGCAATGTCAGATACCGATCGGCCCCCATTCGGGTCAGGTCGGAACAGGGCTGCGATTGCGCCAAATGGGCCAAGGCATCAATCGCCGCGCCATAGCGTTGGGGTTGTAATTCTGGCGCAGTTCGGAATTCATCGGCAAAGCGTAATTTTCCCAAATCCTGAACAATCATGACGCCCAAGTCGTGATCACAGGCATAGACCTGTGGCGCACCCAGTCCAATGCCACGCAGATAGGTGGCGATCCGTTCGAAACTGCGCGTGCTTTCGGCCGCCTCGGGCGGGGTGTCCATTAAAATGGCGTGGGACTGCCCATCAATCAGGCGGTGATAATTGCGTTTGGACGCGTCTTGGGCGATGGGCACTTGGGTGGCAGCGGACCAGCCATGGTGCGCCACGAATGCGGTAATGCGTTCAGATCGGGGCGCACGCGGGATCATTGCGAACACACCTGTTCCAATCGAACGCGCCAATCCTGATTGGGTGCGGTGATCGTCAGGGTGCGCGCGTCCTCGGCTTGACCCACGGAAAATGCGATGTTCAATGCGGTTTGGGGTGTTAAATCCTGTAACCGGTCGGGCCATTCAATCAAACAGATGGCAGTGTCAAAGGCATCGTATAACCCCAGTTCAATAACGTCATCGGGGCCCGACAGGCGATACAAATCCGCATGCCAAATTTCGCCCAAATCGGTGTCATAGGTTTGAACCAATGTAAAGGTGGGCGATGGCACATCCTCGGGCGTGGATTGGTGGGATTGAATGATGGATCGCGCCAGAAAGCTTTTGCCCGCGCCGATGTCACCCGTCATCAAAATAACGTCGCCCGGACGCAACACCGCGCCAAAGCGGGCGGCCCATTGTGCCGTATCATCGACCGACGAAAGCTGGACAGAAAATGTGTGGTTTTTCATGGTCACACCATGCCAGCCCATGCCCCAAAGGACAAGCCGATTTCAAAGCTCTAAGCGCTGATCGTTATCAGATCTGAGTTAGATTTTGGTGATCGATCCAAATGGCGGAATGTGACAGCGGTATGCTGGTCTGGTAACGGCAATACGGTGCATTCAATTTCGCGCCCATCATCCAACATTACACGATCATGCCAAACCGTGCGGTGATCAATTTGTGACAGGAATTCACGTAAATCGCCCCAAAATGGACTGGGTCGTGAATGCAACTGCCATGCGTTTTGCGCCTGATCAAATGTGGTATCACGCATCGTTTAGCTTTCGCTGATGCCCCACAGGTCTTGGTGTGCTTCGTTTGATAGGATCATGGTGCCCGACATGGAAAACACGGCCACGGCGGTGTCCATCTGATCCAGCAGGCTGTAATAAAATTCCAGTTCGGACCGATATTTGCGGGTCACTGATACCTCGGCGGTGATGTCTTCGAACAGGAATGCCAAGGCCCCATCGGGGTGGGGGCGGCCCGAAATTCGGTAGATCTGACCATTGGGCAGATTCCACACTTCGCTAAATGTGCCTTCGGCGGCGGCGGCGACCAAGACGGCCAGTTTTTCGCGCCACGATGCGTAATTTTTCGGTTCTGGCATGATGTGGCGGTCGCGCAATTTATCGAACACTGACAGCAGGTTCGGCCGCGCGCTTAGGAATTCGGCAGGCAAAGTTGTCAGATCAACCAAGGCGGGGTTAAACAGCACCAGTTGGCGGTTACGGTCAAAAATGGCCAAGCCGATGGACAGCGTTGCAAATGTTTTGGTTAGAGTTTGCACAAAATTGCGCTGGGCCTGTTCTGCCTTGACCACAGCGGTGACATCCAGTGCGTAATATACGGTGCGGTCGTCGATTTCATGGAAATTTACATCAAACCAAAACTGTTGTCCGCGGGTGTTTTCGACCTGAACGCGTTCGTCTGATTGTTGCAGATGCGTTGCGATATCGTGCAAACGTTCGCCCAGCGCATCGGTCAAATTGCGAAATGCCAGATTGGATTCGATAATCGTATTGTTTTGGTTTGCTTGCCAGACCGGAAACGGGGTTGATTGCACCACACTTTCCACTTGGTCCAAAACATGTATCGTGCGGTTTTGGATGAATAAATCGCCCTGCCCAGCAGTTTCCGTCACGATAAAGGACATAACGCTATTGCGCAGCGGACTGACCTGCAACACGCCCCGATCATGGGGCCAATCCGATGCAATCGTGATGGGGCCCGTCAGCGCCGTAAAGTCCATGTCCAACAGATCGCTAAACCGTGCGGACAGAATATGGATAACCGCCTGCGTGGTGATGGGGATTTGTAACCGCTGCATCAGATCCAAGGCATCCGGCGACATCTGAATGATCCGTTGGTCAGACCAAATCCACCTTAGGACATTATCGGCTGGTGGGTTGATGTCATTGCGTTTGCGATACATGGCAAGTGCCGCCAAGATCAATAACCAAGCCAGCGTTGCCGCAACCGCCGCGAGCCATGCATTTTCCAACAAAACCATCCGCACAATCCATTTTTTGATTAAAATGTGCCGCAGATGGTTAAGAAATGGTTAACGGGTCAAAGGACTTGGTTTTCGCCCAGTTTTGTTGATTTCTGTTCCAGCATTTCACGGATCCAATTGATTTCGACAACAGCGCCACGGGGTTGCCCACGTTGTTTATTTGCGGCCAAGTCGCCATTGGCAAACACCAATGTTGCGCCTGTACGTTCCAGCAGTGTTTTTGCGATGAACAATCCCAACCCCATTCCATCGTATCCTTTGCGCTGGCCGCTGTGCGCCGACATGCGCCGTTTGCGCACGAATGGATCGCCGATGCGTCCAATCATTTCAACGGGAAACCCCCGCCCATCGTCCAAAATGCGGACGGTAATTTTATCGGGTGTCCATGCCAATTCGACCCAAACCTTGGACTGTGCAAAATCAACCGCGTTTTGTATCATGTTGCGCAGGCCGTGGATGATTTCGGGCCGACGATGAATGGTTGGGTGGTCGCTGGCATGGCTGTCTGTGCTGATCGAAATATCAATCACGATCCCACGATCTTGGTGTGGTTCTGCCGCGGTTTCAACCACCTCTTGCAGGGGGGCATAGCGCATGTGTTTGTCATCTTTGCCCGCACGGCCCATGCTGCGCATGATATCACGGCAGCGGTCCGCCTGTTCACGGATTAACCTAGCATCCTCTGCCAGATCAGGGTGATCGTGCAATTCGTCAATCAATTCCGTGCTGACCAATTTTATGGTCGCCAGCGGCGTGCCCAATTCATGCGCCGCCGCGGCCACAACGCCCCCCAAATCGGTCAGTTTCTGTTCGCGTTCCAATGCCATTTGCGTGGCAAATAACGCATCCCCCATGGTGTTGATTTCCTGTGTCACACGCCGCGCGTATAACGACAAAAACACAAACGCCACGCTGATTGCGATCCAATTTCCGAATACAAAAATATCAGCAATGCGCAGGATGAAATATTGTTCGGTTTCCAATTTAATATGGAAAAACCCCAAGAATGTTACGGCAACCAATCCCGTAATCCCGATCACCAAAACATAGCGCAGGGGCAAAGCGGACGATGCAATGACAACAGGGGCCACCAACAAAATACTAAACGGATTGTGCAGCCCACCCGTCAGGAACAATAATGCCGACAGTTGCAACAAATCGAACAGGATCATTCCTGTGTTTTCCAGTTCGGACAGGCGTTTCGTCTTGGGGTAAATCAACGCAGCCGCCAGATTCATCACCACAGACAGGCCCACAAAAAACAAACACCAAGCCAATTCCAACCGCAGATCATAGACCTGAACCGCCACTAAAATGGCCGCAAGCTGGCCCAAAATCGCAATCCAGCGGATCAAAATCATGGTGCGCAACCGGATCCATGTGCCCCCTTGGTTGCGGCGCATTACATTTACCATCTGGTCCGTCATCTTTGTCGCACCCTATTTTAATTTGGCGTTCTTTGGGTTACATGACTTGCATCGGTTCACACCAAAGTCAAAGGAAATGCCATGTCCGCTAAAATTCGCGTTCTTGCTCTGTCTGCAGTTGGGATTGGCCTGGCAGTGTCCTTTGCGGCTGTTTTGGGTGTCGGACCGATTGGCGCGGGCTCGGATGATCAGTTTGCCGAATGCCGCACCAGTATGGTTGCGGGTGGATCAGGCGCCATTGGCGGTCCGTTTGAATTGGTAAATGCCCAAGGCGAAACCGTCACCGACGCGGATGTCATTACCGAACCGTCCATTTTGTATTTCGGCTATACGTTCTGCCCCGATATCTGCCCCTATGACACCGCCCGCAACGCAGAGGCCGTCGATATTTTGGCCGAACAGGGCATTTCTGCAACGCCCGTGTTTATTACAATTGATCCAGAACGCGACACCCCCGAGGCGGTCGGCGAATTCGCATCCTATGTGCATCCCAAAATGGTCGGCCTAACAGGGTCGCCAGACCAGATCAAAGCCGCATCCAAGGCCTATCGCACCTATTATAATAAGCAAGACAGCATAGACGAATATTACTTGGTCGATCATTCGACCATGTCCTATCTGGTTTTGCCCGACCATGGGTTTGTTGAATTTTTCCGACGCGAAACAACACCCGAACAAATGGCAGAAACTGCGGCGTGTTTTATCACGAACATGTAATCCCTTAAGGGTTTGACCTTATTCAAAAATCGGACTAGCATTCCTTTATTGACGGAGGAATGAACGTGGCAGAAAATCTATCAGCAGAAATTGGTACAGACAATTCGCTTTTGCTTGTTGATGATGATGAGGCGTTTTTGAAACGCTTGGCCAAAGCCATGGAAAAACGTGGGTTTTCCGTCGAAACAGCCGGATCCGTTGCCGCAGGGCGTGCAATTGCGACGGCGCGTCCCCCTGCATATGCGGTTGTTGACCTGCGCTTGGGTGATGGAAACGGGCTAGAAGTGGTCGAAGTCCTGCGCAACAAACGTCCCGACAGTCGTATCGTTGTGCTGACAGGCTATGGCGCCATTGCCACGGCCGTGGCTGCGGTCAAAATCGGTGCGACAGATTATCTGTCGAAACCTGCCGATGCCGATGACGTCACCAACGCCCTCTTGGTCCGCGAAGAGGAATTGCCCCCACCCCCGGAAAACCCGATGAGTGCGGATCGCGTGCGCTGGGAACATATCCAGCGTGTCTATGAACTCTGTGACCGAAATGTCAGCGAAACAGCACGCCGTTTAAATATGCACCGCCGCACACTGCAACGCATCTTGGCCAAACGCAGCCCCCGATAAACGGCTATACCTGATACAGTTTTTGCACTTGATCCACACGGGTGCCGTCAGACAGCGCGACATCGCGGTAAATCTGATGGTCCACAAACCCCATCGCTGTGTAATACGCCAATCCCGAAACATTGTCGGTCCGAATGGTGGCATCCAACGTTACAACACCGGCTTGTTTTGCGGCCAATACCGTCTGGGTAAACAAGGCGCGCCCAATACCTTGGCCCTGCGCCCTTGGGTCCATAAAGCTGGCGATATAGGCCCGACCGGCAGGTTTATCCGCCTAATTGGTATACTGAAACCCCAACACATGACCATCACGCACCGCAACCAAACGCGACACCGCATCGGCATTCAATGCCATATGGTCCCAAAGCCTGTCTTGTGTAAATGGGGTGCGATATGCCGTGTTATCGCCCATCGCAATCAAACCGTTCATAATCCGAACCATGTCAGCCAGATGCGCCCGCTGGGCTGTCTCAATATTCACAACAACCCCTTTACGCGCGCAATATAGTCTTCTCGAACGTCCTTGGGTGCACGCAACCGTATCTGCAATCCCTCAAAAATCCCGCGATCTACGCGTCCAAATAATTTATCTGCCTCACTTTCGGAAAATCCGGCAATCTGCACCGCTTCCATCCAGGCACTCACCTTATCGGCGGCCTTGATCTGCCGCTTCACGGCAACCGGTGTTTTCGCGGGTAACCCAAACCGAATATGAATGGCCGCCATCAAACGATCATCCAATGCGCCATATTCCGCACCAATGGCGGCTTTGACTGGGGAAATCATATCGCCAATCACATATTCAGGCGCGTCATGCAGCAATGCCATCAAGCGCGTCGCTGGTTTTGCCTTGGGGTACATCCGGTCAAACAATGCCAGTACCAACAGCGAATGCTCCGCCACGGAATAGGCATAATCCCCCCGCGTCTGCCCATTCCACCGCGCAACAAAGGCCAAGCCATGCGCAATGTCCTCAATCTCGATATCCATGGGCGTCGGATCCAATAAATCCAACCGCCGCCCCGATAACATCCGCTGCCATGCCCGCTGCGCCACGTAAATACCCTCCATGTTCATGCTTTGTTTCGCATATCTTGCGCAGCATCTCAAACAAAAATGCATTCAGTTTTGTAAAAATACTCTCGGGGGG
>Ga0181593_10002731_pt1 | contig 16325 bp, 17 predicted proteins | sample 071ome_19_FD_133756 | JGI IMG/M metagenome (GOLD analysis project Ga0181593, IMG submission 133756) | Coastal salt marsh microbial communities from the Groves Creek Marsh, Skidaway Island, Georgia - 071413AT metaG (megahit assembly) | ecosystem: Environmental > Aquatic > Marine > Intertidal...
CTGAGCCGCTGGCGGAACCTTCTTCTTCACCTATGATGCTGTGGGAAGGGAAGGTTTCAGCAATGGCTTTTCGTAAACTGGCCTCAACACTTTTGTCCGCAATCGTAACAGGGGAGGCGTCGTCTTTGCGCTCCACATCAGGCAGTTGCCGGAACCAGGTTTCAATGATCGGGCGGCTGATACTGGTCAGCGAAGATGCAAATCGGGCAATTTCCGATAAGCTGCTCTCTGCCCTCGTGCCAGTCATCAGTTTCCGGCAGTTTCGGCAGCAATCTCATCTGCGGTTGGCAAGGCGGCAGGAGCACCGGACAATGTCCGCAACCAGGCGATCAGATTGGCTCTGTCCTCGGGTTTCTTCAGGCCCGCAAAATTCATTTTGGTGCCGGACAGCCAGGTCTTCGGCTTCTGCAGAAATCCGTTCAGGCTTGCGTAATCCCATACACCGCCTTTTTCGGCAAGTGCACCTGAATAGGAAAAGCCGCCATCGCGAGCCATGCTGGCATTGACGATGTTCCAGAGATTAGGGCCTACCTTGGCTGGCCCGCCTTCATCAAAACTGTGGCAGGCCGTGCATTTCTTGGCGAGTTTTTCGCCGGCCGAAACATTGGCCTCAGCCAGAAGGGCAAAGATAGGTTCAGGGCCCTTAGGGGCCTCGGCTTCAACCGTTGCACCGGTGGTTTCGGGAACTTCAATCGGGTAGGCGTTTTCAGCAAGATTTTGATGTGGAAGCATCACCTCAGCGACTTTTATTCCGCCCATGATCAGCAACCCGCCGCAAAGCACACCTGCCGCAATTTTGTTGAATTTAAGTTCGTCCATCGTATCCCCCAAAGCCGACACGGTCTTTCATATACTATTTGTCATAGCCTGAACCAGGATATCTTCACAAGCCTTGACGAAGTGGAATATACTCCAGATTACATTCAATTCCACCCCTTTTGACCAGTGTGAGGGCCCGCATGCGACCAAATGTCCCCCAAGATGGCAGATCGACAAGCTCAGGCCCGGTGGTTGTCGTGATACCTGCACGCATGGCATCAACACGTCTGCCCGGTAAACCGCTGGCCATGATCGGGGACGCACCCATGATTGTGCAGGTGATGCGCCGGGCCCGGGATGCCGGTTTCGGGGCGGATGAGCAAAGCCGGGTTGTCGTCGCCTGCGATGACCAGGCCATTGCCGATGCGGTCACGGCCCATGGAGGTGAAGCGATTATGACGCGGCCGGATCACCCGTCAGGCTCCGACAGGGTGGAAGAAGCACTTGAGCAGATCGATCCTCAGGGAAAATTTGAGTATGTAATTAATCTGCAAGGGGATCTGCCGGAAATTGATGCCCGGATTCTCCCGATGCTGGTCAAAGCGCTTGAGCATGACGGGGCGGATATCGCAACGCCGGTGGCGCCTGCCAGCGCAGATGAAGTGCCTCTCCCCCAGGTGGTCAAGGCCGCAATTTCCTTTGCCGATGGCAAAACCGGCCCGGGGGCGGTGGGAAAAGTGCTCTATTTCAGCCGTCATCCGATCCCATATGGAGGAAAGTCCGTTGACACGGACAGAAGCACCCAAACCCCGATATGGCATCATGTTGGGATCTATGCCTGGCGGCGTGCCGCTTTACGTCGTTTTGTGTCCCTGCCGCCCTCACCTCTCGAGATGGCGGAAAAGCTTGAACAGCTGAGAGCGCTGGAGAATGGCATGCGCATTTCCGCACTCGTTGTTGACAGCGCGCCGGGAGGTATTGATACTCCCGAAGATCTTGAACAGGCACGTGCCCGCATTCAGAAAATGTCAGGGGCAACAAAGGAATAGTTTCATGACCAGCACAAGCCCTGATAATATCATCGCCTACCAGGGTCAGCCGGGGGCGTATTCGCATCTCGCCTGCCAGCAGTGTTTTCCTGATATGGAAGCGCTCGCCAATGCCTCATTCGAGGACATGCTGGCGGCTGTTACGGATGGAAAAGCACGTTACGCCATGGTGCCGGTGGAAAATTCGGTGGCGGGACGGGTTGCCGATATTCATCATCTGTTGCCTTCTTCAGGTTTGTATATCATCGGGGAACATTTTCAGCGGGTTAATCATCACCTGCTGGGGGTCAAGGGCGCATCGCTTGATAATTTGCGTGAAGTGCACAGCCATGCTCAGGGTCTGGCACAATGCCGGGAAACCCTGCGTGAGCTTAACCTTACACCGATTATGCATCCGGATACTGCCGGGGCGGCCGCGGATATTGCCGCGCTTGGAGATAACAGCATTGGTGCCATTGCTTCACGTCTGGCCGCCGAAATCTATGGTCTGGATATTCTGAAAGAAAATGCAGAAGATCAGGATCACAACACCACAAGAATGCTGATCATGGCCCGTGAGCCGGAACAGCCGCCGGTGGATAACGGGCCGGTGATCACGACCATGATTTTCAGCCTCAGATCCGTGCCCGCAGCGCTCTACAAGGCGCTTGGTGGTTTTGCCACCAATGGTATCAATCTTACCAAACTTGAAAGCTATATGGTGGGGGGGCAGTTTACCGCCGCCCAGTTCTATATTGACGCCGAAGTGCATCAGGACAGTGATGCCTTCCGCTTTGCCATTGAAGAGCTTGAGTTTTTCACTAATCCGGGGTCAATCCGTATACTCGGCACCTATCCGGCGGACAGGGGAAGAAACGGGAGCAACCGGTAAGCTTTCCGCGATCCGGGCTTGCTCTTTTTGCCGGATTATCCCATACAGAAAGAAGGAAGGCTGGGTGGACGGTCGCCTTGCCTAACCGGTCAGGGCCGAGAGGCAGCAGCCAGGGCTTGGGTCAGGTCGGGTCGTCCAGTCTTCCGCCTCTTTATGCCTTCAGAGGTATTCCCCCTCATATGATGTGAGGAGGGTGCAAGACTGATCAGGAGCGGTGCATGGTCTCTTCCGCGGAGCCGGAAAAATTTGGAAACTCTGCTGCCGATATGGCATATCGCGTCCTTGCCCGCAAATACCGCCCTTCGACTTTTGATGAGCTGATCGGCCAGGAAAGCCTCGTTACGACCTTATCGAACGCGCTAAAAATGGGCAGGCTGGCCCATGCCTTTGTACTGACAGGCCTGCGCGGTATCGGCAAGACAACCACCGCCCGGATTATTGCCCGGGGGCTCAACTGCACCGGCGAGGACGGGCAGGGCGGCCCTACTCTTTCGCCTTGCGGGGTATGCTCTTCCTGTACCGGCATTGCTGAAGGTCGTCACGTGGATGTTATTGAAATGGACGCCGCCAGCAATACCGGTGTGGATGATGTTCGTGAAATCATTGATGGAGTTGGGTACAGGCCGCTTTCCGCGCGGTACAAGATCTATATCATCGATGAAGTTCACATGCTGTCCAAAAGTGCGTTCAATGCCCTTTTGAAGACTCTCGAAGAGCCGCCCGAAGCCGTCAAATTTATTTTTGCCACCACCGAGATACGAAAAGTTCCGGTCACCGTTCTGTCCCGATGTCAGAGATTTGATCTGCGGCGGGTGCCGGTGGACCGGATGGTGGCGCACCTTCAGCAGATTTGCGGCAAAGAGAATATCACGGCTGATGACATGTCGCTCTCGCGCATAGCCCGGGCCGCCGAAGGATCGGTGCGTGACGCGCTTTCCATGCTCGATCAGGCTGCGGCTCTTACCGCGGATAATATCACGGATGAGGCTGTTGCCGGTCTGCTTGGTCAGGCAGGACGTCAGGACGCGCTTCGTATCACCGAAGAGGCACTGTCCGGTCAGGCACCAGCGGCCATGGAAAGCCTTGCCCAGGCGGTAGGGCGCGGGGCGGAACCACAGATGGTCCTGCGGGATATGCTTGATCTTTTGCATCTGGCATCCCGGCTGGCGGCTGGCGGTGCGGCGACGGACCTGCCGCAGACAGAACAGGAAAGCCTTGCCCGTATGGCGGAAACATCGGGCATGGCACGACTGGTCAGGGCCTGGCAGATCACGCTCAAAGGTCATGGGGAACTTGCGCTTGCTCCGGATCCGAAAGCCGCCGCTGACATGGTGCTGATCCGTCTTGCCTATGCCGCCCAAATGCCCAGCCCGGCGGATCTTGTGCAAAAGCTTGAAAAATCCGGTGTGGCTGACGGCGTCGGAACCCATACCGCCACATCACCCTCTTCCGCATCTACGGCTTCCCTCGTTCCGCATGATGAACCGCAAAAATCTCCGGAGAGGGAAAACTCGTTTGCGCCGCCGCCACAGCCGGAAGAACAGGGGCAACATGTTGAGAATGTTCCACCTGTCCCGGCCGATGAGCCGCCGCTGACAGAAACTCTGCAAGAAAACGGCATGAAAGATGAGTGGCCTGTTCCGCCTCCTGATACCAAAGATGCCGAAGACGTCGATATGACCGCGGATCAACCCGAAGGGGTGTCATCTGTTCCGGTTCCGCCACCTGAAAACATGGCTGCGATGGCGAGTTTGTTTGAGGCCCGGGGCGAGCTTCTTCTCGCGGCGACAATCCGGACACGTCTTCGTTGTGTCCGTTTTGAGCCGGGTCAGTTTGAATTTTCAACAGATGCCGACATCGACCCTGCTGTGCCCAGGCAGATCGCGTCCCAGTTGCTGGAATGGACAGGATTGCGCTGGATTGTTTCCATCAGCAACGAAAAGGGCGGCGCCACGATTGATGAGCAGGATCAGGAGAAAAAGGCAAAGGATATCGCGGCAGTCTCCGAACATCCGCTTATAGCCGCTACCCTGACGGCGTTCCCGGGGGCAAGCGTGACGGAGATCAGACCGGCTGAAAATCTGCCGGAAGCTCCACCTGAAGACGATGATGAATTTGAAGAAAAAGGGGAAGCCAGTCATGCGTAATCTTGCCGGCATGATGCAGAAAGCAAAGGAAGTGCAGCAGTCAATCGCCCGGATGAAGGAAGAACTGGCGGAAATGCGGTTCCATGGCGAGGCGGGTGGCGGTGCCGTCGCAGTTGAGACGGATGGCCGCGGCATTGTGCATAACGTTACGCTGAGCCCGGATATTATCGGGCTTTCATCATCTGAAGATGTGGCCATGCTTGAAGATCTGATCCAGCTGGCCGTCAATGATGCGAAAGCCAGCGCTGATCAGGCAAGAGAAGAGAAGCTGAAATCACTGACAGGAGGCCTGCCACTTCCTCCCGGCCTTGATCTGCCGTTCTGATACGGGGTCAATCTGATGTCCAGCACTGACAGCCCACTTGAGAATCTGATCCGTCGGATGGCAAGATTGCCGGGGTTAGGCCCCCGGTCAGCACGGCGGGCTGTTCTGCATCTTCTGCGTAATCGTGACCAGCTGATGCTGCCGCTGGCTTCGGAACTTGATCAGGTGGGACGCTCCATCCGTAGCTGCATCGAATGCGGTAATTACGACACGCAGGATCTTTGCCGGATCTGCCGGAATACCAGCCGGGACAAAAGCCGGATTTGTGTTGTTGAAGATCTGGCGGATTTATGGGCGATGGAAAGAGCGGCTGTCTATACGGGCCGTTATCATGTTCTGGGCGGGGTGATGAACGCAATAGATGGAATCGGGCCGGATGCTTTGCGTATTCCCTATCTTGTGGAAAGGGCTGGCGCCCCGGAAACAGAAGAAGTCATTCTAGCAACTTCCGCCACCGTCGACGGGCAGACCACCGCCCATTATATCGCGGAAAAGCTTCAGCTCTGTCAGGTCAATATCACACGGCTGGCCCATGGTGTGCCCGTTGGTGGGGAGCTTGACTATCTTGATGACGGCACACTTGCCCAGGCGATGAAAGCCCGGCAGACGCTCATCATTTAGGCGCTGATTTATCACAGGCTCAGATATTTCAGGAAAACGAGCGATACGTCTCTGCAGCAGGTCAGTCCAGCAGTTTTGGCTGATCTCCCGGGGTTGGCGGGGAGGGCGTGCTTTCCTCCACTTCAATGCGTTCTATAGCTTCGCTGCGCTGAGTGATCTTGCGGGTTGAAGTGGTGATTTCACTGATATCCTTCTGGGCCATGGCAAAATGCTGGCTGAGATTGCCAACCCGCTTATCCAGACGCGTGATATCTTCAAGAAGTCGCGCAACTTCGGCCTGAATCACCGTGGCCTGCTCCCGCATTTTCACGTCTCTCAGGATGGCGCGGACCGTATTCAGCGTTGCCATCAGGGTGGTTGGGGAGGTCAGATAGACACGTTTTCTGAAACTGTCTTCCAGTACCTTCGGGTGGTGGGTGTGAAATTCGGCATAGACAGCCTCGGAGGGCAGAAAAAGCATGGCGCTTTCCGCGGTCTCTCCGGTGATGATGTATTTGCTTGCGATCGCATCCACATGGGTGGCAAGAGCGGCGGCAAGTTTCTTTCTTGCGGCAAGCCGGGCGGTGTCATCCTCGGCTTCGCCAAGTTCATACCAGGCTTCGAGGGGAAATTTGGCATCGATGACGATCGGCCCCGGCGGATTAGGCAGGAGCAGAAGGCAATCCGGCCTTGATCCGTTGGCAAGCTTTGCCTGAAATTTATAGGCGTTCGGCGGCAGCACCTGCCGGACAAGGTTTTCGAGCTGCATCTCTCCATAGGCACCACGGGCCTGTTTGTTGGAGAGGACGTTTTCGAGCCGCGTGGTCTGGGCCGAAAGCTCGGTCAGGGAAGCGTGCGCCTTGTCGATCACCGCAAGCCGGGATTGCAGATCCCCGAGTTTCTGGCCGGTGGCCTCCGCCTGTTTACGCAAGGTCTCATTAAGGTTGCGTTCCTGATTCTGTAATTGGGTGGACACCTGGGCCTGAAGGGCGCCGGCCATCTGGGAAAGCTGTTCCAGCTGACCTTTGATCTCGCCGACATGCAGGCCTGCCTCGGGGGTGGTGTTGGGGCGGCGAAGAAGAATGATCGCAATGAAAACGGCCATCATCAGCATCAGAAGTAGCAATATGACTATCAGGTTGTCCATCTTATCCGCATCGTCAACGTCTCAGGGCTTGACCTAGTGTGACGCTTCTTCTACCCCATTGACAAGAGATTTGATCTCCAATTGCGAGAAAGGCATTTCAGATGGCGATCCGACCCATAGTTCTTGTTCCTGACCCGGTGCTCCGCCAGAAGGCAGCACCTGTTGCCAGGGTCGATGATACGATCCGGGAGCTGATGGACGACATGCTGGAGACCATGTATGACGCGCCCGGGATCGGGCTTGCTGCCCCGCAAATCGGTCTTTCCTCCCGGGTGATTGTCATGGATTGCAGCGAGGATGACGAAGAACCGCAGCCGCTGAAAATGGCTAATCCTGAAATTATCTGGTCATCGGAGGATACCGAGACCATGGAAGAAGGATGCCTTTCCATTCCCGGACATCGTGGTGAAGTCACCCGGAAACGGGCCGTTTCTGTCCGTTATCTTGATGAGAACGGGACGGAGCAGGAGCTCACCACCGAAGGTCTGCTTGCGGTGTGCATCCAGCACGAAATCGACCATCTCGACGGCGTTCTGTTCGTGGATTATCTCTCGCGCATCAAACGTGACATGATCCTCCGGAAAATGGCCAAGGAAGCCCGCCAAGGGGTTTAGCAAAGAGGGCAGAGGAAGCATATGGCAGCACGTCGCAGCATTGTCTTCATGGGAAGTCCGGATTTCGCCGTGCCGTCGCTTGTGGCCTGTGCACGGGCGCATGATGTCAAGGCGGTGTTCAGCCAGCCGCCACGCAAACGTGGGCGCGGCATGGCCGTTCGGCCGTCACCGGTTCATCAGCACGCAGATGAGCTGGGGATAGAGGTTTTCACCCCCACGAGGTTTGATGATACGGCCCTTGCAGAACTAAGAGATATCAGGCCTGAATTCCTTGTGGTTGTGGCTTATGGGATCATCCTTCCCCTGAGGGCACTTGAAACGGCGCGTGTGGCGGCTATCAATGGCCATGCGTCACTCTTGCCGCGCTGGCGCGGGGCCGCGCCTATCCATCGGGCGATTGCGGCGGGTGACCCGGAAACAGGTGTCACCACGATGCTGATGGAAAAGGAGCTTGATGCCGGGCCTATGCTCCTGAAACGGGTAACGCCTGTCCTGCCCGATGATACCACCGGCCGTCTTCATGACAGGCTGGCTGATATGACCGCTGAAGCCCTGCTTGAAACACTTGATCGATACGATGAGATTATCCCCGAGGTGCAGGATATATCCGGGGTCACATGGGCTGAAAAAATCACCCCTGCTGAGGCGGAGATCCATTTCAATCAGCCCGGGGATGTTATCGAACGCCGGATACGGGCGTTTGCCCCATTCCCGGGTGCGTGGCTTTCCTATGGTGATGGCAGGGAACAGCGACGGCTCAAGGTGCTTGCCGGCAGGATCAGGTCTTGCGGTGATATCAGTAAAAAGATATCTGCCGGTGAGGTTCTGGGCCAAGGGGATGAGGGTGGACCTTTGATTGCGACAGCTGATGGTGCGATTGAGCTGGTGCGGGTTCAGCCCCAGGGCAAACCTGCCATGGATGGTCGTGCTTTTCTCAATGGCAATGCCCTGCCGCAGGTGATTTTGCCATCGGAGACCTGTTGATGCCGCGTTATCTTATTCGCATGGAATATGATGGTGCCGGTTTTGTCGGCTGGCAGCGTCAGGACAACGGACCCTCGGTTCAGGCCGCACTGGAAGATGCGGCCAGCGCCATTATAGGCGGCAGGCAGAAGATTGCTGTTCAGGGTGCAGGGCGAACCGATGCCGGTGTTCACGCTACCGGCCAGGCGGCGCATCTTGATCTGCCGGATCCATTTGATCCTGATAAATTGCCGCTCGCCCTGAACGCGCATTTGTCGGCAGATATCCGCGTCTGGTCAGCTCGTGAAGTCAGCCCGGAATTTCATGCCCGTTTTGATGCGGTCGGGCGTGCGTATCGGTATCGTATCTCAACCCGGCGCGTTGCTTCTGCGCTTGAGCGGGGGCGTGTCTGGCATGTGCCGGCTGATCTCGATATTGCGGCGATGCAAGAGGCGGCGAATCATCTGCTTGGCAGACACGATTTTACTTCATTCCGGGCGGCCCAGTGTCAGGCGCAATCGCCTCTGCGTACATTGGATCTTCTCTCCCTTGAACGTGAGGGGGACGAAGTGGCGCTCATCGCTGAGGCCAGGTCTTTTCTGCATCACCAGATCCGTAATATCACCGGCACGTTGGTACTTGTCGGCAGGGGTAAATGGCAACCCGGTGATGTTCTTACCGCGCTTGAGGCAAGAGACAGGTCTGCCGCCGGGCCGACCGCGCCGCCCGAAGGGCTTTATCTTACGCGCGTGGATTACCCTGAGGCCGGACCGGCTAGCTGAAGCTGAGCATGGGATGGATGAAGGTGACGATCAGCATCCCGTTGATCATTTCGACCGCCATCATCAGAATGACCATGGCCGCACCCAGCCATCCGCTGCGCCCTAGGCTTAATGTTGCCGCTGACCAGGTGGCCCAGATCAGCCACAGCGCCACCATAAGAAGAATGATGTTGCCGGCACCGACGCCAACAGCGCTGATCGGCCCGAAGATCAGCATCACGGTCATGAGAACAACAATGCGAAGATTGCCGACCCAGGTCACCGACAGGATGAAGGCAACAAAACGTGGCATCAGCCCAAGACGCGCGATCACCAACTGGCTGATAACGGGAAAGGACAAAGCATCAACAAGGGCAAGCAGACCGAGGAGCACAACCGTCCACATATTGCCAAGACCAAGTATCAGGGCGCCGTTAAGAAGGGTGACGAGGAAACGAAACCAAAGCGCATCCCATATAGCATCGGGGGCCTGACGGATGGCATCGGTGCTCGCGGGATCAACACGGCGCAACGCCAGATTCATTCCGTAGGTAATGCCGTTGATGATGGCGCCAAAGCCTGGAGGTGCTGGTATCATGCGGACTCGCTTTGCCGGTATGCGTCGAAGAAACGATCAAGCATCTCGACATAGATGTTTTTCAGCAACGTGATATCGGAAAGAGAAGCATGCTCATTGATCTGGTGCATGGTCTGGCCGACAAGCCCGAATTCCACCACATCGGCATAGTCTGCAATGAAGCGGGCATCTGACGTCCCGCCTGATGTCGAGAGTTCCGGTGTGTGACCGGTCATTTTTTCTACCGCTGCGCTCACGATATCGGTCAGTTTCCCGGGGCTGGTGATAAAGGGCGAGGCGGACTCATGCCAGGAAATGGTGTAATTACCCCCGGTTTCATCGAAGTGACGGGTAAGCCAGGATTTAAGACTATCCGCGCTATGATCAGATCCATACCGGATGTTGAACCTGGCGGTGGCTTTATGCGGGATTACATTACTGGCCGGATTTCCCGTATCAATACTTGTTATGGCTGCGGTACTCGGCCCGAAATGGGCATTTCCCTCATCTATCTTTCCTTGGGCAAGGGGCGCAAGCATCCGCATCAGATGTGGCAGGGGGTTATCGGCCAGATGGGGATAGGCTACATGGCCCTGGCGGCCTTCAACCTCGAGTGTGCCGGAGAGTGAGCCGCGGCGTCCGTGTTTGATCATGTCGCCGATTTTATCCGGATTGGTCGGCTCACCCACCAGAAAGACGTCGGCCATCAGCCCTTTTTCCTTCACCCACTTCAGCACCGGCTTCGTGCCATTGATCGCATCACCTTCTTCATCGCCGGTGATGAGCAGGCTGATCTGGCCTGTCGCCTCCGGCCGGGTTTCAATCCGGTGTGCGACGGCGGCAAGGAAAGCCCCGATAGCACCTTTCATATCCACCGCACCTCTGCCGTGGATATTTTCCTTACTTATGGCGCCGGAAAAAGGATCATGCGCCCATTCTTCGGCCGCCCCCGGCGGAACTACGTCGGTATGACCAGCAAACCCGAAATGAGGCCCGCCGTTTCCCCGTATAGCAAACAGATTCTGCACCCGGGCCTCACCTTCACCAAAAGGAAGCCGGTAGCAGGTAAACCCAAGGGTTTTGAGGAAGGTTTCGATGAGCTCAAGCGCCCCACCTTCCGCAGGCGTTACCGAAGGGCAACGAATAAGGTCACGGGTCAGTTCATGTTCAGGGGCGAGCGTGGTCATGCGATATTCAATCCCTCAGAAGATCATTGATAGAGGTCTTGGATCTTGTTTTCTCATCCACTTTCTTGATGATCACGGCACATCCGAGATTTGGTCCGGGTGTGCCATCGGGGAGCGGCTTGCCCGGCATGGACCCCGGCACGACCACGGAATAGGCAGGCACGCGGCCCATATGGATTTCTCCGCTCTCACGGTCAATGATCTTGGTGGATGCGCCGATGAAGACGCCCATGGAGAGAACAGCGCCCTGTTCCACCACCACGCCTTCGACGACTTCTGATCTGGCGCCGATAAAACAGTCATCTTCGATGATGACCGGCCCAGCCTGGAGAGGTTCAAGCACGCCGCCAATGCCTGCGCCGCCGGAAAGATGGACGTTACGGCCGATCTGTGCGCATGAACCCACGGTTGCCCAGGTGTCCACCATCGTGCCGCTGTCGACATAGGCGCCAAGATTGATGAAGCCCGGCATGATGACAACACCCGGCGCAACATAGGCGGATTTGCGCACGACGCATCCCGGCACAGCACGGAAACCTGCGGCACGAAAACGTTCGGCATCCCAGCCGGAAAATTTCGACGGCACTTTATCCCACCAGGTGGCGGCACCAACGCCGGGATAATCCGGTCCGCCGGGGATCACGACCATGTCATTCAGACGGAAAGACAAAAGCACCGCTTTCTTGAGCCACTGATTAACAACCCAGTCCCCCGGGCCACGCTGTTCGGCAACCCGGGCTTTGCCGCTGTCGAGCAGCTCAAGCGCGTCGTTAACAGCTTCCCGGACAGCCCCGCGTGTTTCCAGTGTCACGCTGTCCCTGTTTTCCCAGGCGTCGTCGATGGTGTTTTCAAGATCAGTGCTCATGCGTCTCTCCGTTTGTTCTGTCAGTCCGGCCCGTCATATTTGTCTTAAAAAGGTTTTAAGGTCATGGGCGATAAAATCAATGTATGTGGTATCCGTCTCTTTTCCGGGGCTGTCAGGTTCATGTTTCAGCAAAACCGTTGTTATGCCCATTTCAGCCGCAGGTTTCAGGTTAACAGCCATATCCTCAATCATGACAGCGGTTTTTGCTTCAAGCCCGGTCAGGTCCAGCATTTCCCTGTATATGACCGGGTCCGGCTTGGGCCTGTGCTGCGATTCGATAATATCGTAGACGTAATCGAAATGATGCCTGATGCCATAGGCGTCAAGAATGCGCGTGGCGTGGCGCGTGGTTCCGTTGGTGAAGATCACCTTACGCCCGGGCAGGGCGCCGATCCTTTTATCGAGTTCTTCGTCATAAGAAAGCTCAGAGAGGTCAATTTCATGGACAAAGGCCATGAATTCAGCGGGGTCCATCCCATATTCCTTCATCAGCCCCGAAGCTGTGGTGCCGTAGCGGTGAAAGAGGTCTTTCTGGCGGGCAAGGGCGGAGTTCCGGTCAAGATCAAAGAGATTCTGGATAAATAGCGTCATCCGGTCGGAAACCTGGCTGAACAGGCCGGAAGCCGCCGGATAGATCGTATTGTCCAGATCAAAGATCCAGCCGGTATATCTGTCGGTGTTAAAAAGGTGCTCGGAGTTTTTCATCTCAACTGTGCCAACAGGGGTTCAGGCTTTGGTTTTATCCCCGGGTAATGATGGTGCCGATGCCGTGTTCGGTGAAAAGTTCAACCAGCACGGCGTGGGTTTCGCGTCCGTCGAGGATAACCGCACCTTCACATCCGCCCGTCACCGCATCAATGCAGGTCTGCACCTTGGGAATCATGCCGCCGCTGATCGTGCCATCAGCAATCATGGCTTTAGCCTCGGTAATCGATAATTGCTGGATCACGTGGCCGTCCTTATCCATCACGCCGGGAACATCGGTGAGCATAAGCAGGCGTGTTGCCCCCATTGCCGCGGCAATGGCTCCGGCGGCGGTGTCGGCGTTGATATTATAGGTGGCGTTATCCTCATCTGCGGCTACCGGTGCGATCACCGGAATCATCCCGGCATCGATCAGGGCGTCAATGACTGAAGTACGGATATCTGCCGGCTCCCCGACAAAACCGAGATCCACATGATCTTCAATATTGCTGTCACCGGCTTTGACCCCGAGCTTGCGTGCCCTGATCAGCCCGCCATCCTTTCCCGATATGCCAACAGCAGAACAGCCGGCCCGGGTGATCGCTGAGGCGAGGGATTTGTTGATCCCGCCACTGAGCACCATTTCCACCACCGATATGGTTTGCGCATCGGTGACGCGCAGCCCGTTTATAAAAGACGAGGGGATATCGAGTTTTTCGAGCATTGCCCCGATCTGCGGGCCGCCACCATGAACCACCAGCGGGCAGGCCCCCACCTGATGCAACAGAACCATGTCTTCGGCGAAACTCCGGATTGCTTCCTGTTCCCCCATGGCATGGCCGCCAAACTTTACCACCAGCCGGTGACCGGAATAGCGGCGCATATACGGAAGGGCTTCTGTCAGCACTTCTGCCTTGGCAAGCCATTCGTGGCGAATATCAGGAGCGGTAGAGCCTGTGGTCGTCATGATTTCATATCCCTTATGATATCAGGACAGGTTTTGCCCGAATTTTGCAAGTCTGGCAAGGGAATGCGCCGCCGGAAGGTCTCATTCCGGGTTTGCGAGTTCGGTGATATGCGCACGCAGCTCAGGAATACCAAGCCCTTTTTCCGATGATGTGACAAAGACGCCGGGCCAGGCCGCCACGTGACGGGCGGCTTCATCGCTGGTCTGTTTTTCCACGTCGGCCGCTTCCTTTGGCTTCAGCTTATCCAGTTTGGTCAGCACCACCGCCCATGAAATGGCCGCGTTATCAAATATTTTCATGATCTCCCGGTCGGCGGTCCCAATGCCGCGGCGGCTGTCCACAAGAAGCATGACCCGCCGGAGGGATGCCCTGCCCTTGAGAAAAGCCAGTGTCAGCCCGGTCCAGGCACGGATATCGGATTTTGATGCCTTGGCATACCCATAGCCCGGCAGATCAACGAGAGAGATACGTCCGCCAAGATCAAAGAAATTGAGCTGGCGGGTGCGTCCGGGTGTTTGTGAGGTCCGGGCCAGTGCCTTTTGTCCGGTAAGCGCGTTCAAAAGGGAAGATTTTCCCACATTCGAACGGCCGGCAAAAGCCACTTCAGGCAGGTCCATGGGCGGCAACTGGCCGATATTGGTGGCGCCTGCCGTAAAGGTGCAGGGTCTGGCAAAAAGTTTCCGCCCGTTTTCGATCAGGATATCCTGATCCGGATCGCCAGATGCCGTCATGTCGTCAGCCAGCCTTCCCCGCCTTCACCGATCGCATGATCGCCCATTGCTGAACGATGGATAAAAGGTTGTTCCAGGTCCAGTAAATGACAAGGCCAGCCGGGAAGGTCGCCAGGAGGAAGGTGAACATCAATGGCATGAATTTGAAGATTTTGGCCTGCACCGGATCAGGCGGCGGCGGGTTCAGCGACATCTGAACAAACATCGTGATGCCCATCAGAATGGGCCAGATGCCGAGATTGATGAAATCAGGCAGACCGGCTGTGCTGAACGGCAAAAGGCCGAAGAGATTGATCATCGAGGTCGGGTCTTTGGCCGACAGATCAGCCACCCAGCCGTAAAACGGAGCGTGGCGCATTTCGATGGTGACAAACAACACCTTGTAAAGGGCAAAGAAGACAGGGATCTGAAGCAGAACAGGAAGGCACCCTGCGGCCGGGTTGATCTTCTCATCCCGGTAGAGTTTCATCATCTCCTGCTGCTGGCGTTGGCGGTCATCTGAAAACCGTTCCCGCAATTCCTGCACCTTGGGGGAGAGTTCGCGCATTTTGGCCATGGATTTGTAAGATTTGTTCGCCAGAGGGAAGAAGGCAATCTTGACCAGAACCGTCAGGGCGAGGATAGCCAGTCCGAAATTCCCCAGAATGCCGAAAAACCAGTTGAGCGCATGGAAAAACGGTTTCGTCAGGAAGGGAAACCAGCCCCAGTCAATCGCGTGATCAAGGCGTTCAATGGAAAGTTTTTCGTTATAGCCGAGAAGAACATTGATTTTTTTCGGCCCGGCGAAAAGATGGAACTCCCGGCTCAAGGTTGCTCCCGGTTCAAGACGCACGGTTGCGGTGCTCAGATCCACCTGTGCGGGCGAACCATCACCACCGGGGCGGCGGAACCCAAAGGTCACGTCATCCTGTTTTGACGGGATCAGTGCCGTCAGCCAGTATTTGTCGGTAACACCGATCCAGCCGTTGACGCCATTGCTCTGGAATGTCTGTCCGGCGGGGCCGATATCGGCGATATCGTCGTAATGGACTTCGGTTTTCTCATCTTCAGCGAACACACCGATGGGCCCTTCATAAGAGATAAAGAAATCCGAAAGGCTGGGCAGGTTGCGGCGGATGCGCGCAAAATGGCGGACATCAACGCTGTTGCCGCTGCCATTGGTGGCTTCGGCACGAACGGTGACCATATAGCCGTCATCGATAGTGTAGATGAGCCGGTAGCTCATGCCGTCGTCAGCCTGATGGCTGAGCGTAACAGGGCTTGCGGGGGAAAGGCTGGACGCATCGGCCTCCCAGGTGATGTTCTTGTCCACCAGACGCTGGCCGGTCGGGTCGAGAAACAGAATTTCGGCAAAGTAACTGTCCGGGTCGCCTGTTTGCCTGAGCAGGGGCACCCGATCTTCGTCATCAGCAGAGCTGAGGCCGTAAGAAAGGAGTTTGAGATCGTCAAGCCGGCCGCCGGCTGTGGAGACCGAGCCACCAATAAGAGGCGTTGCGATGGGCACACGCGCAGCGGAGATCACCGCGGAAATGGGTTCGTTTCGGGAAATTACTATTTGCTCGCCGGTTGCGGCGGGAAGATTTTCCACGGTCTGGACGGGGAAAGTGTCCTGCTCAACAGGTTCTGGCATGAAATAGATCTGATACACCACCAGAATAAGCATTGATATGGCAATGGCGGCGATCAGATTCCGGTTGTCGGAATTCATCGAAAATCACTCCTCAGATTTGAGCGGTGGCGATAACCCTACTCATTGTTTTCGCATTTTTCACGGGCATCTTCCGAGGCCCCTGAAACAAAACCCGGCACCGGATCGTATCCCGAACCACCAAAAGGATGGCAACGGGCCAGACGCCTGGCTGTTAAATAAACACCTTTACGTGCGCCATGCAATTGAATTGCGTCAATGGCGTAGCGCGAACAGGACGGCTCATACCGGCAGGTTCCCCCGATCAGCGGCGAAACACACCACCGATATATACGAATGGGAAGAAGAATGACCTCAAGCACACCCTTCTGAAACAGATCTTTACTGCCGGTTATAAGGTTTCCGGGGGCCATCAGTTTGCTTTCTTCC
>Ga0181593_10002732_pt1 | contig 16319 bp, 16 predicted proteins | sample 071ome_19_FD_133756 | JGI IMG/M metagenome (GOLD analysis project Ga0181593, IMG submission 133756) | Coastal salt marsh microbial communities from the Groves Creek Marsh, Skidaway Island, Georgia - 071413AT metaG (megahit assembly) | ecosystem: Environmental > Aquatic > Marine > Intertidal...
CAGCAGCCTCGGAGGTGATGAAAGCAGCCTAAACCCAACCTGCAATTTCCCCTAATCTCCGTCCCCCCACGGAGTAGCCCCGGAATCTTACCCCCCCCTCAAGATTCCGGGGTTTTTCATTGAGGGCCAGTGTAAATCGCGTAACCTAGGGCTTGTTGTTTTTACCGGTCCCAAAGAAACCTTCAGACATCTTCTGCCACATTTCCATGTTTTTCTTACTCATGTCAGTAAAGGCTTTCATCGGGTTGTTCTGCATCATGTCTGAGAAGCTATCTTGCAACTGTTCCTGCTGGTGCTGGAAAAACGCCAGGCTCTGGTTCATGAATTCGGTAAAGGGCTGGTGCGGGAGCTGGCCATAATAACGAATGAAAGTCTTGAGATTGTCCGTGGTGAACAGGGGATTGTTTTCTGACTCCTGTTCTATGATCAGCTGTAACAGGACACTGCGCGTAATATCCTCACCGGTCTTGCTGTCGAGCACTATAAAATCGATACCCTCGACAATGAAATCACGAATGTCCTCAACCTTGATGTACTTGCTGGTGTGTGTATCGTAAATACGCCTGTTCGGGTATTTCTTGATGATGCGGATTTCATCATCCGCAGCCTGCTGCCCATTACCATTTTTATCAGCCATGGTGCCTTCTCCCCCTGATATGTTTTAACTATTTGCCTGACTGGCGGTTTATCTGGCTATTTATCCAAACCACCCATACACAGGTATTTAATTTCCAGGTAATCATCCATGCCGTATTTGGAGCCTTCCCTGCCCAGGCCCGATTGTTTTACCCCACCAAAGGGTGCCATTTCGTTTGAGATTATCCCTTCATTGATACCGACCATCCCGTACTCCAGTGCCTCCGAAACGCGCCAGATACGGCCGATATCCCGTGTGTAGATATAGGAAGCCAGACCAAAAACCGTATCGTTGGCGATGGCTATCGCTTCCTCCTCTGTACTGAACTTGATCAGGGGTGCGATGGGACCGAAAATTTCACGGTTGGCCACACGCATGTCCATGGTGACGCCGGTGATGACCGTAGGCTCAAAAAAACAGGCGCCAAGACTGCTGCGCTGCCCGCCCAGTATGACGTTTGCACCCTTTTCCAGCGCATCCTTTATCAAGTGATCCATGGAGTCCACGGCCAGGGTATTGACCAGCGGACCGATGTTAACGCCCTCTTCCACGCCATTGCCCATCTTGAAGGATTTAACCCGTTCGATGATTTTTTCTGCAAAGGCATCATGGACACCTTCCTGAACCAGCAGGCGATTGGAGCACACACATGTCTGCCCCGCGTTGCGGTACTTGGAGGCCATTGCCCCATCCACAGCCGCATCAAGATCAGCGTCATCGAACACAATAAAGGGGGCATTTCCGCCCAACTCCATGGTGGTTTTCTTGATGGTCGATGCACTCTGCGCCAGCAGTTTGCTGCCGACTTCCGTCGAGCCGGTAAAGGACAGTTTGGCAATGCGCGGGTCATTGCACAGGATGCTGCCGATATCCCGTGATTTGGTGGAGATAATCACATTGAAAACACCAGCGGGAATGCCGGCCTGCTCAGCCAGCACCGCCAGGGCGATCGCTGACAGCGGGGTTTCCTTCGCGGGTTTGACGATAAAGGTACATCCAGCCGCCAGTGCCGGGGCCGCCTTGCGGGTAATCATGGAACTGGGAAAGTTCCAGGGCGTGATAGCCGCAACCACACCCACGGGCTGCTTGATCACGACAATACGCTTGTCTGGCGCGGGACCCGGGATGGTGTCACCGTAAACCCGCTTGGCTTCCTCCGCAAACCATTCCACATAGTTGGCCCCATAGGCAATTTCACCCCGGGATTCTGCCAGGGGTTTACCCTGCTCCAGGGTCATGATCAGGGCCAGGGTTTCCTGGTTTTCCAGGATCAAATTGAACCAGTTTCTCAGGATGCCGGCACGCTGCTTTGCTGTCATGGCACGCCAGGCGGGAAAGGCCTGTTGTGCAGCGGCGATTGCGGCATCAGTATCAGCCTCCGTGGAATCCAGCAGCGTGGTAATCAACGATCCGTCAGCCGGATTCAATACATCGAAGGAAGCCGCAGCATCACCCTGCCACTGGCCGTTGATGTAGCTGCCATTTTTCTCGAGGAATTGCTGGTAACTGGTCATAGGCTGGTTTCCTTAAAGATCAACATCTGGTATTTTGCACTGCACAATTCTGGAAATCAATGCCTGTCTGCTTCCCTGAATCAACAGCGGGGCTCAGGGCCAATAACCCGATTTTTTTAAACAGTTGTTACGGTAATTGCGATGTTTTGCAGATAAATAGCAAAAACCCCCGCTTTTTTGTCCGGTTTTCTGTTAAAGGAACCGGCAGGCGCGTAAACTGAAAATAATCATTGATGCCAAACCTTCTATTCAGGGAGAACAGGATGGATAAGCTCAGACCTGCTTGTGGCCGGATAGTCGCCGCTGCCACACTATTGATTTGCATACTGGCCTCAGCAGCAGTACAGGCACAGGATTCCATTGGCCGTGTCATTCTCACGACCGGTGTCGTCACTGCCACCAATGCAGCAGGCGTAGAACGCGAAGTCGCCCGCGGTTCCGAGATATTTGCCGAGGAAAGCATCACCACCAGTAATGGCGGCTCCGCCAAGCTGCGATTCACCGATGGCGGTGTTGTTTCCCTGGATGCTGATTCGGTATTTACAGTAAATGCCTATGTTTACGATGGTGAAGGTGGTGCACCTGACTCCATGATCATGACCATGACCCGTGGAACACTGCGCACGCTGACCGGCGTCATCGGTGATGATCCGGCGGACACCTACGAGATGAACACACCCTTTGCGTCAATCGGCGTACGAGGCACTGAATATGCGCTGGTGGTGGAACCCTCGGGACGGGTACGGGTCTTTGTCTTTGATGGCTCCGTTGCAGTAAGCCCTGGCGGCGGCGGTGTTCCGACAGTGGTCGGATTAACCGGTGACTCTGATGCCGTTGATGTCAGTGATGCCAATACTGTCAGGGAATTGAGCGCTGATGAGATTGCTGCCTCCCCGGAAATCCAGGCAGTGATCAACAGACTGGATACCACGCCGGTATCACAGGAAGCCGTAGACTCGCTACCAGCACCGGATCTGGCCCTGGTCATCCAGCGCAACCAGAATCAACAGGCACAGGAAGAAGCCCTGGCTGAGATTCAGTCGGAACTGGTGGGCGAGGACGCTGCTGGCTTGCTGGTGGACGCCACGGGACAGGCCATCTCAGCCACTGATGAAACCACCTTCATCCAGGCCAGAACCATCGTGATCATCAGCATTTCCGAGAATGATGACAATGCCTTTGATGTCACCGTAAGGGAAAATATTTCCGTCAGTGCGAATTAACCTGCGCCGCTGTAGTACATGAAAAACCAGGCAGACTGCCTGGTTTTTTTTTGGCCGCTATGATCAAGGCTGCACGGGATGCCCATATGGGTAATCACTGACACTTGCATCAGGACAATCAGCCTCCATATACCAGTTTTGACCCAAACATCCAGGAACCCGTCTTTATGACCAGTCTGAATATTGTCTGTCCGCACTGCAACACAACCAATCGCCTCCCCGAGGATCGCCTGGGCGACAATCCACATTGCGGCAAGTGCAAGGAGGAAGTGTTCGATGGTCACCCCATGACTCTGACCAGTGCCAATGCCTCAAAGGTGTTAAACCATACTGACATGCCGGTACTGGTGGATTGCTGGGCCTCCTGGTGCGGCCCCTGCAAGAGTTTTGCCCCGATTTTTGAAGCGGCTGCCAGAGAACTGGAGCCGGACGTGAGGTTTGCCAAGCTCAGTACGGAAGAGAACGAACAACTGGCCATGCAATGGAATATCCGGTCTATCCCCACCCTGATTCTGTTTAAAAACGGGAAAGAAGCAGCGCGGGTCTCCGGCGCCCTGCCGCTGAACCAGTTAAAACACTGGCTGGAACAGCAGGGCGTTTAACGGGACGCTTGATTATCGTCCCAAACTGCGCAGTTGATTCTTGAGTTCATCCTCGGCCTTCTGCCTGGCATCATCCTCAAGTTCATCGGCTTTCGCTTCAAGGTCATCCACTGCCTGATCCGCCATGCCCTGGGCCTGCTGCACGGCTTCATCTATGCGGGTTTCGGCCTGGGCCATGATTTCCTGAACCTGCTGCTCGGCCTGATCTATAATTTCGGCCCCCTCGGTCAGCACTGACTGTGTCATGGCAGAACGCTGGGTCTGCTCGGTAGCGGAAGGGGTAGTTGCCGGTGAGGAAGACTCACTGCCGCCACAGGCTGTCAGCAACAGAACAGCTGCCATCGTGGTGACCACAGTCAGGGATGAAGTTTGTATGACGGACATGGAAACCTCCGGGAAATAGCCAGTCAATAAATGTGATTCCATTATGAAATTCCACCGCTGTTCATGGCAAGAACTTTGGATTTTTGAAATACTGCCGGCTTGTTGTTTCCAGTCAACAGGCTGGGCGGAAATCAGGGAAACACAGGGTTTTTGCCACTTCATTGAAGCCAGTTTTTCCGGGTTAACGTTTCATCTTCGTCGATGAACAGTCCGGGATGCCAACATTGAGAGAGAGTTAATGACCAGAGTGACAAAGGGCGTAGTAGCCATTGCCCTGGCCACCCTGTTTCCGGTGGTATACGCACAGAACAATTCCGGAGCAGCAGAAAAAAGTGTTCAGGCAGTTCGCGTAGACACCCCTCCGGTCATAGACGGCATACTTGATGACGCCGTGTGGGAACACGCCACGCCCATCACCGATTTTCACCAGATCCGGCCCGGTGACCAGACCCCCACGTCAGAAGCCACTGAAGTCCGTATCATCTACACCGCTGATGCCATCTATATCGCAGCAAGAATGGATGACAGTGAACCGGAGCTGATTGCCACGCCCACCATTCGTCATGGGCAGGGCCTGGGACCTGATGACCGCCTGATTGTTATCCTTGATCCTTTCAACACACGCCGGACCGGCTACCGTTTTGAAACCAACCTCAACGGTGTCAGGCATGATGCCCTGTATACCACCATCAACAGTTTCGATGCCAACTGGTCTACCATCTGGGATGTCAAAACCAGCACCTATGAAAACGGCTGGATTGCGGAAATGGAAATCCCCTTCAAATCCCTGTCCATGGACCAGAACACGGAAAACTGGGGATTCAATTTCGGCCGCGGCATACGCCGCCGCAATGAAGAAATGGCCTGGGTATCATTCAACCGCTCCTTCAATCCCAGCATCGCCGGTACGCTCGAAGGGATGCGCGACATGGACCAGGGCGTTGGACTGGATGTGGTGCCGTCGCTCTCGGTAAACCGGAACCGGAATTTTGACCTGAATACCAGTGGAGATGACATCAACCCGTCGCTGGATGCGTTTTACCGTTTGACGCCTTCCCTGAATGCCGCCCTCACCATCAATACGGATTTTTCCGCCACTGAAGTCGACAACCGCCAGGTGAACCTGGACCGCTTCAATCTGTTTTTCCCTGAAAAGCGGGACTTCTTTCTCAATGATGCCGATCTGTTCCAGTTTGGCAACATCGGCAATGTTGGCAATTCAGCGTCATCCGATGGCTCGCAGCAGAATGCCCGCCCCTATTTTTCACGCAAGATCGGTCTGGGTCCAGGTGGAACACCGGTGGATATCACCGCTGGCGGCCGGATCAGCGGCCGTGTTGGACGCTGGAATATTGGCACCCTGGCCATCAGCCAGGAAGGGTTTGGCGGCGTGGATTCGTCAGAACTGTTTATCAGCCGCGTTTCAGCCAATGTGCTATCCGAATCCAATGTCGGCATGATCCTGACCAGCGGCGACCCCACTTCCAACAATGACAACACCGTTTACGGCGTCGACTTCCGCTACCTGAACACCCGGCTGCCCAGCGGGAAGGCGCTGGAAGGAGATGCCTGGTACATGCAGTCCGACACACCTGGTCTCAACGGTGATGACGCTGCCTGGGGCTTTGGTGTGCGCTCCCCCAACAACCAGGGCTGGCGCGCCGGTTTCAACTACAAGGAAGTGCAGAAGAATTTCAATCCCGCCATGGGCTTTGTGAACAACGCCGGTATTCGCGATGTACTCGCCGATGTGGGCTACACGCATTTTTTCAGGCCCGGCGGTCGTTTCCAGCAGGTGGACATGGCCATCGACGGGCAACGCGTGTACTTTATTGATGGCGGACTGCAAACCGAACGTATCCGCTACACCCTGTTCGAAGCCACCACCAATACCCGTGACAGCATGCGCCTGCGCCTGTCCGGCAACCGGGAAGTGGTCAGAGCCCCTTTCGTTGTGTACAGCGAACCCGGACGCCAGGTGATTATTCCGCCAGGTGATTACAGTTTTGACCGTGGCGGTTTTCGCATGCAGAGCGGCAACCAGCGCCCGCTGTCTTTTTTCCTGGGCGGCGGTACAGGTGGCTACTACAACGGAGACAGGGACAACATCACCAGCCGGATTCGCTGGCAGGCAAAAAAATTCATTATCGAGGGCGGTTACGAGTTCAACGACATCACCACCCCGCAGGGCGACTTCATCACCCGCCTGATCACCCTGAACACACAGTATGCCTTCACCCCGAACCTGTACTGGGTCAGCCTGGTGCAGTACGACAATGTGTCGGAAATTCTGGGTATCAACACCCGCCTGCAGTGGATTCCAAAGGCGGGGCAGGAAGGCTTCATCGTGTTCAACTACAATATGCAGGACACGGACAAGGACAACAGCTTCCAGGCTCTGACGGCTGACCTGAGTGTCAAGTTCAAGTACACCTTCCGCTACTGATAAACAAATTAATTCCAAAATGGATTCCCTCTCCCAGCCGATACTTTGGAAAGATTTCGGCATCAGGCAGGCTCTGCCTGCCGCTTGTGATAATAAAAAGAGGGACCCCAACATGCGCTACCTGCTCGCCATATTACTTCCTCCCCTGGCCGTCTTTCTCTGCGGCAAACCGATACAGGGATTTCTCAGCATCATCCTAACCCTGTGCTTCTGGATTCCCGGTGTAATTCATGCCCTGTTTGTGGTGCATTCCCACCTGGCAGACAAGCGCAACAAGGAACTGATCAAGGCCATCAAGGAAACCCATTAGTCATTCAGCGGAATTCACTTCATGAACAGACTGCTTCGCCCTTTTCTCGCCCTGTTTGCCATCACCATGCTGGCCGGCTGCAACAGTGCCTACTATGCCACCATGGAAAAACTCGGCGTCCCCAAACGGGAGATCCTGGTGGACCGGGTGGAAGAAGCCCGTGATTCACAGGAAGCCGCGAAGGAGCAGTTTTCATCCGCGCTTGAACAGTTTTCGACACTGCTGAATTTTGATGGCGGCGATCTGCAGGCCACCTATGAAACCCTTGAAGCGGAATTCGAGGAAAGCGAGGACCGTGCCGACAAGGTCAGTGACCGCATTCGCGCAGTGGAATCCGTATCAGAGGCCCTGTTCAAGGAATGGGAGGAGGGGCTGGCCCTGTATACCAACCAGGATTTGCGCCGATCCAGTGAAAACTCCCTTCGGGAAACCCGCGTGCGCTACCAGCAGCTGATCACTGCCATGCATGCCGCCGAAGCCAAGATGCCACCGGTCATTGATGCCTTCCGTGACCAGGTGCTGTTCCTTAAACACAATCTGAATTCCAGAGCCATCGCCTCACTGCGCTCTGAACTGGTAACGATTGAAGATGATATCTCACAACTGATCAGTGACATGGAGACCTCCATTGCCGAATCCAACCGTTTCCTGAGTGAAATGGAACTGATTTAGCGCCTGCCCTGCCAAACTGCCCGGCTGTCACTTTATAGACTTTACCGGGCTTCCCCTTTACCCTTGGTTTCCCTGCTCTTCCAACAACCATAAACCGGGGGTTCCATGCAAAAGCTCATCGTCTTAACCCTGTTCCTGGGACTGCTTGCCGATCCAGCCCAGGCCCAGCGTCCATTCGCTGCACCCAAAAACCTGCCCGACTCGCCAGTCCCTGCAGCAATCCCAGCCATTACCTCCAATACCGGATCGGGTGCACCCTATGATTCAGCACCAGGGCAGTGGCCTGGCCATGACATGGACCACTATGACTATGTGGCCGATGAATATGTGATTACAGGCAATGCCGATGGCGAACCCTACAAGACCCGCCTGGTGATTCGCCGCCCGGCTGATATGAGTCGCTTCAGCGGCCTGGCTATTGTTGAACCCATGCATCCGGCGGGTTTTGCCCACGGTTTTGAACACAACAGCGTTTACATCATGGACGCTGGTCATATTGCCGTGGAAGTCACTACCATGGGACTGGAACTGGCCAAGGCGGCCAATGCCACCCGCTATGCTGATCATACATTCAGCAACAACCAGGTCAGTGAAGTGTTGGCCCAGGTCGGCGCGCTGATCCAGGGAAGCACCAGCCCCATCGCCAACCGGGGTCTGCGCAAGGTGGTGTTGTTCGGCACCTCCGCCACATCGTATATGTTGACCCAGTACCTGGCCCAGGCCCATGGGCTTTTCAAACTGGCCAATGGCGACGATATCTTTGATGGCTTTCTACCAACCTCCAATGGCACCACCATCAAACCGGTCAACGTACCGATGATTCAGATGCCTACCCAGCATGAATACATGAATGTGGCCACTGCGGTGCAGGATAGTGATGAACCTGGCAACCAGATACGAGTTTTTGAAGTTGCTGGTATCGGGCATCTCATGGCCAGGCATAATGTCCGCATTACACCCGGCCTGTGTGAAAATACGCCCACAAAGTATCCCCTGGAACCCGGTTTCTCCCTCGCCCTGCACCACCTGCTGCAATGGGTGGACAAGGGCATTGCTCCACCACGGGCTGATCGCATTCTGATTGACCGCAACACCACCAACGATGGCTCCCTGATGGTGCTGGATGAACACGGCAATCCCGTGGGTGGTATTCGCAACCCATACGTGGATGTTCCGGTTGCCCAGTATATTGCCGGCAACACCCTGGCTGCCGGGCAGGATAGCAATCTGGCCGCTGTGTGCCGCTTGTCTGTCTATGAAATACCCTTTACCAAAACCAAGCTACGTCAGCTGTATGGCAGCAAGGCCAACTACCTGAAGCAGGTGGATGAGAACCTGAGCAAGCTTGAGGCTGAAGGCTGGTCACTGCCGGTATATCACGACCTGATCATGGCGGATGCACAGGCCGTCGAGTTTTAAACCCTGAATTTGCGCTACACCCTTTGTTCAACCAACACTGAAAACCACAAGAAATCTGTTATGACTAAATCCGGCATTACCCTTTCTGCAATCACCGCAGCACTCTTCATATCTCAGGTACAAGCCCAATCCGGCGGTTCGGAATGGCTGAGCTACAACAATGATCTTACCGGTCAGCGTTTTTCATCGCTTGGCCAGATCAACCGTGACAATGTCACCAGCTTGGGTGAGGTATGCAGAATCCAGATTGATGGTCCAACAGCATTTCACTCGGGCCTGATCGTCGATGACGGGGTTATTTATGCAACCACCGGTCGTCAGACAGTCGCCCTGGATGCCCTGACCTGCGATGTACACTGGCAATATGAATACCAGCCAGAAGAAGCCAACTGCGGCGGCACCAACCGTGGTGTAGCCCTGCATAACGGCAGAGTCTTTCGCGGTACCTGCGACGGGCGCCTGATTGCACTGGATGCGATGAATGGAGAGTTGCTCTGGAAAAACCAGATAGCGGTACCGGCATTGGGTGAGGCAACATCGGCTGCACCACTGGCCTGGGGAAACCGGATATATATGGGCATTGCTGGCAGTGACCTTGGCGCCCGCGGCAGGGTGCTGGCCTTTGATGCCACTACCGGCGAGGAAATCTGGCGATTCAATACCATTCCCATGGGTGATGAGACCGGTGCCGAAACCTGGGAGCGGCCCGAAACGGCCAAAACCGGCGGCGGAGGTGTGTGGGGTGCCATGTCCCTGGATGTATCAACCGGGGAACTGTTCGTTTCGGTCGGCAATCCGTGGCCAGACATTGATATGGGCTACCGCCCGGGTGACAACCTGTTTACCAATTCCGTGGTTGTCCTTGATGCCGCCTCAGGTGAACTGAAATGGTGGCACCAGGTATCCCCCTCAGACTGGCTGGACTACGACCTTACAGCTGCCGCCAATCTTTACCGCATTGGCAACAGGGATTACATGGCCATTGGTGGCAAGGATGGTTATATCTCCGTGGTGGATCGCGATACCCACAACCTGGTGTTTCGTACTCCGGTCACCACCATACAGACAGCTCCTGAACGGCCCTCTCGTGAAGCGGTGCGTGTGTGTCCTGGTCTGGCCGGTGGTGTGGAATGGAACGGACCGGCACTGGACCGCCTGAACAACACCCTTGTCGTGGGCGCTGTCGATATCTGCTTCATGATGATGCTGGGTGATTATGAACACGTGCCTGGCAGGGTCGATTTCCCGGAAGGCATGGCTCCGGTGGGCGAAGCCTCCGGCTGGATCACCTCCATGAGCGCTGAAACTGGTGAGATCCTGTGGCAGCATCATATGGGCAGACCCATGGTTGCCGGTGTTACACCAACCGCCGGAGAAATCACCTTTGCAGGCGACCTGGGCGGCAACTTTTATGCTTTTGACAGTGCCAATGGTGACATCCTGTTCCAGAAAGACATGGGGGGTGCCATGGCTGGCGGTGTCGTGACCTACGAAATCGCTGGCAAACAGTACGTAGCTCTTGCGGCAGGTAATATCAGCCGCAATGCCTTTGGCGATGTAGGCTTTCCTTCGGTAGTCATCATGACACTGGATCCGTCGGCTCCTGCCAGATCCCTGAATCTGACCACATCAGAAGGCCAGGATGCCAGACGCCTGTACAGTCAGGTATGTTCATCCTGCCATGGTGTGGACGGCAACTTTATCGCTGACCACCGCCTCAGCGACATCGCTGCGCGCATGACCCTGGACGAAGTCACGGAAAAAATCAGGAATCCGGCAAACCCCATGCCAGCACTTTATCCAACAGTGATAGATGATGAAACTCTGGACGCTATTGCCAGGCTGGTTTACAACGGCCTGCCCTGAAGGGGCATGAAAGGAAGGAAGATGTGAAAGAAGGGAAAGCTGGGCCGGTCGCTACTGCGTCCGGCCCAACCAGGACTTACTCGGCAGCTGGCGCCGTTGCAGCATTCGCGGCGTCACCAAGCTGGCGATTTTTCATCCTCAACAACTTGTCCAGACTGTCCAGAGACATCAGGTGGGCATAGATAACTTCAAGAGCCCCACCCTTACGCAGTTCCAGAAATTTGTCATCAGGCAGATTAACCAGTTTTTCCCGATCGACAACAAAGAAACCGCTTACATCGTGATCCTTGCCTGTCTGTGAATTCTTGATGGACAGTGTCTGCGGAACCAGAAGCTCCATGTCATTCAGCATCTTGGCAAACTGACGTGTCAGAGCTTCCTGCTGGTATACACGAACCAGAAATTCCTTGGTCTCTTTCATCCAGTCTGTTTCAGTACCATCATCGTTGAAAATGAGATCGCCTTCAGTGTCATTAATGTTATCGGCATCTTCATAAATGCCAATGAACAAGCGGTCATCATTCTCGGGATCCGGAGCGACAGCAAACGGATAGCAGCGCACTGAAGCAGGATAATAACCACCTACCCAGCGACCGTCTTCGATGAACAGGTTTTCACCTACTTCCATACCCCACATTCCGGCTGCAAAGTAGTTATCGCTATCAGGTTCCTTCACAAATATGATCGGGTAATCAGCTCCAGCCTTGGTGAACTCTGTGGTGTAAACCTTGGCGAAGTGATTCTTTTCTATATGTCTGGCATTCGTTGTCGCCTTGATGCGCTTGCCTTTATGCGCCTGGCTAGTCAGGGATACCGGTCCCTGTGCAGCTGGTGTGTCAGCCATGTGGTATATCTCCCGTTATCTGGGTAATTCCAGTCAATACAAACAAAGCGCGCAGTATAACAAACACACTGGCCTTTTTTGCACGTAAATCTGCATTTCCTGTTAGAGAAATAACAGTCATGATCAAGTCTTGTTTACACGCCAAGCAGTCTGCAGAGCGCGAAAACACTGGGGTTTTGCCTGTTTCAACCTGAATGAGCGAAAATCCGGGCAAAGAAAAAGCCGGCCCCTTGCGGGAGCCGGCTTTAACCAATCTCGACTACTTAATCCGATCGGATATTACTTCTTTTTGGCCTTGGCTGCCTTTTTCTTAGCAGGCGCCTTTTTAGCTACTGCTTTTTTCTTGGCCGGAGCCTTTTTGGCAGCAGCTTTTTTCTTGGCAGGGGCCTTTTTGGCTACAGCTTTTTTCTTCGCTGGGGCCTTTTTCTTGGCGGCTGCTTTTTTCTTCGCTGGCGCTTTCTTCACTGCAGCTTTTTTGGCGGCGGCTTTTTTGACCGCTTTCTTTTTAGCTGCGGCTTTCTTTTTGGCCGGCGCTTTTTTAGCAGCTGCTTTCTTTTTGGCTGGTGCCTTTTTAGCGGCTACTTTCTTTTTGGCTACTACTTTCTTTTTAGCTACTACTTTTTTAGCTACTGCCTTTTTCTTGGCAGGTGCTTTTTTAGCGGCAGCTTTTTTCTTGGCTGGGGCTTTCTTGGCAGAAGGTTTTTTCATGAAGTTTCTCCTATTTACATCATCACCGGTGATGTCTTGCGCATCATAAGTCAATTTGCAGAAAAAACATAGTTTAGAGAAAAATTTTTTCCCCGTAATTTCAAAGGCGAAAACATGATATCGACCGTTTGAATCTATACATTCAGACTATCTTTTTACGAACGCACGACACCAACGCATAACAACACGTTTCCACCACACAATCAGTCCTGTAACAAACAACACTGAAGGCAACACACTGGCCACGATCCACGCCCATCTTGCCATCGCATACTGTCCACCAGGTCGTGCAAAATGAATATCCCTGAACAAGCCAAGCACACCACCACGTGGCCTGAACTCAACAGCCTCATCACTGAAATACCCTATAATTACCGACATTTCACGTGGAAAGCCCAGCTGAAAACCTGACACACCCCAGGCAAGCATTAACAGCAATCCCCAGAAACCGAAGAAACTATGCAACTGCCAAAGCAACGATCTGGAACTGCCTGGCAAAATAACCAGACCTTCCCACCATCGTCTTCTACCCTGCCACCAGATCAATAATCCCGACACGCTCATCAACACAAAAAATGCGCCACCGACACCATTTACCTTTCTGCCAACTTCCCTGCCAAGCAGCAACTCATCATGAACATCAGCAACCCATTCCACTGCAACAATCATCCATGGTCGTGCCGGACCCATATCTTCACCGGTGTATTGATTGAAGTAGTGAGGAATATATTCACCCTCTTTCTCGAGCACGATGTATGTCGCCTTGTCTTCTTCCATGGAATACATGGTGAATCCCAACTCGTACCCGGCATAAACATCGATCATGCGTTCACGCTGTTCATCATCACTTAATGCTTCAACGCCTGCTGGAGGATCGATGTTTTTGGGCTCAAACCAGCTGTAAAACTGCGATTTAAGCAGAAGAGCAGTACCACTGAGCGAAATAACCATGGCATAAAGCCCGAAAGCAATACCAAGCCATAAATGGATCTGGAACAGGATGCGACGAAACAGCGTGGTCTGCGGCGCCTGGAACCAGCGTCGAATTGGATTCATGATGAAATGCTCCCCTCTCAAAAGTCATTTCAATGAACGATAATAAAGTCTCTAGTGCCCCGGAGTAAATCGCGATAACCTGAAGGGCAGACAAACAAAACAAGGGAGATGGGAAAATGAAAACACCTGTGCAACCTAACCGCCGCCAGTTTCTCTCATCAGTCGCCATACTGGGTGCCGGTAGCCTTGGCAGCTCTTTGGCATCAGCAGCAGGCAATACAGCCATCTACGCCGTTGATCCGCCAGAGATCACCACCATCACGATTGCAGGACATAGTGAACGATTCCCTGTTCGCCGCGTCTTCTGCCTGGGGCGCAACTATCGCGCGCATGCCATCGAATCCGGCGACGATCCGGACCAGAACCCGCCATTTTTCTTTATCAAACCCCGCGATGCCGTTGTGGATGCCAGCCTCGGTCATCCTTATCCGCAAATGACCAAAGCCCTGCGATATGAGGGCGAGATGGTAGTGGCACTGAAAAGCGGTGGCAGCAATATTCCGGTTTCTGAAGCGCTGGATCATGTGTTTGCCTATGGTATAGGCCTGGATATGACCCGTGAGGACCTGCAGCACATCGCCCAGGACCTTTCACGTCCCTGGGCTATCAGCAAATCATTTGATAACTCGGCACCCTGTGGTCCCCTATATACGGTTGCAGATAATGGCCACCGTCTAGAAGGACGTATCTGGCTGAGCGTGAACGGCACGATAAAGCAGGATTCCGATTTATCCCTGATGCGCTGGTCAGTACCGGAAGCCATCAACATTCTCTCGCAGTATTACGAACTCGCGGCGGGCGACATCATCATGTCAGGCACACCCGAGGGCGTGGACCTGGTCAACAAGGGGGATGTGATTCGTTGTGGCGTGGAGGGATTGGGAGAAATTGAAGTAAAAATTACCTGATTTCAGGCGGCAATTTCGACATAGCTGGAGCGACTGCTGGGTACTGGAATGTCCAGCCCTTCATCCTTTAGCCCTTCTATATGAAAAAGGATTGCTTCCCTTATATTGTTTTCAGTTTCTTCAGGCGTTGAACCCGTAGATACACATCCTGGCAAATCAGGGGAATAGGCAGAAAATCCAGTATCAGATTTTTCAATGATTATCAGGTATTTCATGTTTTCAACCCTGCCTGTTTCAAGATGCTATTTAGTGTCCCCGGCGCAAGATCGTCTCCAGACTTTCCAGATACAGTAACCAGACCACTTTTTGTATAGTGCCTGAATTGACGATGACTACCCCTCGTTCTTTTCAGAAACCAGCCGTCCTGCTCAATCATATTGATAACATCCCTGACTTTCAATTTACAACAATCCTGGTATTTGACGAGTTCTTGCTCCTGGTTATCAATATAGTTCTAATATCCGTTCTTTCCACCGCAACCAGACTGGTAATTTCAGGCTATGTTAAAAGCTTATTCACTCCTGGATCTCGCCCCTGTTGTAGAAGGCGGCTCCGCCCGTGATGCCCTGGTCAATTCCCGCGACTTGGCCCAGCATGCCGAACGTTTTGGTTATCAACGGTTCTGGATGGCCGAACACCATAACAGTGCCGGCATTGCCAGTGCGGCAACCTCTGTTGCCCTGGGTTTTGTGGCTGAAGGGACACAAAGTATTCGTGTTGGCGCAGCCGGCGTCATGTTGCCGAATCATTCACCACTGATCATTGCGGAACACTACGGCACGCTGGCATCACTCTATCCTGATCGTATTGATCTGGGCCTGGGCCGCGCACCAGGAACAGATGGAAAAACCGCCTATGCCATACGTCGCGACAATTTCCGAGCCGATGAATCCTTTCCTCAGGATGTGCAGATCCTTCAGCATTACTTCGATGAGGGCTACAACGGCATCAAGGCATATCCAGGCAATGGCATGCATGTGCCTTTATGGATTCTTGGCTCCAGCTTGTTCGGTGCACAATTAGCCGCAGCGCTTGGCCTGCCCTACCTGTTTGCGTCGCACTTTGCTCCAGATGCACTCGACCAGGCCCTGGCGGTATACCGGGAACAGTTCAAGCCTTCAGCCCAACTTGAAGAGCCTTACTGCGGTGCAGCCATGAACATCTTTGCGGCCGACAGTGATGAGGAAGGCCGGGCCTTGATGCGCGGCGTGATGCAGGGCTTCATTTTTTTGAGGCGCGGTCAACCCGGCCCACTGAAGCCGCCTGTGGATGACCTCAACGAGATTGCCTCGCCCCAGGAAATCATGAATGCCGAACACACCATGTGCGAATCGGCCGTTGGTACCAAAGCCACGGCACAGGCCTTTATCGAACGTTTCCTGGAACGAACCCGGGCCGATGAACTGGTGCTGACCTGCCACTGCTACGACCACGAGGCCCGTATCAAGAGTTTTGGTATCGGGGCAGAAATACTGAACAGCATGCTTTAACCTTTTACTCTGCTACTGATTCCGATTATCTTTTGCCCCTGCAAACAAGAACCACTACAGGGGCGCTACCATGAAACTCACGACTTCCTTCCTGCTGATGACCGGCCTGCTGGCATTCCAGGCCATCCCGGCCAATGCCCAGCCCGGCGCTTTTCGTCCACCGCTGCTGGATTGTGGTCGCGATGGCGATGTGGAGATGATCTGCGGCACGCGCGCACCGGAAGATTTCGAGGTCACACC
>Ga0181593_10002734_pt1 | contig 16317 bp, 7 predicted proteins | sample 071ome_19_FD_133756 | JGI IMG/M metagenome (GOLD analysis project Ga0181593, IMG submission 133756) | Coastal salt marsh microbial communities from the Groves Creek Marsh, Skidaway Island, Georgia - 071413AT metaG (megahit assembly) | ecosystem: Environmental > Aquatic > Marine > Intertidal zone...
GCAATCCAAGCGACCAGCCTGCCTTCTGCCTCATCGCCTTCAACACTCCCCATTCGCCGATGTGTGTCCCGGATGCCAACTTTGATCGCTTTGCCAGCCGAGAATTGCACAAACGGGGCCCAACGCCCAGGCAAGAAGACGAGACCTTTTCTCGGGCAGCTTTGGCCATGGTTGAAAACCTTGACCATAACGTCGGCCGTGTCCTGGCGGCCATCGATGCAGCCGATGCCAGCCGCGACACAATCGTTGTCTTCTTTTCTGATAATGGTCCGAACAATGCCCGCTGGTGCGGTGGCATGCGTGGCAAAAAAGGCTCAACAGACGACGGCGGCGTCCGCAGTGTCTGTTGCATTCGGTTTCCAGAGCAGATTACGGCCGGCGGGAGCCTTCCACAGATCACCGGTGCAATCGACCTGCTACCAACACTCGCAGGCCTCGCGGGCATCCCGCACAGTCCACCGCAGCCCCTCGACGGCCTTAATCTTACGCCGCTTCTCGTTCCCTCGGCGGAACACCGCAGCCGGCAGCAAGCCCTCAGCGGTCAGCTTGATCGCCGTCACATCATCGCAACGTTTCGGGGACGTGTCAGCGTCCGCACCAATCAGCATCGCCTCGATCACGAGGGCCGCCTCTATGACATGCAGACTGATCTTGGACAGACGCAAGATCTGACCGCAACGAATCCGGCTGAGGCTGCTCGGCTGCAGCAGATCGCAGCGAATTTCCAAAACACTGTTCTTGATGCGGTTCCTCGGGCTGCCGTCGAGCGATTTCCTGTTGGTGCAGTGGGTGCACCGCTCACCGAACTCCCGGCCCGCGACGGTCACGGCGTGGGTGGCGTCGTGCATAGTGGCCAGGCCCCAAACTGCTCATTCTTTACGAATTGGAAAACACTGTCTGATGCCATTATCTGGGATGTCGAGATCCAGACACCGGGCACGTATCTTGCCGAACTCTGGTACACCTGCCCGGCAGCTGCCGTCGGCAGTACGATCGAACTCTCCTGCGGTGACAGCCGAACGACCGCGATGCTAAAGCCATTCTGGGATCCCCCCTTGAACACCACCGACGACCGGGTGCCGCGCAAGGGCGAGAGTTTCGTCAAACCATTTCGGCCACTTTCACTCGGCGAAATCGACCTGCAGACCGGCGCCTGCCAGCTTCGGCTTCAGGCTCTCGATATCCCCGGCGACTCGCTGGCTGACGTCCGGCGACTCGTCCTCCGCCCCGTTTTTTCTTCCGCTGAGTAACGACCCGCGCGGGTAAAATTGTTCCTGCACTCCGTGCCTACCAGGGCTAGCGTTTGCTGCTGCCACTGAGACCTAGTGGCACCACATCTCCCACTTTCTGAAAGCACCTGTGTTCTCAATATCGACACACTGCCTCTTTCGCCAACCACGATTCCTCTGGGCCTTTTCTCGTTCTGCCGGAACCGCCCTCATAGGCTGCTCGCTCCAGTTATTTCTCCAGGCTGGTACGAGCCAGGGTTATGATCTATCACTCCAGCGCTATCTTGCCGAAGAATATGCAGCTGCAATTCAATCCATCTCAGTGACCCATGAGCAGATCATTGTTTCCGGAAACACTGGTGGCAGCGGCCAGCCGCTTGTGCTCGCGGAAACCCCCATGGATCGTGAACACGATGACCAACAGCGGTTTGAGTTTGTTACTCCAATTCAAACTGATGCCACAGGCCACTTCGAGATAACTCTCGAAAGGCGGCGCAAGAGGCATGGCAGTCTCTACGATCGACTGACCTCACGCTGGCAGTTGGCAGAATCTGTCGAAAATACCCTGCAACCAAGATCACACGCCCGGTATGCAGACCAGATTGCGTGTCGTTCACCCAAACTCCCGGCAGCACAACCGAAAAACAAAAAAGGTCTGGGGGCTTGGCATCCTGATCGGTTTCCAGGCGACATCGAGGCTCTCGGTATTGGCAGTGTCACCGTCAATATCCTGCCGCATACGCTGATTAGACTCACACCAGGCCTAGGCACATCGCCATTTTCTTGGCAGGGACGCACCTATTACGTGCATGACGCCACGGTCAACGCCATCGACCGCACCCTAAGCATTGCATCCGCACATCAACTCATGGTGTCGGCAATTATTCTCATCGGCAATCCATCTCGGGTGCAATCACCTACCCTCAAGATTCTTGGCCATCCTGACGCCACCCCAGAGGGCATCTACGCAATGCCAAACGTCACCAGCGAAGAGGGCCTTGCCCTTTATGGTGGCATTCTCAATTTTATGGCTGAACGCTGGTCACGTGCCGACGGCCGGCACGGACGTGTCCACCACTGGATCATGCACAACGAGGTTGACGCCGGATATGAGTGGACGAACTGCGGTGAAAAGTCTGCCTTTGATTACATGGACTTGCTGCAACGTTCGCTCCGACTGATGCATCTCATCATCCGCCAGTACGACCCTCACGCCCAGACCTTCATTAGCCTCACGCATCACTGGGCTACCCCAGGAAACAAGAGATGGTACGGAAGCAAAAAAATGCTCGACCTACTCTCTACTTTCTGTCATGCAGAGGGTGACTTTGCTTGGGGCGTTGCTTTTCATGCTTACCCACAAAGCCTTTGGAAACCGCGGACGTGGGAGGACGACCAGGCTGTCTTTCATTTCAATACGCCAAAGATCACTCCAAAAAACATCGGGGTTCTTGATGCCTACCTTCAACAACCTGAGTTTCTGCATGCCGGCTCAAGCCGCACCATCCATTTCTCAGAAAATGGCTTCAACTCGCCTGACTACAGTCCAACCGCACTCGCGGATCAGGCGGCTGGCATGGCCTATGCATGGAAGAAAATGCAACAACTTCCTCATGCAACCGTCTGGCACTACCACAACTGGGCGGACAACCATCACGAGGGCGGGCTACGCCTTGGCTTACGAAAATTTCCCGATGATCCCATTGACCCACATGGACGAAAACCTATCTGGGAACTCTATGGAGCACTCGGTACCTCGAAAGAGGAGTCAGCTACCGCTGAATCCCTGAAACACATTGGGGCGACGTCCTGGGAAGCACTGCTAGGAAACGATCAGGGGAAGCACCACAACAAACGGCTTGATCGCGGAAAAACCGCACCGGCAGCAAGGTAACTTCCATCTGGGCGGCACGCCGGCTATTTGGCAACCGCCGGTTGGCGATTACTCGGGTTTTTCCTCTGACCACCCGGCTTTTGCGCGGCTCGAATTCTGGCAACCCGCTGCTCGCGTGTCTCACCGACCTTGAGCGGTCCTGCAGGCACACCGATTTTGCTGCGATCTTCTTTAGCTGGATTAAATTCTGGGTTTGGAAGGGGCACAACTGCTTGACTCTCAACAAGATGCTTTTGAATCAATGCATCAAGCTCCCTGACCTTTGCTGGCTCCGCTGCGGCCAGATCGTTTGTTTCACCGATATCGTCAGCGAGTTGATAGAGCCGGTAGTCATGTCCACCACCTTGCCCCTGATGAAAGAGTCGGATCAGCTTCCAATCTCCTTCATGCACCGCGATAGAGGGTGGAAGCCAGTCTGGCACCGGAGGAGAATGGGGAAAGTAAGTGAAAATCGGCCCGCGAGAGAAAGCCTTGCCGGCGAGAGCAGGCGCGAGATCAACCCCATCGATAACGTGACCTGCCGGCGGAGTGACACCAGCAGCGTGCAACAACGTTGGATAGAGATCCGTGGACTGCGTAACGGCATCACACTCGCTTCCCGGCTGGGTTACACCCGGCCAGGCAATGACTTGGGGAACTCGAATGCCACCTTCGTAGATCGTGGCTTTTCCGCCCCGAAGAGGCCAGTTACTTGTCGGCGCTGTGACAAAAAACACACCGTCTCCGGCGTGCTCGCGAATGCCGTTGTACATATTCCCACCATTATCAGAACTGAAAACAACAATGGTGTTGTCGGCAATCGCGAGTCGGTCAAGCGCATCAAGAAGCGTTCCCACCGCATCATCAAGTGACTCGACCATAGCTGCATACGTGCCCGATCGCTGCAATGCCTCTGGATCAACTTTTTTACGCCATTCCTGAATCGACGTTAATTTGGCATCGAATGGTGCATGGACCGAAAACTGCCAGTACTGCAGATAGAAGGGCCCCTCCTTAACTTTTTCCATCCATGCCACGGCTTCACGAGCCATTCGGTCTTCAATGTGTTCATTCGGGAATTTCGGTTGAAAGTTTGGGTAGGACCAGGGGGCGACGAAATTGCCTGATGGCCCTGGGCCTGCTGTATGCGGCAGATCAACATCAAACCCGTGCTGCAAGGGGCTATAGGGATCGGGTCCTAGATGCCACTTCCCGAAATGAGCCGTCTGGTAGCCACCGTCGTGCAGGAGGCGAGACAGCGTCGGCAATGTGGTGTCGAGTCTGGTCACCGTCAGAATATCGGTGGCCCGACGATTCGCAGCTGCCACTGGCCTTGCCTGCGGCGTCAGTCGCTTTTCCGGCAGGTGATGGTTCGGTGCTGTTGAACCATGGCGTGCTGTGGACTGCCCCGTCAGAATGCTGGCCCGCGTTGGTGAGCAGAGTGGGCTGGCTGCATAGGCTCTGGTAAAGAGCATTCCGCGTGCTGCGAGCCGCTTCAAATTTGGTGTCTTATAGAGCGTCGTGGTTTTGTAGAGTTCAGTATCACTCCAGCCGAGATCATCTGCCAAAATCATCACAATATTTGGCCTCTCCGATTCCGCTGGGCCCCTGGCTCCTAATTGCTGTTCTTTCTGGATCTGCTTTACACCCTGGCCTTGTGCCATGGCTTTGGCCTGACGGCCGAGCCGGAATGCTTTGATTGCTCGCGTAAAGCCACTATCCGGCAGTGGGAAAACACCGTTATGGGTTATTGGCTCATCAGCCTGATGCCACCATCCGGGAAATAAGACGCGGCAACCGGCAGCAGCGTACTCATTGAGGTCACGGATCGCTGCAGCATAGAGTCGCTGCTCATGCGGCTTTGCATTGGGCTGCGGATGCCATTCAAAAATCCCCCATCGAGTTGCGTACTGAGTCAACGATTCAGGGGCAATCCGGCCAAATCGGGTCACACCAACCGAGCGAGCCGCCGGAACGTAGCCGGTCCAAGCCCCCATACCGAGCGTACGGGCCTGCAGTAACGCCTTCTCACTTTTGCCAAGGGCTTCCGTGGGAACTTGATGGGCATAAATCAGGTCCGGTGACAGTCCCTCATCGATCATCCACCCACAGAAGTCATTGACATAGTTACGATTCATGACCTGAGCAAAGCCAAACGATGGCTTGTCAGGGTTTCCGGGCGGATAGCGGCCTCCGTGATCCTGATTAACCCATGTCCAGGCTCGCCACAATCGTGAATCTGGGCGAAAGTCAGGAAGCCTAAAACCGTTGGGAACAAATCGTTTCCCATCTCTACAAAGGAAATCAGTCGTATGATCCGTGACGGGTGCAGGAAACCGTTCGAGGTCGAAGCGACAAAGGTCCCACGTTACGTATGAAGTACCAAATGTCGCATTGAAACTCTTGCCTGTTCCGTTCGACTCAGCAGGGCTTGGGTCATCAAAAAAAGGACTACGCTCAGCTCCGTCGATGGTGACGTGCGGCCCGGTAATCGGTGGCGGTGCTCCTTGACCTGCGAACCGCTCCCCAACTGCGTACTGCCCCGCATGCCGAAGCCAGTCGCGAAATTCAGTCGTGGTGTACGGACCAACGTCGCTGAAGACCACCGTCCCATCGTCTGCTTGTCTTCCCCCAGTCCCCTGCTCAATGAGTGGGTTCACCACGCAAATAACGCCGGGGAACTCCTTCATAACTTCAAGAATCTGCCGCGCCTGCAGTCTCGCCTCCCGCTCGACCGCAATCCGAACGCGATGACAGTATCGCGACGGCGAAAGCGGCATGAGATTCTCGGCAGCAGCCAGCCCCTTTTCAGGAGCAGACAAACTGCCCCATGTCGAACCGTCGTTATTCCACTGATAGTTTCGGAGATCATCAATGAACTGTTTGCCAAATCTCGCATTCCCATGAGTCTGCATGCCGATAATGAGACCGAGACAGAGGTTGCGTTTTTTTGCCAGCCGACAGTTGCGGCGGAGAACTTCGGGCTGCCCTGCGGGGTAAATGAAACTGAAACCGATCTTGTCACGACCTTCGGCTGTTCCGCACTGCTCGATGAGGCGATCCATCTCGGTGAGGATTGTTTTCTCCGGCGTGGACGCCTTCATCATGGCATTCCAAATCGGAAGGATCAGCACTCCCTCATCAACTGAAGCCGCCCCCTCTTGAGCCGGAAGCAGTCCGATAAAAAAGAGTCCTAGCACCAGAGCGGATGCAGTTTTCCCGACCAGCCTTCTCCAGATCGCCATAAGGTGTCTCCAAACCAGGGCACTCAGTGATTCAACATACCCAGTCGTAAAGAACGTCGCCGGGATTGCAATCACTCTAAAGCAAGTGGCTTTTGAACTCAGACGCGACGAGCACCAATGTCGCAAAGTGCTGAATTTATGTCGGATTGTCCAGTTGTTCTGACTCAGCCATCAGACGAAGATTTTTACGAAGTTTGAGGGGTGTTACTCCATGAGCTTTCTGAATGGCACGGGCTAACGAGTCATGGCTGGAAAACCCAGAGGCCGAAGCAATTTCCTGCATGGAGAGATCGGTATCGCGAAGAAGCCTCTCGGCTCGGTCAATACGACAACGAAATAGTTCATCTCGAACCGTCCGCTGAACAGCCTGATGGAAGCGTCGCTGAAGTGATCGTGGCGATAGGGCAAGGCGTTTTGCTAGTTGCTGAACTGAAAGATCGGTATGACTTTCACTCCAAATAATTCGCAGCGCATCATTGACGGCACGATCCTTGACTGCCGTGACATCCTGTGGCCCCTGCAGAATAAGCTGGTGCGACTCCTGGCGTGTTGTCGCCAGCAGCCCTGCGAGAATTTCCATGACATTCGCGGCAATCAGGTGAGGAAAGCCGGAGGGCGACCGCCACAGTCGGTCGAGCAGCGTATTAAATGGCTCAAGAATCAAGTCGGTGAGCCCAGGCTGGAAAAGCGGCTGCTCTGGCGAGAAAAACCGATTCAGCACCAAGCGTTCAATCTGTTCCCCTTGAAAACCAACCCAAAGTTCTTCCCAGCCAATTGTCTTCACGGGGCGATAGCGATGCCAAACGCCCGGAAACAGCATTACCGCATCACCAGCCTGCAATGGCCGGGCACCAGTTGCAGACGACTGAAACATCCCTTCACCTTTCAGGATGTAGACAACCTGAAACTCCGGCAGTGTTCGGCCTTGATCCCAAGTGAATTCATAAAGGTCAGGGTGTCCCGCTGGAGGATACTCACCCCCTGCCGGGATGTTTGCCCAACCAGCACCAGAAACATGGAGCCCCCACTGTGTATCCCGGGGCCGCACCGGAAGGTATCGAAACTCCGATTCTTTCATGGTGAACCCCCAAAGCCAACGTGGGCTACAGCCTGCATCTAAACCGCACGAAAGAGAGTTTATGACAATTGCCGCCCATGATAGCGTCGAGAATGCCTTCCGTCTTGCCCATGAACGTTACGCCGAGCACAACGTTGATGTTGTGGCGGCCCTCGAAACGCTGAGGTCCTCCCCCGTCTCGCTGCAGTGCTGGCAAGGCGATGACGTCACTGGCTTCGAGGCGATGGCGAATCCACTTGGCGGCGGCATTGCCGTAACCGGCAACTATCCCGGCCGCGCTCGAACTGCCCCGGAGTTACGGAGCGATCTAGCCAAGGCACTTTCGCTCATCCCCGGCAATCATCGAGTCAACCTGCATGCCTCATATGGTGAATTTGGAGGGGAGCGTGTCGACCGTGACGCGATCACACCCGCTCATTTCTCAGGCTGGATTGAATGGGCAAAGGAACATCACCTTGGTCTTGATTTCAATCCAACCTGTTTCAGCCACCCCCATGCCGCCAGCGGCTTCACTCTTGCCCATAGCGATCAGACCATCCGTGACTTCTGGATTGAGCATTGTCGACGTTCCCGTGTTGTAGGAGCAGCGATGGGCGCCGCGCTGGGCACGCCCTGCGTTACCAATGTCTGGGTCCCAGATGGGTATAAAGACACGCCCGCTGACCGGCTTGCCATTCGGGAACGTCTCCTCCAGTCTCTTGATGAAGTTTTCGCGACTGATTTTCCAAACACCGAACTTCTCGATGCGGTTGAACCCAAACTCTTCGGTATTGGATCAGAGAGTTTCACGGCCGGATCAGCAGAGTTCTACTTTGGCTACTGCGTGACAAGAAAAGTTCTTCTCTGCCTCGATGCCGGACACTTTCATCCAACGGAATCAATAAGTGACAAGATCTCGAGTGTCTTGCTCTACCTACCCCGAATTTTGCTCCACGTGAGCCGTGGCGTTCGCTGGGACTCTGATCACGTCATCACGCTCAATGATGATCTCCTGGCGATCGCCAGAGAAATTGTTGCCGCCGATGCTCTCAGCCGCGTGCACCTTGGTCTGGACTATTTTGACGCCACAATAAATCGCGTCGCCGCATGGGTCATCGGCGTACGAAACCTCCAGAAAGCCCTCCTCATTGCGCTTCTCGAACCGCCCGCTATCAAATTGGCTGAGCAAGAAGGCGATTTGACCGCCCGCCTGGCACTCCAGGAAGAAGCAAGAATGCTGCCATTTGCGTCTGTCTGGGACTACTTCTGCGAAACCGCTGATGTTCCCACCGGCGCAACGTGGCTTGAAGAAGTCAGGCAGTACGAACAATCGGTAACAAATTCCCGTCAATGAGTGCATCAACGATGAATCAAAACGCCGCTTCGCCAGCTGACACGTCGCAATCTCGTACGGCAACTGAGTTTGAACGCGAGCCCGTGCCACAGCAGGCCCTCAAGGGGCCAGCCGCATTTTGGGGCATGTACGCCGGCGAGCACACAGCCGGCACCGAATTCATGATTGGCCCTTTGTTCGTGGCCTGGGGAGCGGATGCTGCAAGCCTTTTGTTTGGCCTCCTGATCGGAAACCTGATGGCGGTTCTTACCTGGCGTTTTTTGACCGCCGAAATTGCGACCGCCGAGCGGCTCACGCTGTACTACAAACTAGAACGAATTGCCGGCCCCTGGCTGGTTAAAATCTACAACTTTGCCAACGGCCTGCTTTTCTGTTTTCTCGCCGGTGCAATGATCACGGTTTCTGCCACAGCGGTTGGCCAGTTTTTTCCGGCCGGCGTGATTGAGATGCCGACGTTCACCTCGACTCTTCCCACTGGTCCTGCCTGGGTTCTTGCGTGCTTGGCTGTGGGCACGGCCATGACGTTTGTCGCAACCCGCGGCTACGGCGTAGTCGCGCAGGTTGGGCATTTCGCAGCACCTTGGATGTTCCTGATCTTCCTCGCCTGCGGCCTGGTGACCCTTGGCCGTCTCGGCACCACTAACATCTGGGAACTGCTAACACCGATCGAGGGCACACCGCAGGCCATCTCATTTCTTGGAATCGCATTTTTCGCCTGGTTCTGCAATGCAGCGATGCACCTGGGCATGGCAGATCTGTCTGTCTTACGATTTGCCAAGTCCCCGAAAGCAGGCTGGGCAAGTTCTGCGGGGATGTTTCTTGGGCACTACATCGCCTGGATCTGCGCCGCACTGCTTCTGGTCTATTGGGTGCGGCACCATGGCGTTGATCCGCAAGAAGGTAAGGACCCCGGCACAATGGTCAACGATGCAGTGGGCTGGGCGGGTTTGGCTTGTGTCGTCATCGCCGGATGGACGACTGCCAACCCAACCATCTATCGGGCTGGCTTGGCATTCCAGGGCATGCTTCCTGGGCTCTCTCGCACGGCTGCCACGCTCCTCGCGGGAACGCTCTGCATTGCGGCTGGAATCTTTCCAGCCTTTGCAATGAATCTTCTCTCATTCGTTGGGCTCTACGGAACGGTCCTCGCTCCAATTGGAGCAATCATTGTTGTTGATCATTTTCTTGCGCACCGGGTTGGCATCGAGGCTGACCCAGCTGCGTCGCGTGGCCTCGTCTTCAATGGAAGTGTCTTTGTTGCGTGGCTGGTTCCGGTTGTGATCGCCATGTACGCATATGTCGCCCATGATGTCTTTGCCTCTTATTTGCCCCTCCCTTCTGCGGTCGCATGCGGCCTCATCTACTTGGGACTCTCACGGCTTACTTGTCCCGCCGCGACAGGAGTTTCTTCATGACACAAGCCAGAAAAAGTCTTGCACGTTTCTGTGGCCTTGCAGCGTTGGTCGGCACCATTCTGCCGCCTCTCCTTTTCATGCTGAAACTGATGCCACACAACGCCATGCAGCAAGTCATGCTTGTGGCCGCAATCGTCTGGTTTGTGGCGGCACCATTCTGGCTCAAGGTTGAATAGAGGTGGGCCGCATGTATCAGTGGCAAAAGAACACCCTCTGGATTGCCTTTGGGATTACTTGTTGGTTGCAGGCTGCCCCCATCCCCGCAGAGCCAGAACCATCCCGGCCCTCACCAATCTCGACATTTGAGATACCTCCTGTCAGAGTGGTATGGACGAGCACAGATGGAGTGGAGAACCCGCAGTCTCTTCTTGCGCAGGTGCCATTACAGCCCACGCTAGCACCGCAAATCTCACCATGCATTCTGTCGATTGCCGATCAGCCCGGCGGCATCCTCCTCGATTTCGGCCGCGAGATTCAAGGACACCTCGAACTTGCGACCCCCATGACGCCCGACAAGCAGCCCACTCCGGTACGGGTTCGATTTGGTGAATCTGCTGCTGAAGCGATGGCAGAGATCGCTCAAAAAGGTTCCCAAAATGACCATGCCGTGCGTGACCAGACCGTTCTTCTGCCTTGGCTCGGCACAAAGACAGTCGGCCCCAGTGGCTTCCGATTTGTCCGCCTCGATGCGGTTGATCCCAACCGACCTGTGCAACTGACAAGAGTCGTGGCTCAACTCGGCGTTCGGGATATTCGGCAGCAAGGCTCGTTTCAATGCAGCGATGAGCGGCTGAACAAGATTTGGCAGACCGGTGCTCATACGGTGCACCTCTGCATGCAGGACTATCTCTGGGACGGCATCAAACGTGATCGGCTGGTCTGGGTTGGCGACATGCACCCCGAAGTGAGCACAATCAACGCTGTTTTTGGCTTTAACGATGTTATTCCGGCCTCGCTTGATCTGATTCGAGACGCAACACCACCGTCCCAGTGGATGAATGGAATTTCCAGCTATTCGATGTGGTGGGTCTTGATCCATGAGGAACTATGGCTGCACCATGGCAATATCGACTATCTCCGTGCTCAACAGCCATACCTTCGTGTCCTCCTCAGACGTCTTGCTGCTTTAATCGGCCCGGATGGACGCGAGCGTATTGATGGCATGCGTTTTCTCGACTGGCCAAGCAGCCCGAATCAAAAGGGCGTGACGGCTGGCCTGCAGGCATTACTGATCATGTCACTCGAGAGTGGCGGCCGTCTTCTTGAGGCATGTGGTGACGACAAAGAAGCAGCCCTCTGCTACGTCGCAGCACAGCGGGGCCGCCGCCACGTCCCGGACGCGAATGGTTCGAAATCGGGTGCCGCGTTACTCGCTCTCGCGGGCCTGCGGCCGGCATCGCTTGTGGCAGATGACATTCTTATCCCTGGCGGTGCCTCGGGAGTCTCCACATTTTATGGCTATTACGTCCTCGAGGCCTTGGCGAAAGCTGGCAAAACTGATGAGGCAATTAGTGTGATCCGTGATTACTGGGGTGGCATGCTCGACCTTGGTGCAACAACTTTCTGGGAAGACTTTAACCTTGAATGGGCCACCAATGCTGCCCGTATCGATGAATTGGTCCCAGATGGCAAGGCAGACGTCCACGGCGACTTCGGTGACTATTGTTACAAAGGCTATCGCCACAGTCTCTGTCATGGATGGGCGAGTGGTCCGACAGCTTGGCTGAGTCGCCATATCCTTGGTGTCAGACCGCTTTCGCCTGGGTGCAGTCGGGTTGCGGTCAATCCCAGACTGGGGTCACTCCAGTGGGCTGAGGGAGATTACCCAACACCCAAGGGACCTATTCATGTTCGGCATGAACGCCAGCCTGACGGCAGCATCGACTCGCAGATTGATGCCCCTGATGAGATTGAGATCATACTCAGCGACAGTCCCGCCACACAGGCTCGCTCTGCCCCCTTCGAAGCCCACTCGCTCCGCTGTGAATGGCTAGAGGCTCCCCTGGGCATCATGTCTCCCGCTCCCCGATTGTCTTGGGAAATAGAGGCGAAGACTCGAGCATTTCAACAACAGGCCTACCAGATCTTCGTGGCTAGTTCCCCAGAACTACTCGCAAAAGACAAGGCCGACCTCTGGGATTCTGGCCGTGTGGTCTCAGCAGAAACGACCGGCATTATCTATCACGGCAAGAAACTACAAAGCAATCAGGACGTCTACTGGAAAGTTCAGATCTGGTCTTCAGATGACACTGTCTCAGGCTGGAGCAAGACGGCAACCTGGACCATGGGATTGCTCGCCGCAGACGCTTGGGTAGCAGAGTGGATATCACCGCCCGATGCCACCCGAGTCCACGAGGATCCCAAAACCATTCACCTCCCCCCGGCTCACTACTATCGGAAAGAGTTCTTACTCCGTAAACCCATTAAACGGGCGGTACTCCATGGTTCAGCTCTGGGACTGGTTGAGTGGTCACTTGATGGCCAGCCGGTTTCAAACAACCTGTTTGAGCCTGGCTGGACTGACTACCGAAAGCGTGTGCCAGCTCGCAGCCATGACGTTTCAGCGATGTTCACAAAAGGAGGCGAGCAGAAGCATTGTCTCGCAGCAACAGTTGCCGACGGCTGGTACGCCGGCTATGTCGGCTATGGTCTCCTTGTCGGCCGCGGCCCCTATCAAACGGGCCGGGCAATCTACGGCTGCACACCGGCGATTCTCTGCCAATTAGAAATCGAATACACCGACGGATCGAAAGAAGCAATCTGTTCAGATACGACATGGCAGGTCACGACGAGTGGGCCGATTCGAGAGGCTGACTTCCTGATGGGAGAAACGTATGACGCCCAGCAGGAAATGCCTGGCTGGGACACGGCCAGGTTCACCGTCGATCCAGTCCGCTGGCAAACCGTTGCGGCTGCAGCCGCCAGCGGGAGCATAACGGCGCCATTTTTCGAGCCAGGCGTGGAACGCGAGGTAGAGCTTGGGTTTGTACCCCCGGCCCACATCGACAGCTACGCCGCGCCCCCAATCCAGGTGACCGAAGAGCTGAAAGCTCAGTCAGTGGTGGAATGGGAGCCGGGGGTCTTTCTCTTCGACATGGGACAAAATTTTGCCGGTGTGGTGCGGTTGCAGGTGCAGGCTGCCGCCGGCACGCGAATCCAACTCCGCTTTGGTGAAATGCGGCATCCCGATGGGCGGCTGATGACAGAAAACCTAAGACGGGCCCGGGCGACTGACACCTACATTTGTAAGGGAGAAGGTGTTGAGTCGTGGACGCCACGGTTTACCTACCACGGCTTTCAATTCGTCGAGCTCACGGGCTTGCCGGCGGGAGTACTGCCACCGTTGGATACCGTTACTGGTCTCGTGGTGCACAACGCCACTAGGCTAACGGGCCAGTTTGCTTGCAGCGACCCGGTCATGACACAGTTTTGGAAAAACACCCAGTGGACGCAGCGAGCAAACTTCATCGAGGTACCCACCGACTGCCCGCAGCGGGACGAACGCCTCGGCTGGATGGGCGATGCCCAGATCTATGCCCGTACAGCAACTTTCAACGCTGATGTCGCCGCCTTCTTCACGAAGTGGATAGCTGACGTCCGAGAAGCTCAAGTACAGGAAGGACCGGACGCCGGAGCGTATCCTGACTATGCTCCATACCCATTCGCGCACGGCAAGCCTGGGGCGGTCTATGGAACGGCATGGACCGATGCGGGAGTGATCTGCCCGTGGACCATGTGGCGGGTTTACGGCGACACCATGCTGCTGGCACAGCACTGGGATTCGATGACTCGCTTTATGGATTGGCGTGCTCGCCGAGACCCATCCCTTAAGGGCCTCGAGACTGGCAACACATGGGGGGATTGGCTCAATGTCAACGAGGCAACCCCGCTGGCCCTCATCGATCTCTGCTACCACGCCCAATCAGCACGAATGATGGCTGAAATGGCCGAAGCACTCAGCCATAAGACCTCGGCCCAACACTACCGAGATCGTTTTACGAAAATCACTCAGGCCTTCCGGCAGCAATACCTCCGTCCCGACGGCACCCTAACCATTGAGACTCAAACAGCCTGTGTACTGGCACTCGCGATGAGCATGCTCAAGGACAATCAGACAAAATCCGTTGCAGGGCAACTCGCCAGTCGTATCGAAGCTGCCGACTTTCATATGACGACGGGGTTTCTTGGCACCAAGTCAATCCTTCCTGTGCTGTCCGAGAACGGCCATCATAATCTGGCCTGCAGACTGTTCCAAAGCCGTGAATTTCCCAGCTGGGGCTACGAAGTCGAGCAGGGCGCTAACACAGTCTGGGAGCGATGGGACAGCTTCACAAAAGAGAACGGCTTCGACGGCGCGACTGGCAAGAACAATGCTGCAATGAACAGCTTTAGTCACTATGCCTTTGGCGCAGTAATGGAATGGGCCTATCGTACACTTGCCGGCATCGATGAATTAGAGCCTGGTTATCGCCGCATCAGAATCAGGCCGCTTATTCCCTCAGCCACAAGCAATCCCGTCGGCGATCCAATCACATGGGTCAAAGCAGACTACCAGTCACCGTGCGGCCTGATTCGCAGTCACTGGCAGGTGGATGGCTCGATACTATCGATGCGAATCACCGTCCCTGCCAACACACTTGCAGAAGTGCACCTGCCCTGCGTAACAACCGATGAGTTTTTCATTGACGGAAAGCCTTTCGCCGAAAGCCTTTCACGACTGCGTCTCCTTCAAAACACAGGTGCAACGGCCGTGCTCGAGGTTGGCTCTGGCGACTATACGCTACGAAGTCGGATGCATTGAAAACCAACTCGCTTTTACCACCTGAACAGATGCAACATTTTTTTCAGAACAGTCTTAGACTCACACTTCTTTTGGCCGCCTTGTCAGCCTGCCTTACGGCGACTGCTACCCCTCCTGCCCCGCGGCCAAACATCGTGATGATCTTCACCGACGATCAGCGTCATGATGCGGTCGGCTACTGCGGCAACAATGCCGTCCATACGCCACATCTCGACCGTCTTGCTCGCCAAGGCACTGTCTTTACGAACTGCTTCGTCAACACATCGATCTGTGCCATTAGCCGTGCAAACCTCCTATCGGGACAATACCCCGGCCGGCATGGTATCGATGACTTTTTTAAGACGTTTAGCCCAACGCAACTCCAAGAAACTGTCCCCGCCCGCCTGAGGGAATCTGGATATCAAACGGCATTTTTTGGCAAGTGGGGCATTGGTGATTCACCAGAACGCACCCAGGAAGCTGCTGGGATTTTTGACTATTGGGCAGGCCAGCCAATGCAAACCTGCTACTTCCATGATGCTTCCTGCCAGTATGTGAAGGGTAACGGTTTCGCCAACCCACCAGAAAATCTCTGCAACTGCCCTGCTGACTCGCGAGGCATCTCCGGCTTCCGCAATCGTATCGGCAGGGCAAATCTTTCCGCACCACTGCATGTTGACGCCGATGTCATTCCCGGCCATGTCAGGCGATTTCTGGAAGGCCGCGACACTGAAAAGCCGTTCTGCCTTCTTATTTTCTTTAAGTCACCTCATTCGCCTTTTGAAGACTGGGCCCCCGAAACTGAACACGTAACGGATGGCTTAACCATGCCAGTTCCGCCTGGCGCCACTTTGGCAAACGCTGAAAAGGAACCGGAGGTTGTACGAAAATCACTCGGACGCAACACCGGCATGCGTTACCTGAAGGAGCCACCTTTTCTCGAGACGCACATTCGTGACTACTACCGACTTATTACTAGCATGGACAGGGGAGTCGGGAAAATACTCGGCAGCCTAAGAACTGCAGGCGTTGAGGAAAATACGGTTATTCTCTTTACATCAGATAATGGCCACTTCCTCGGAGAACATGGCCTTGCCGGCAAATGGCTGATGCACGAACCCTCCTTGCGTGTACCAGGCTTTTTCTATGACCCACGAAATCAAGGAGGAACCATTCGCAATGAGATGGTGATCACAACAGACTTCTCAGTCACCATGCTTGCTCTGGCTGGCCTCTCGCCACCGCCCAACATGAGCGGCAGAGATCTCTGCCAACTTACGAAAAGCAGTGAACCCGAGTGGAGAGAGGCCTTTTACTACGATCACCCCTACGGCCACCAGGGTGCAATTCCCCGCACGGTAGGC
>Ga0181593_10002739_pt1 | contig 16300 bp, 18 predicted proteins | sample 071ome_19_FD_133756 | JGI IMG/M metagenome (GOLD analysis project Ga0181593, IMG submission 133756) | Coastal salt marsh microbial communities from the Groves Creek Marsh, Skidaway Island, Georgia - 071413AT metaG (megahit assembly) | ecosystem: Environmental > Aquatic > Marine > Intertidal...
GAATAGAAAGAGACGAAAGCACAGGCCTTCTAGCTACAAGGCCCATACCAGAAAATTTGTTAAGCTATTATGAAACCACAAACTATAGGTCGCACGGAAGCAAACCAAAAGGCTTGATAGGGTTTTTATACACAGCCGTAAAAGCACTAAGAACGACAACTAAAAAAAAGCTGCTAAAGACGCACCACGGCTCCTTTGATTCGATTCTTGATATTGGTTGTGGAGACGGGATGTTCTTATCTGGTTTTAGAGGCAAATTTGTCAAAGGCGTAGAACCCTCCCCTAGGGCTCGAGCACAATGTGCAAAAAAAAACCTTGACGTGGCCGAGTCGATCTCTGAGGTAACCGGAAGCTTTGACTTAATCACTCTTTGGCACGTACTAGAGCACCTTCCCGATTTAAAAGGAGATTTAAAAAGAATATACAACCTTCTTTCTGATGACGGCAGTCTGTTTGTTGCAGTTCCTAATTGCAATAGCTGGGACGCCGAATATTATGGAGCGTTTTGGGCGGGCTATGATGTCCCTAGGCACTTATGGCATTTTGACAAGAAAGGCCTAGAAGCCACGTTGATTAATGCTGGGTTTGAAATTACAGGATACGAAGCCCAAACACTGGATCTCTTTTATGTCGCCTATCTTTCTGAAAAATATAAAGGGAGTCGAGCAGCATTGTTAAGAGGTGTTTTGACAGGGTTTTATGCTATTCTTACCAAAAAAACATCGAACAAGCCCTCTGCTCTGCTTGTGGTGGCTAAAAAAGCAAAATAAGAAGATTTAAGAGGCGTTCTTTGTCGCACACCAGTAGAGGAGCCTAAAAAACCAGAAAACCAAAGAAAACGGCTTAAAATAACCGAAACAAACATAAAGGTTTCTTATGAAAGCCCAACAACAGATAAAGTTTTCTTATAAAGAATAAAGTTCAAGAACCAGAAACAGTATTAGGACGGGAATAATATAAATTATGATTGTTTGCGCTCCAGCATAATCCTTTGCCATCCGCTGACCAAACAGGAGCGAAAGTAATGTAATTGAAGAAATGACGCTTGCTATGTTGGCTATTATTAGCTTGTTGTGGAAGTATAGGTGAACAATTCCCCCAGCGCTTAAAAAACCCGAAGCGAGCTCTAACAAAGTAATACTAACAAATAAGACACTAGAAATTTTGTTTAGAGGCGATTTTCTAAAGTGGCCCTGGACAAAAGCACGTTCGCTTTTGAAATGAACCACCTTGTCGATCCCGCTTTGAAGAAAGACAATACAAAGAATGGCCAGGCAGGTATAAATAGCGTATATCATAGTGTTTTATTTTGGAGTATGAAGCAGCTTTGTCATTTGTAGTGCCAAGTCGCTAAACAGCATTTTTAGATTAGCGCTCGTTCCTAGGTTTGAAACAGAATCTTCAATAGATTGAACTAAATCAAGAGCATTGTTATGATGCACATAAGGAGCAAAGTTTTCGATCTTAAAGCCATCAGATAATTCCTGTTGAATCACTAGGTCGTTAGCACGATATTGAATCAAGAGAGAATTTCGTATTTGATCAATTGCAAACAATAAAAATTCGCGCTGAACACCCCGATCTAGCTTGGCCAACCCTTCTGCCCATTCTAATAATTCAGCAACAGCTCCTTTATTTTTCCGAGCTAAAAAGGCAGACCTGACCCAGCTAACAAACCTTTTCTCAAACTCATTGGTTTGTTCTTTGTTTTGAAACTGATTCATAGCCCAAGAAACACTTCCTTTAGAGCGCTCTGAATAAAGTCGCGCTTGCTCTTCAGTAAGCCCAAGACTAATCAAGGCCGTTTTAACAACTTCTTTGGTCTCTGGTCCAACAAAAACCCGCTGACTTCTAGACCGAATAGTCTCTAAGACATTGCGCTCGTTTTGCGTTGTCATTAGAATGAGTGTGTTGGCTGGAGGCTCTTCGACAAACTTTAAAAGTCGGTTAGCCGATTGCTCTTTTAAAAATTCTACTCCCCAGATTACCAGTACACGATATGAACCAGCAACGGGTTTGAGGTGTAATTTTTGGATCGCCTCTTTAGTGTCTTCGGTTCGAATAGTAAAACTCCCTCCTGTCGATGAATTCTTTGAAATCCACTGACCATAGGTAAGATAAGGGTTTTCAACAACCGCAGAACGAAAATTGCTCAACTGATCAGACGAGCGCAAGCCTTTTGAAGACAGCCCTACAGTGTTTGGGGTTGGGAACAATAAATGGATATCAGGGTGTATAAGTTTAGACACTTTTGAATCACCACTAAAAAGGAGGTTTAGCATCCAAAACACAAGGGGTAGTGTAGATTGATTTTCTTGTGAAACAAACAACTGAGCATGTGGCAAACGCGCTGATTCGATAGAATGGCGCAGCCCCTTTTTGTTTTTTTCAAACCCAACAACCGCTGAAAAATCCATGTTTCAAAGATAGTATTTCGCTACATTTGGCGTATTTAAAAAACAAACAGCATGAGCACTCTGTCATCTTTTAATTTTTCAGGCAAGAAAGCCTTAATTCGCGTTGATTTTAATGTCCCCCTAAATAGCGAACTTGAAGTCACTGACGCTAGTAGAATTGAAGCCGCCAAACCAACCATTATTCATATACTTGAACAAGGAGGGAGTGCTATTTTAATGAGCCATCTAGGTCGTCCTGGAGGTGAAGCTAAACCAGAATTATCCTTAAAGCATATTGCCGATAAGGTTTCTGAAATCTTGGGTGTGGCCGTAAAGTTTATAGCCTCTTGTGTAGGCGCAGACGCTGAAGCTGAGGCAGCAGCTCTCGAGCCAGGTCAGGTCTTATTACTTGAAAATCTCCGTTACCACAAGGAGGAGACTGCTGGCGATGAGGCGTTTGCCGCTTCTCTTGCCAAGCTGGGAGATATCTATGTAAACGATGCCTTCGGAACGGCACACAGAGCGCATGCGTCAACAGCAGTGATTGCGGCTCACTTTAAAGGAAACAAGTGTTTTGGACTTCTTTTAGAAAAAGAAATCAAAGCGATCGACAAGGTTTTAAAATCTGGAGAAAAACCCGTCACTGCAATAATGGGAGGCTCTAAAGTTTCTTCGAAAATTACCATTATCGAAAACATATTACCAGCCATTGACCATTTGATTGTTGGAGGGGGAATGACCTATACTTTTATCAAAGCCCTAGGCGGAGAAGTGGGTAATTCGATTTGCGAGTTAGACAAACTAGACCTAGCACTATCTATATTAGAAAAGGCTAAAGCTGCAGGTGTTGAGGTACATATACCTGTTGATGTTTTGGCTGCGGACGAATTTTCAAAAGACGCGAACACACAAGTCGTTGCATCAAACGCTATTCCAGAAGGCTGGGAAGGTTTAGATGCCGGGCCTCAAACACTGAAAAACTTCTATCAAGTTATCATGTCTTCAAAGACGCTTCTATGGAATGGCCCTGTTGGGGTTTTTGAAATTGAAACTTTTGCTGAAGGAACGATATCTATCGGCCGCTCTGTTGAAGAAGCCACTAATGCAGGCGCATTCTCTTTAGTCGGAGGAGGGGATTCTGTAGCTGCCGTTAAGCAGTTCGGTTTCGAGGACAAGGTGAGCTATGTTTCGACCGGCGGCGGCGCAATGCTTGAAAGCCTAGAAGGCATTGTTCTACCAGGAATTGCTGCTATCTTAGAGAAATAATAAGAATGGTTTGATTATTAGAAGTTTCATAATCAGTTTGTTGTCCATTGCGGTAAGCGCACAGAGCGCGCCAGAGGTCGATGACAAAAAGAACATCGAAGCTTTTAATGAATTAGGCTACGCATCTGTTTTTTCTGATCAACGCCTACCCAGTTATGCTATTCCTGATTCTACGAAAGCATACAAATACGATTCTATTTGGCTTAAAAAACTGAAGGAAACAAGGCCGCTCTTCACATTGATACACGAAACCTCAGGAGAGAATACAGAAAAAAAAGTCACCAAAGAGCTTCTGATCGAACGATTCGAAACAATAAATCAAAAGACGCCTTTTCAGATTGCTTACAACCCCATTCTAGAGAGAGAAATTGCGAAGTATTTAAGGGGAGACGCCACCCTTGTTCGAAGAATGCTGCAAGTAAGCGCTTTTTATTTCCCACTTTTTGAGCAGGTTCTTGACGAGAACGACCTCCCTTTAGAGTTAAAATATCTAGCCATTGTTGAGTCAGCGCTTGATCCTAAAGCAAGGTCTTATGTAGGCGCCAAGGGTCTTTGGCAATTTATGTATAGCACCGGAAAGTCTTATGGACTTGAGGTAAACAACTATGTTGATGACAGAAGCGACCCACTTAAAAGCACAAAGGCTGCTGCGGCCTATTTGAAGCAACTATATCGAACGTTTGATAATTGGGACCTTGCTCTTGCTGCATACAATTCAGGGCCGGGAAACGTTTCAAAGGCGATTCGTCGCTCAGGGGGATACACCAACTATTGGAATATCCGACCGTATCTTCCTAAAGAGACTGCGGACTATGTACCAAGGTTTTACGCAATGCTTTATTTATTCGTGCACGCTAAGGAGCACGGACTAAGTGCCGAGCGTCTAGAAAGAACCTATTTAGAAACAGACACGGTGCATATAAAACGAAGCATTACTTTCGATCACGTTTCACAAAAGTTAAACATTTCAAAGGATCAACTAGAGACGTTAAACCCCTCGTATCGTATGGCAACGATTCCTTATGTTAAAGACAAGGACTATGCGCTTAGGCTACCAAAATCATTGATCGGAGATTTTATTAATAGGGAAGCGGCGGTATATGCGCTTGCCAAGGAACAAGAAGACGCTTCAGAAAAACCATTAGCAGCACTAGTTAGCGGCCCAGAGCGAATAAGGTATCGAGTAAAATCTGGTGACGTTCTTGGTATTATCGCCGAAAAATATGGAGTTTCTGTTAAGCAAATTCGTTCATGGAATAACCTTAAAGGCAATATTATACGGGTTGGGCAGCGCCTTACCATCTATCCGAGAAGATATCCTAAATCATGAAAAAACCTCATAAGCTTTTCTTATTAGTGGCTATTGCCCTGTGCTCTTGTAAGCAAGAAGGTTTAAAAGACTATTTGCCTGAAGCTACTGGACCACTGAATGAAGTGCTTGTGGTGGCAGACCAGTCCTTGCTTGACTCGGAGGTAGGCGATCGACTAAGATCATACTTACAGACCAGACAATTAGGCCTAGGCGTTGATGAGCCGACACTTGACCTTAGGCCGCTACAACCCAGTCTTTTTAGAGGGGCTATAATGAGAAGCAGAAACGTTGTGGTTGTCGATTACGACACTCTTTCGCGCTCCCACATTAAAAGAAACTTATACGCAGAACCTCAACACATCGCAGTGATTAAGGGAAGGACGGCTGTTGAATTAACACAGAACATCGATTTGATTGGCGTTCAAATGATCGATAGTTTTCGAAACGCTGACATAAAGGTTGCTCAACAACGGTTTAAGCGATCGTTATATACTGAACCTAGGCTAAAAGCACTAATGGGTGTTGATTTTACGATGCCCTCTATTTATAGACCAGGGGTTTTCAAGGATGATTTTATATGGATTGATCGTCCAATCGAAAACGGGACGATGAATCTGGTAATTTACCCTTTAAGTAGGGATCGGTTTTTAGACAGGGATCGGTTTTTAGAAGACATTATAGCCGTAAGAGACTCTGTTGGAGAGGCCAATATTCCTGGTCCTGACCTTCGCGAGACGAAGACTTTTCAGATTACAGAGGGAATTTTCAGACCCTATGTTTTTTCGGCTGAGGTTAGCGGATTTAAAGCAGCCGAAGTTCGTGGTATGTGGGAGATTAGCGGATATCCGATGGCAGGCCCCTTTGTTTCTTATATAGTAAACGACACGATTAATCAAAGAAAGCTAGTAGTTGAAGGGTTTGTTTTTGCTCCAAATCAAGAAAAACGAGACTACCTATTTGAACTAGAGGCAATTATCAAAACCCTTCAGATTTACCCCAAGAACTAGTGACTGAAACAGGCGCTAGGAGTTGAGCTCTTTCCCTCCTTTATCATCCTCTTCTTTGGTGGCGTCTTTGAATTCTTTGATGCCGCTACCAAGACCGCGCATAAGCTCAGGAATTTTTTTGCCCCCAAACAATAATAAAACAAGGGCTACTACAACAATGATTTGCCAAGGGCTTACAATACCTAATGTATAAGAAAGAGACATATTGAATGATTTAGTGTATAAATGTAGTAAAATTAACCCGTTTCAAGGCCAAGATGTATATTTGCTTTAATGTCTAAAATGCAAAAAAACACATCAAAAGACCGATCAAAATTATTTGACACCTTTAAGCTTCTGGTGGTAAACGATGAAACCTTCGAGGAGGTTTTCTCACAGCGTTTATCTCGCTTGAATGCCTATGCTTTTGTGGTGATTTGCATTGGGCTCATAAGCACGGCCGCCTTCTTTGTAATTGCTGTTACCCCACTGCGCTATTTAATGCCAGGAATAGAATCTTCTATGTTGCAAAGGGAGGTAGAGACCCTTTTGATTAAAACCGATTCACTACAACAGGTCATTGAGACAGACGCAAAATATATTGATGGAATTCGAAGAGTGTTAAGCGGAGAGGTCGTATATGAAGCCCCAGAGGTCGATAGTACTTCGATTTTTATAGACGCCCCCTCTGCAGACAAATTGTTGGAAACCAGAAAAAGCATTGCTATGCTTGAGCTTGAAAGCCAAGTAAAGAAAGAGGAGGCGTATAGCCCAATAGTTAACACACCCATTACAAACCCCCTTTATTTTGCCCCATTAAGCGGCGTTGTTTCTGGCACTTATGACCCGTCAATTGGACACCTAGCCATAGATATCGCGGCTACTGAAGGCACTGGAATAAAGGCAATTACAGACGGCACCGTTTTGCATGCTGAATGGTCGGCAAGCACAGGCTACAATCTTGTTCTCGTTCATCAAGGAGAGACCGTGTCTGTTTACAAGCACAATGGGGCGATTTTCAAGAAACAAGGCGAAATAGTTGCCGCCGGAGAAATCATTGCCTCGGTCGGCAACACTGGAGAATTAAGCTCGGGTTCACACCTTCATTTTGAACTTTGGAAACAAGGGAAGCCGGTGAATCCACAACAATACATCAAGTTTTAGCTATGAGCCTAAAGTCGTTTTTAGCTAAGCCTTTTGCTCGTTGGAGAGTCGCTCGAAATAAGAAATACATTGATCGGCCTGTTGAGTCTCAGGAAGCTGTTTTTCAAAGGCTTATTTCCAAAGCTAAGGATACAGCGTTTGGAAGAGACCATGATTTTAAATCGATTCGAACCTACAGCGACTTTGTCAACAGAGTGCCGGTACGCGATTATGAAGCTCTTAAGCCTTATGTAGAGCGGATTATGAGCGGAGAAAAGAACGTGCTCTGGCCAGGATCACCTGCTTATCTTGCCAAAACATCAGGCACCACCTCAGGAGCGAAATACATTCCGATTACTGCGGAATCAATCAAGGAGCAAGTAACCTCTTCAAAACTAGCCCTACTGCAGTACATTGTTAATAAAGGAAGGGCAGATTATGTTAACGGAAAGATGATTTTCTTGCAAGGAAGCCCCGTGTTAGACACCGCAGGCGCTGTGAAAATGGGCCGTTTGTCAGGCATTTCAGCGCACTACCTTCCCAGGTATTTACTTAAAAACAGGTTACCTTCATGGGAGACTAACATTATTGAAGATTGGGAAACCAAGGTCGAGGCGATTGTTGACGAGACTATCGACCAAAATATGACCCTTATCGCCGGAATTCCTTCTTGGGTTCAAATGTATTTTGAACGATTAGTGGCTCGCTCAGGAAAGAAGGTTGGCGAACTGTTTCCTAGCTTTTCGCTCTACGTCTATGGAGGGGTTAATTACGAACCCTATCGTCAAAAATTTGAAGACTTATTGGGTCGACGGATTGACAGCGTGGAGCTATTTCCGGCTAGCGAGGGGTTTTTTGCCTACCAGGACACAATAGAAAATAACGGTTTATTACTTCAGGTTCATTCAGGAATATTTTATGAATTCATCGAGTCGAGTAAGTTTTACGATGACAATCCGCCCAGAATTTCTCTGGCCGAGGTAGAGTTAGGCGTGGACTATGCGCTAATTTTATCCACAAACGCGGGTCTATGGGGATATAATATTGGCGATACGGTTCGTTTTGTGTCTCTGAAACCGTATCGCGTCATAGTGTCGGGAAGAATTAAACATTTTATTTCTGCTTTTGGAGAACATGTTATTGCTAAAGAGGTCGAGGAGGCAATAACCACAGCTCTTGCAGCCCACCTCGAAGTTAGAATTTCTGAGTTCACGGTTGCGCCAGAAGTGAATCCTAAAGACGGAGGATTACCCTATCACGAATGGTTTATTGAATTTGAAAAAGAACCAGACAACAGCGATGCGTTTGCACAGGCTCTTGATCAGAGTATTCAAGACCAGAACGTGTACTACAAGGACTTAATTGAAGGCAAGGTTCTACGGTCAGCCGTGGTTAGTCCTTTAGAAAAGGGAGCCTTTGAATCATATATGAAATCACAAGGGAAGCTCGGAGGACAAAATAAAGTAAAACGGCTCTCCAACGGGCGCGATGTAGCCGAACAACTAACCCCATATTTAGTCACCTCATGAAAAGAGCATTAATTACTGGCGCTGCTGGGTTTCTGGGATCGCATTTAGTAGACAAACTATTAGCCGAGGATTACGAAGTAATTGGGATGGACAATTTAATTACTGGAGATTTGCGCAACTTAGACCATTTAAAAAAAGAGCCTCGATTTTGTTTTGTTGAGCATGATGTGACTAAGTATGTGTCAGTATCTGGCCCCTTGAGCTGCATTCTTCACTTTGCATCACCGGCAAGCCCTATAGACTATCTTAAAATTCCAATTCAAACCTTGAAAGTAGGCTCGTTAGGAACACACAATCTTTTAGGGCTAGCAAAAGATAAGCAAGCGCGCTTTATGATCGCTTCAACTTCTGAGGTTTATGGGGACCCACTCGTTCACCCACAAGACGAGTCTTATTTCGGAAACGTTAACGCCATAGGGCCTAGAGGAGTATATGATGAGGCTAAACGCTTTCAGGAATCAATGACCATGGCCTATCATCGTTTTCACGGCCTAGACACTCGAATTGCCAGAATATTTAACACCTATGGCCCAAGGATGAGGCTGAACGACGGCAGGGTTATTCCTGCGTTTATCGGACAAATTCTTCGCTCAGAGTCACTAACGGTTTTTGGTGACGGAAAACAAACCAGGAGCTTCTGTTATGTTGACGACCTGGTGGAGGGTCTTTATCGCTTGCTTCAGTCTGATTACCATTTACCAGTCAATCTCGGAAACCCAGAGGAGATAAGTATTTTAGACTTCGCCACCGAGATAAAAATGATTATGTGCTCGAATCAGCCGATTTCATTCAAGAAATTACCTTCGGACGATCCCGCCCAAAGACAACCAGACATTAGTAAAGCAAGAGAGCTTCTTAATTGGAGCCCTGCGTTTGAACGAAAAGAAGGCCTTACAAAGACCATCGAATATTTTAAAAGCCTAGCGCCCGAGGAGTGGTATAAAAAAGAACACCGAACATTTAATCATCAGAACAAAAAAAAATGAATCATCGCGTATTAATAGTAGGATCTGGAGGCCGAGAACACGCTATTGCCAGTAAAATCGCAGAAAGCAATCGATGCGAAGCGCTTTATGTAGCTCCAGGAAATGCAGGAACCACAGAAATTGCATTAAACCTAAACATTGGGGTTGATCAGTTTACCGAGTTAGGACACGCCTGCTTAGAGCATAAAATCACAATGTTAATCGTTGGACCTGAAGTTCCGCTGGTTAAAGGAATTGTAGATTTTTTTGAAAACGACCCTAGCTTAAACTCCATTTTAGTGGTTGGGCCGGATGCCTCAGCTGCACAGCTCGAAGGCTCAAAAGATTTTGCAAAAGCCTTTATGCAAAAACATGGAGTACCTACAGCGGCCTATCAAACCTTTACCTCAGACAACATAGAAGAAGGGGATGCTTTTTTAGATACCTTAACTCCCCCCTACGTGCTAAAAGCGGACGGATTAGCTGCTGGCAAAGGGGTGCTTATTCTTGATAAGCTGGAGGACGCAAAAAATGAGCTTGCTCAATTTCTAACGCACAATAGTTTTGGTGAAGCAGGACATAAAGTGGTTATCGAGGAGTTCTTAGACGGAATCGAGTGCAGTTGTTTTGTTTTGGTAGACAATACGGGCAATTATAAGATTCTCCCTTTAGCTAAAGATTACAAAAGGGTCGGCGAAGGAGATACCGGCCTAAACACCGGAGGAATGGGGGCTGTTTCTCCTGTGCCGTTTGTAAGCGAAAAGCTGTTTGAACGAATCGAAAATGAAGTGGTTAAGCCAACTGTTGATGGGGTTAAGGCTGAAAACTACAACTATAAGGGGGTCATCTTTATTGGCCTTATGATTGTAGAGGGGGAGCCTTATGTAATCGAGTATAATGTCAGGATGGGAGATCCTGAGACAGAAGTTGTTTTTCCAAGAATTGAAAGCGATGCCGTTGATTTATTTGAAGCTATCGCGCTAGGAAGCCTAAGCGCTGTTGAGCTTTCCATTAATTCTCAAACCGCAGCTACGGTAATTGCCGTTTCAGGAGGGTATCCAGAATCTTATGAGAAAAACAAAAAAATTAAAGGGATTGAACAGGTTGTTGAATCAGTAGTTTTTCATGCTGGGACTACTTTGAAAGATGGGGTAGTAACTACCTCTGGAGGCCGGGTTCTCGCCGTTACCTCGCTTGGCAAAAATAAGGATGAAGCCCTCACCAAAAGCTACCAAAGTTTGAGCCAGGTGAAATTTGACAAGATGAATTATCGCAAGGATATTGGGTTCGATCTATAGGAAGGAGTGCGCAGAGTTGTCTTTGTTCTCCTCTCCGCTTTCATGATATTTCTTAAGTTCACCCATCCAATAAGCACCTGCAATGAGGCCGACGATAACAAACAGCCAGTTGATACCATTAGCCAACCACCAGTTGCTAGTAAAACGCAAAAGGTCGTATGGCGTTAAAAGTACATCAGTGAATAAAAATGAGATCCAATTAAAGAATGAAGTCCACATAATACATTGTTGAGGGCGTAAAAGTACAAACTAAGAATAGATAGAACAAAATTTAGTTCGAACCAAATAACTATGATTGCATCAGATTTAACTACAAAGGCGTATCAAATTTTTGAAGAGAGTATCGAAGACTATCACAAGTTTGATAAAGTTGATCAACCGATGTCAAACCCCTACGATAGAAAAGAAATTGAACACCTTTTCTATTTGAAAAATTGGATTGACACGGTACAATGGCATTATGAAGACCTCATTAGAGACCCGAAGATCGATCCAGAAGACGCGCTAGTACTCAAGCGAAAAATAGATGCTAGTAATCAACACCGCACAGACTTGGTTGAAAATCTTGACGCTTTTTTCTTGAATGAATTTAAAACGGTTCGTGTGAGCAAAGAGGCTCAGATTAATACTGAAAGCCCTGCTTGGGCCTTTGACAGATTGTCTATTTTGGCTTTGAAGATTTATCACATGAACGAAGAAGCCAGTCGCCCCGACGCGAGCAAAGAACACCGCATGGCTTGCCGAAAGAAGCTTGATGTTTTGATTGAACAGCGCACTGATTTAATAAGCGCAATTAATCAGCTGCTAGAAGATTTTAAATCAGGGCAAAAGTACATGAAGGCTTACAAACAAATGAAAATGTACAATGATGACGACTTAAACCCGGTGTTACGTGAGGCCAAAAACGAGTAATACTCAGCGAAAGGTATTGATTATTCGCTTCTCTGCCCTTGGAGATGTGGCAATGACGATTCCTTTAATTAGGGCTTTTAAGAAGGCTTTTCCTGAGGTTGAGGTTAGTGTTCTTTCTAAACCTTTACCGTTGAAGCTGTTTTTGTCAGAGAGGGGTTTGAACAGCATTTCTTTTGACTCGAAAAAATATAGGGGCATTTTAGGTCTTTGGAAGCTCTCTAGGGAGGTTGTTGCTAAAGGAATTACAGACGTGGCCGATTTACATTTTAGCCTTAGGAGCCGCATACTGTGTTTCTTTTTAAGGTTTAATGGACTGAACACCAGTCAGCGAAACAAACAACGTCGTTTAAGAGCGCGATGGACAAAAAAAGAACCTAAACCAAAGGAGCGCCTAGACACCCAGATTCAATCGTACCTAAAGGTGTTGTCAAGCCTTGGCTTTAAGATAGAAGAACCAATGTTGCGATCGTCAAATGAAGTGGCGCGGTCGAGAAAACCAACGAATAAAATTGGTGTGGCGCCATTTGCCGCACACTCCCACAAAACCTACCCGGAAGGTCTTATGAGACAATTGCTTGTTGAGCTAAACACAAAATACCGAACGGTATTATTTGGCGCTGCTGGAACAGAATCAAAGCAATTCGATCAATGGGTGTCTGAAGGAATCGCTTATGAAAATACTGCGACGCTTTCGTTTGAAACGCAGATGCAAAAAATGAGCGATCTAGGGCTTATGATCAGCATGGATAGTGCCAACGGGCATATTGCTGCAAACTACGGGTTGCCTGTTATTACTCTTTGGGGGGCAACCACTCCTGATTGTGGTTTTTCGGTCTTTGGGCAGCCTGAAGAAAACCAGATGCTCCCTGATCCGGTTAAATATCCTTATTTACCCGCCTCAATTTTCGGCAAAAGCACGTTCCCGGGCTATGAATCGGCCATGAAGAGCATTGACCAACAAGCAATTATCGAACGGGTTAATCAGCTAATGCTTCCCTGACAAGAACTCCCTGAACCAGCAGTGCAGCCATAGCAATGTTGATGAACAACTATCTTGCGGCCTGAATAATCACCTCGCTGTAAGTCGATTAAGTGTTGTTTTTTGCCAGAGACGGGCATCTGCAGCATTTGATTGAAATCGCAGTCGTATATCTTTCCGTCGTATCCGACAGAAAGGGTGTTTCTACACATCAAACCTGACAAGGTTGCCGGATTGAAAGCCGCTACCAGCACCTCCATATATTCTTCATAGTTTTCAGAGGCCTGCAAATATTCTAAAAATCGTGAGATCGGCAGATTTGTAATACAGAAGAGTCGATTAAAATCAATATCAAAGTCGGTTTTTAGTTTGCGCTTAAAATCAGCCTCAAGCTCTTTCTCTGACCCTGGAAGAAACGCGCCAGAAGGATTGTACACCAGATCTAGCTTTAGATTTTTTACACGCCCATAACCTAATGCGTTTAATCGTCTTAACGCATTGATTGATTTAGAAAAGACACCCTTGCCCCTTTGTCTATCTGTAGTTTTCATAGAATAGTGCGGCAACGATGAAACCACGTGAAGACCGTTCTCTTTGAAAAATTGAGGATAAGATTTAAAATGATCATTTGATTCTAGAATGGTAAGATTAGACCGAACAATAATGTCGTCTACTGAACGCTCAACTGCGGCACTTACCAATCTTTTAAATTCAGGATTCATTTCAGGAGCCCCTCCTGTTAAGTCTAGAGTATTAGGTAGAAAACGATCGATCGCATCGATTACCTGATCAATCGTTTCAGGGGACATAATTTCTTTTCGGTCTGGCCCTGCGTCAACATGGCAATGGGCACAGGTCTGGTTACACATATACCCTAGATTCACTTGCAGAATATCGAGCGTATCTGTTTTCAGCGTTACATCCTGCTTGTTTAAAGTTTCTGAAAAAGTTGGCAATGCGCCCGATGAAAATGTTCCAGAAGCTAAAATTTTAATTTGTTGTTTAGGGTCTGAAAGTAAGTGATTCGAACGCCGGAGAGATGATTTTGTCATCTAGTGAGAAAGCTTTTTGTGCTTGTTCATCATTTGAACGGCGTGAACTAGGGTAGCACCACTTTCTATAGCCGCCCCAGCATGCACAGCCTCCATCATCTCTTCCTCAGTGACACCTCTTTGTAAACCATCTTTTGTATAAGCATCAATGCAATAGGGACATTTGACTACGTGGCTCACGGCCAAAGCAATTAATGATTTTTCTCTTGCAGAAAGAGCGCCTTCTTCGAACACTTTTGAGTAGTATTCGAAAAATCGATCGCCAAGAGGCTTGCTCCAATCGCTGATGTTTTTAAAGTTTTTAAGGTCTTTGGAATTATAATAATTGTCACTCATCCTTTAAGTTTTTTGAATCTCTAAGTTAAGGCATTAGACATCATTTTGTAGCTATCTTTGTTGTTAAATGGTCTTTTATGAGGCTTCAAAACAACAAACAAACTTCGCTTGTTCTTTCTGGCGGAGGTGTTCGCGGCATGGCGCACATAGGCTTTATTAAAGCGCTACAAGAGCATCATATAAAAATTGATCGTATTGCCGGATCTAGCGCAGGAGCTTTAGTAGGTGCCTTATTTGCAAACGGAAATTCGACCGAGGACATGCTTTCTTTTTTCAAAGAAGCTCCACTTTTTAAGTACAATTATTTTAGTATTACGAAACCAGGTCTTATAGATACTGAGCGCTATTATGAGTCATTAAAGAGCTTTTTATTGCACGATAGCTTTGAAGAGCTGGGGCTTCCCTTACATGTTGCAGCAACTAATCTTTTAACGGGCGCCTTGAAGGAGTTCAGTAGCGGAGAGTTAATCAGGCCTTTGCTTGCTTCTGCTTCGCTTACTCCTGTTTTTAGCCCTGTCATGTTTGATAAACAGATGTATGCTGATGGAGGGATTCTAAGCAACTTTCCCTTAGAGTTCGTCGACAAATATTCAGACAGGATTATTGGCTCAAACACCACTGAATTGAGCGCGGTCGAACCGTATCAGTTAAGAAACGCGATTCAAATTACAGCAAGGGTAAGCAGCCTTATGATTTACTCCCGTACGATAGAAAAACTAAAATCATGCGAGTTTTATATCCAACCTGAAGGACTTAAAAAAATCGGGTTTTTAGACAAATCAGGAATCGAAAAGGCTTATCAATTGGGATATGACGAAGGAAGCCGAGTAATTTCAGCCTATCTGTCGAAACACTAAACATTATCGAAATCCACAGCGATTGCCTTAGAGGTAATTTTTGCCTGACAACTCAATACAAACCCGCTTGCTATCTCATGGTCTGTAAGCACCTGGTTGCGAACCATTTCAGCACTACCCTCTGTAATTTTACAGATACAGCTACTACAAGAACCTCCTTGACAAGAATAAGGGGCGTCAATACCTTGTTCTAAAAGACTGTCTAAAAGGAGCTCTTCTTTGGGCACTTGTATCTTATGATTCTCTCCGTCTAGAAGAACGCTGACCGAAGCCAGCCCTTTTACGTTGATTTCTTTGGCATCTTCTGAAGCCACAAAAAGCTCAAATAGGATATGCTCTGCTGCCACGCCTTGGTCTAGAAGCGTATCTTTTGCTAGGTGAATCATCGCTTCGGGACCACAGAGGTAAGCTTTGTCTGGCACCCCTATTCCTGCAAGGCTATTTTTCAATGCATGTAAAATCACACCCCTGTCAATACGCCCGAAGTAATCACCTCCTTGTTCACGAGAAAAGGCATGAATTGCAAAAAATCGATTCCCAAAGTTTTCGGAAAGTTCCTCAATCGAATTCTTAAACATCATTGAGCGGGCGCTCTGATTCCCATAGATCAGACCAACTTTGACATCTGGATTGTCTGACAGCGCTACTTTTATGATGCTAAGCAGTGGTGTTATACCACTACCTGCACCTATTGCTAAGATTGAGCTTGCCTGCTTATCGAGCACAAACCCGCCTTCAGGAGCCGCAACCCTCAACACATCTCCTTCTTTCAGCGCTCTATTTGCATAGGACGAGAACACGCCGGTAGCTACCTCTTTAACTCCCACGGTGATTATTTCATCACTTGGGGTGGACGCGATAGAGTAAGATCTTCGAATTTCTTCTCCCTCCACAGAATGACTAAAGGTGATATACTGACCTGGTTCAAAACAAAAAATTGATCTTAGAGCATCAGGAATTGTCAGGCTAATAGCTAGAGAGTCAGCATTGAACCTTTCAATTTTAGACACCGTTAAAGAGTAAAATTTCATAGCAATTCTTTTTAGCAAAAATACGAAGCTTCCACAGATTTTAAGATGTACTGATAAGGGCTTAACTTAGGCATGTGAAGCGAACACGAATTTCTTTTTTCAGCGGCATATTGTTACTTACCTTGGGCTCTTGTGCGCTGATCCCGTCTTCACGCTCTAAAATACAATCTAAGAGAACATACGCGAAGTTTAATACCCTTTATAATGGAGAACAAGCATTCCGTAAGTTTTTAGACCA
>Ga0181593_10002740_pt1 | contig 16299 bp, 13 predicted proteins | sample 071ome_19_FD_133756 | JGI IMG/M metagenome (GOLD analysis project Ga0181593, IMG submission 133756) | Coastal salt marsh microbial communities from the Groves Creek Marsh, Skidaway Island, Georgia - 071413AT metaG (megahit assembly) | ecosystem: Environmental > Aquatic > Marine > Intertidal...
CAAATCAAGATCTGGAATCGCTTGAAGTTGATTGCATAGAGCAGGCTCTCTTCTCTGGTAAGGTGATAGCGTATGCACAGGGGATGGCACTTATTCAGGAAAGCTCTCAAGTTTATAACTGGAACCTGAAGTTAGATCGCATTGCGAAGCTATGGAGAGGAGGATGCATCATTCGCGCTGCACTTCTTTCTGAAATCTCTGAAGCTTTTAGAGAATCTCCTAAGCTTTCAAACTTGATATTTGCAGGGACCCTACAAAAGCAGCTCGAGGATTCCCTAGCTGGATTGAGAAAAGTTGTCGCCACTTCCGCACTGGCAGGCGTTCCCGTTCTTGGATTGAGCTCTGCGTTAAGCTACCTAGAGTCGTTTACGACTGCATTTTTGCCGCAAAATCTGATTCAGGCGCAGCGAGACTACTTTGGGGCACATACATACGAGAGAGTGGATAGAGAAGGTGTCTTTCATACTGAATGGGCTGGTGAGAAGTAGTTGTTGAGGTTCTTTTCGTACTTGAGTAGTTGTGAGCAGTCATTGTGGCCAGCCGTGAGCGCGCTTGCAAGTCGGTCTCTAACATGCTGGAAATACAGTTGAATGTGTTATTTTACGGTGCAAGCGTCTGTTCATGAAGAGGTATGAGCGGGCAACGCGATGAATGCTGGAAGTCTCATCGTTGAGAGGGGAGAGCGACCGCACCGAAAGTTTCGGTTCTATTGACAAGTTCCCTATTTTGTTTAGAATTTCGTGGTGATGGAGAGGACTTTTACTCTCGTACGCATCACCGGTTTGCTGTTCGATAAGCAAGCCAAGCTTATGGGATTTCAACTCGCAGAGATGTCGGGTTGAGCGTGGTAGGTGGCCAGGGACTTTGTCACTCTGGAGGCTGTTACTACTTTTGAATCGCATAAGCTGGACCCTGAATTCTCAAGATACAATCTGAGGGCTTAGGTGTCCTCTTTCTCTTCGCTGAGGTTTGTCTGGGAAGGGTGAGTGAGAGGCGAAACAGTGCCGCTAACTCCCCATTGCCGGAGCATCTTTGTCGCGAGGAGAAGGAGGCGGCTGTCGAACGTTGCATAATGGGAGTCGTGTACAAAAGAAGTTTGGAGATGAATCAGGTAGGCCATACATTTCAAGAGTTGTGGGAACTTGTGGAGCCAGTAGTGCTTCAAGAGGGTCTTGAGCTCTATGACATAGAGCGGAGTTCCCCGTCCTCATCTGGTGGAAGAACTGTTATTCGCGTCTATCTTTGTCGTCCAACTGGCGATGGTCAGGCGTCTGATAGGGTTCAGGTTGAATGCTCATCTGACAGGCAACCACAGCGCGCTCCCCTTGAAGGGGATCGGGGCGTAACGTTGGATGACTGCGCTTCGATTTCACGAAAACTGTCGGCGTTAGACCGGTTTGATCAATTTCTGGGAGAGCATTCGCTTCTGGAGGTTTCAAGTCCGGGAGTGAATAGAAAGCTTAGGACGCTTAAACATTTTAAGGCGGCTATCGGAGAACGTGTACGAATAAAGGCGTTTATTGATGCAGAGGGACGAGACCGCACAATTACTGGATTCGTTTTAGCTGCAGATTCTGAGACGGTTGAACTGAAGGAGCAGTCGAACGCCGAAGTTTGGAAGATTCCATTTGCTGATATTTCGTCAGCAAGAATAGATTTTGATTTTTCTACACCTGAGAAAAAGGGAAAGAGACAATGACGTATGATCTAAGAGCTGTTATTGGGCAGCTAGGAAGAGATAAAGGCATAGATCAGGAAATACTGGTCGAAGTAATCGAGTCGGCGATGCTTTCAGCTGCTCGCAAACATTACGGACACAACCTAAACCTAGAGACTCAGTACGATGCGGAGCTGGGTACGGTTGAGGTGTTGGTCTTTAAGACAGTGGTGGAAAAAGTCGAAGATCCTGATATTCAGATTACGCTAGAGGAAGCTCGAGCCGAATATGACCCCGATGCAATGGTTGGTGATGAACTCGGGCGTAAGCTTGATACTGAATTGCTCGGGCGTATCGCGGCGCAAACTGCGAAGCAGGTTATCATCCAGAAAGTACGTGATGCAGAGCGTGGAGTTATTTTTGAAGAGTATAAAGACAGCAAGGGAGATCTCATAAACGGTATCGTTCAGCGATATGACCGTGGAAACCTTATTGTCAATCTGGGTCGTACAGAAGCGGTGTGCCCACGGAGAGAACAGATTGCTCGGGAGCGATACCGTCAAGGGGACCGAATTCGAGGAATGATTCTTGATATTGATCCATCTGCTCGTGGACCACAGATTATTCTTACTCGTTCGCATCCAGATTTTCTTAAAGAGCTCTTCAAGTTAGAGGTGCCAGAAATTAGTGAGGGAGTCATAGAGATCAAAGGCGTCGCTAGAGAGCCGGGAGAACGAGCGAAGATTGCAGTACATTCGAACGAAACGAGCATTGATCCAGTCGGTGCATGTGTTGGTGTGAAGGGATCTCGGGTACAGGCGGTAGTGCAGGAGCTTCGCGGAGAGCGAATCGACATTATTACATGGACTCCCGATGAACCCTCGTTTGTTGCGCGAGCACTTTCTCCAGCTGAAGTCAGCCGGGTTGTTGTTGATGAAGATGAGCACTCGATGGAGGTCATTGTGGCAGATGATCAGCTGTCGCTTGCCATCGGTCGTCGGGGTCAGAACGTGAAGCTAGCGAGCAAGCTCAGTGGATGGAGAATAGATGTTCGGAGCGTTTCCGTAGCAGAGGAGGAAGCGAAGAGGGCACGTACCGCTCTAGAGGCGATACCAGGCCTTGATTTTATGCAGTCTGAGCGCCTCTTCCAAGAAGGATATAGGACGGTACGAGAAGTTGCTGAGGCCTCGATTGAAGACATCGCAGAAATCGATGGATTTTCACAAGAGCTTGCCGAGGCAGTCTCGGCCTCGGCAAAAGAGCTGGTAGATGCGGCCACAGACCCACTGGAGCTGGGCGAAACCTCGGAGCCATTGGAAACTCTCTCTGATCTTGATCGGCTTATGCTGGGGAGTGAGCTTCAGGAAAAGCTCGTTGAATCTGGGTACTCAACCATTCAGAGTCTTGTAAGTGCAGATTATGAGGAGCTGCTGGAAAGAGGAGTCGTCGGCGAACAAGAGCTAGAAGAAATCAAGGAAGCCACGAATACGTTCTTTCGCTCAGGCTCAACCTCTCGTTTGCTGTAGCATCGAGATAGTTCACTGAGTGGTACGGACATCGTGAGAACGAAGCGCGGATTTAGAAGGGTAGGATGGCGAAACAAGCAATCGATTATACTCTGGACAGAGATGAACGGGAGTTACCCGTGCTGGCAGTGTCTGGAGGAAACGCCCCACGCGTTTTTCGGGTATCGCCATATGGAGGTGCGTCGTTAGCTCAACCGCCTACTCGCATGTGCCTCGGCTGTCGAGAAAGGGCTGAACAGGGCAGTCTGATACAGATTTTTTCAATTTCTCTGGATCAGCTGAAGCAGAACAATTATCAGCCCATGCCGTCAAAGAATGATTGCAAGCTTCAGCTCGGAGCATCGTCATGCAGCGGCCGTACTTGGGGAGTGCTCCGACCATCTGTTACATGGAGACGTCCACCGTGGGTAACAGGTCGAACGGCCTATGTGCATGATTCAATAGAATGCACCAAACGTGCCTGCTTGCCCCAACGCTTGCAGCGAGCTTTTCGAGAAAATATTTCTGAACAACGAGCACAAGACTTACTAAAACTGATTGTCGTAAAGGGGGAAGGATACGACAACGCAACGTCTGCAACGACACGATTTGATGTCAGTAGTCAGGTAAAGCTCAGGGAAAATGCACAGATAAAAAGAGAGGCGATGGACTAATATGGCAAAGATGCGTGTATACGAGCTTGCAAAAGAGCTTGGAGTAGAAAATAAGGTAGTTATTACGAAAGCGCAGGAGCTAGGAATAGCCGGAGTGCGCTCACACTCGAATTCGCTCGATCCGCTTGATGCCGATCAGATTCGACGGGCTTTGCTCCGGAGTGCGGCGGGAGAGAAAAAGTCTAGCGAAGTAATTCGTCGTCGTGTCGATAAAGATACAGGCGAGACGAAGACAGTTGTTGAGCGGCGCAAGGGGAATGTCATTCGGCGGCGAAGTCGAGACCGGTCGGAAAGTGTAGAGGCTGCTGAGGCAAGTCCTTCTGATGACCTGGCCTCTGAGGACGTTACCCATCCTGGGTCGGCAGAGCAGATTCTATCCGCCGGAGAGGACGTTACTGCGGAGACATCCTCAAGCGCTTCAGGAGTTCCGGAAACAGACGCAGGCGATGTTTCTCCTGATAGCAGTGTAGTGGGGGTTGAAGCTGGAGACACATCTGAAGAAGGAGAGGTAGGTCAGCCAGAAGAGGTTGAAGAAAAGCCACTTAAAAAGCGAGCTGGTCCAAAGGTGCTTGGAAAAATTGAACTCGCAAAAGAGCCGGAGACTCGAGCGCCAGCTCAGAAGAAGCGGACCCGAGTATTTCATGACGCCCCAGATGTTGAAGAGGAAGATGACGGCGATGGTCGCAAGAAGAAAGGCGGTAAAAAGCGTTCGAAAAAGAGGGAGTTTACGCGAACTGATCTGGTCGATTACGAAGGATTGCCAGGTCGTCGAGTAACAAAAGGTGGAAAGCAGAAAAAGAAGGGCGCAGCAGAAGAGGAGACTATAAGCGCCGCTGAGAAGACCGTTCCAAAAGCCTCGAAGCGAATTGTTAAGATGGATGAAATTATCACCGTGGGTGAACTTGCCTCCCAGATGAGCCTTAAATCTGGTGAAGTCATTCAAAAGCTCATCGAGCTTGGAATCATGGCGACAATTAACCAAGCAATCGATCAAGATACTGCAACTATCATCGCTGAGGAATTTGGCTTTCAGGTGGAATCAGTTTCTTTCGATGAGGCTGAGATTCTCCTAGTTGAAGAGCAAGAGGAGAGTGGTGTTGAGTTGCCGCGCTCTCCAATCGTTACCGTCATGGGGCACGTCGACCACGGGAAGACGTCGCTTCTTGATACAATTCGAAAGAGTTCGGTTGCTGAACGTGAGCATGGGGGTATTACTCAGCACATAGGTGCCTATCAAGTAACGGTAGAGGATGGCAGAACGATTACGTTTATCGATACGCCGGGTCACGCCGCGTTTACATCGATGAGAGCGAGAGGAGCGCAGGTTACTGATATCGTAATTCTCGTTGTCGCTGCCGATGATGGTGTTATGCCGCAGACAGTTGAAGCAATTGAGCATGCAAAAGCTGCGGGTGTTCCAATCGTGGTTGCGGTCAACAAGATGGATAAAGAGGGCGCAAATCCGGATAAAGTAAAGCAGCAACTTGCCGAGCGAGGATTGCAGCCAGAAGACTGGGGTGGAGATGTGATGTTCTTCCATGTTTCAGCGCTTCAGGGAGGCGGAATCTCAGAATTATTAGAAGGAGTACTTCTTGTTGCTGAGGTCGCAGAGTTAAAAGCAAATCCTGAGCGTCGAGCGGTCGGTACAATCATTGAGGCTCGTCAAGAGCTCGGAAGGGGGATCGTTGCTACAGTGCTTGTTCAAAAGGGGACGCTCCGACTAGGAGAGATTTATGTAACAGGTGCTGAGTTTGGGCGAGTTCGTTCAATGATGAACCATAGGGGCGAAACCATTACGGAAGCCGGTCCCGCCGTTCCTGTTGAGATTACTGGACTGAGTGGTGTTCCTAGAGCTGGTGATGACTTTGTTGTCGTTGAGTCTGAGAGTAAAGCTCGTGCCGTGGCGATGAATCGCGCTGAGAAGTTAAAACTTAAGGAGTCAAGGCTGGGCGGAGGACCTGTCTCTCTTGAGGAGTTTGCCCGACAAGCTGGAAAGGCAAAAGCAGCAGAATTAAATCTGATTGTAAAAGCAGATGTTCACGGTTCACTGGAGGCAGTTCGCGATGCAGTAGAAAAGCTCTCCGGTGAAAAGGTGAAAGTACACGTGGTCTTAGGTGGTGTAGGAGGTGTGAGCGAGAACGATGTTCAGTTAGCTATTGCATCCAAAGCTTTGATTGTTGGATTTAACGTTCGCGCTGAGTCTCGAGCAGCTGATGAGGCAGAGCGCCACGGTGTTGAAATACGATTTTATCGAGTTATTTATGAGCTTGTTGATGATGTAAAGCGTGCGATGGCAGGTCTTCTCGAACCTATTAAGAAAGAGAAGTCGCTCGGACGAATTGAGGTGCGAGACACCTTTATGGTCCCAAAAATCGGACGAATTGCTGGTGGCTATGTTCTTGATGGAATCGCTCGAAGAGGTGCATACGTGCGGCTGCTTCGTGATAGTGCAGTGGTTCACGAAGGAAAGATGAGTGGTCTGCGTCGTTTTAAAGATGATGTGAAGGAAGTTCAGTCTGGATATGAGTGCGGTGTCTCAATTGAAAATTTTAATGATGTCAAGATTGGAGACGTTATTGAGATGTACGAGATTGAAGAAATTGAAGCATCTTTAGATGACCTCAACTAAGGAGTTGCAACGTTGAGTGAAAACAGACGTGTATACAAAGTCGCGCAAGCGATCCGAGAAGTTCTAGCAAAAAGATTGCTCGAAAGTTCTGACGAGCGGTTGCGCATGGTAACGATTACAGGTGTGAAAGTTTCCAAAGACTTGAGAGTCGCATCTGTCTATTGGGTCCAGTCGGGCTCAAAACAGCGAATTTTAGAGATCGAGGGAGCTTTCAAGGGGGCTCGCGGTTTCTTTCGTGCGGCGCTTTCGGAGGGACTCCGACTCAGATTTATTCCCGAACTCCGATTTTTTTATGATAATACGCTCGATACGGTTGAGCAGATAGAATCTATAATGAAGGAATCTGTAGAGCGACAGTCACCCAGTCAAGAAATTGAGCAGGATGAACAAGGGGTTTGTCAGAGCACCTCTTTCGTTAAAGAGGAAGTTCGCGATGAATAAAAAAGAAGAAGCATTGGCTGCTGCGGTGGAGGTTATTTCGAAGAGTTCGTCGATTGCTATTCTGTCACATATTAGCCCAGATCCCGATGCTTACGGCTCTTCTTGCGGGCTAGCTCATATCATCAGGCAGAGCTTGCCATCCTGTGATGTTCGTCTTTTCAATGAAGATGCTGATGCAGCACGAGAAAGACTTGCCTTCTTGCCTGGAGCAGAATCTGTTGATCATGAGACAGAGAGTTGGTGCCCAGACCTATTTATCACTTGCGATGCGGGAGAACTTAATCGAGTCGGAGACCGGTTAGAGCAATGGGTGGTCTCTAATAAAAATGTGCCACTTATTAATATTGATCATCATGAATCAAACAATAACTTCGGCACGGTCAATGTGGTTGATACCAAGGCATCTTCAACCAGTGAGTTAGTTATTGATTTGTTTCATGAATGGAAAACTTCCTCCGATAGTAAGTCCTTGTTACCAAAGAATGCAGCAGAGTGTCTTTTAGCTGGCATCCTAGGTGATACCGGAGCATTTCGTTATCGCTCGACTACAGCCGATACTCTTGAAAAATCTGCAGAGTTACTGAGGTCAGGTGCGCGTTTAGATGTGCTTACCCGACATCTGTTTGGCTCGGTGCCTTTATCTACCGTTAAGATGAATGGTATCGGTTTTCAAAAGATGAGAACGCTATGCGATGGACGCATTGCTGGTGTAGCGATTACGGAGGAGGACTATAAGAGAGTCGCTGGTGGCCCAGAAGATGCTGAAGAGTTAGCTGAGCTCCTTAGAGATATTGAAGGAGTTGAGATTTCTTATTCTGTCAGATGGTTTGATGGCAAGTGGAAAGCTAGTCTCAGGACGTCGCGTGCGGATGTAGACCTGGCAGCTGTTTCGACGTCGTTTGGGGGAGGAGGGCATCGAGCTGCGGCAGCCTTTCGCGCATCAGGAGCACTGAATGATATTGTAGCGCGGCTAGAATCTGCTTTAGAAAAAGTTCTTCCTTTGGAAGCAGAGAGTGCAGAGTAATGGAATCAACTGAGACTGCGTCTTCAGCACCTATAGGCCACTCTATTCGAGTACAAGAAGTGCCAATGGGTTTTCTCTGCATTGATAAGCCTGCTGGCATGACGAGTGCTCATGTTGTGAATAGAGTGAAGCGAGCTCTCGGACTCGGTCGGAAGGCGAAAGTGGGTCATTTGGGAACATTAGATCCGGATGCAACGGGGGTGCTTGTGTGTGCAGTGGGAAGAGCAACTCGCTTGATCCCCTTGGTTGCTGGTGGAAAAAAAACCTATCTGGGGGAATTGCAACTTGGAGTAACAACCCAGACAGATGATCTTTCTGGCGAGGTCTTATCGCGATTTGATGGAAGCTTTCCCTCTAATGAGATTGTGCTGGCGGCGAAGAAGTCGTTTATTGGGAATATTTTACAAAAGCCTCCAACGGTAAGTGCAGTGAAGATTCGCGGGGAGAGGGCACATGTGAGAGCGCGGAGAGGTGAACAGGTTGAGATCTCCTCTCGTGAAGTGATGGTTTATGATTTTGAACTGAATTTTCTTTCCCCAGACCGATACGGCTATAGAGTCGAATGTGGTCCGGGAACCTATGTGCGCTCGCTAGCCCGGGATCTTGGAGAATCTTTGGGAACGGGGGGAGCTATCGCTTCAATCAGGCGGGTAGAATCGGCCCCATTCGATATAAATATGAGTACATCTCTTGAAAAGATTACCGCTCAGAACCTTATTTCGTGGTATGAAGTATTTGGAGATATCCCCCGACTTGGTGTGTCATCCGATTGTTTTCTAAAATTACGCCATGGAGATAGCTCAAAGGTGATACGAGAGCTTTCCGGTCAACGGTTAGAAGAAGGGGACTATGCACTGCTTTGTGTTGAGAAGAGTTCTAAGCCAGTGGGTCTGCTTCGCTTCATAAGGGATTCCTGGAAGGTCGTCTTTGTCGATATTGAAGTTTCACGAGAGTGTGTATGAGCTGGAGTGTGAATAGTACTGAAGGAGAAAGGGATGAGTAGCCTTGTTGTTGTGGGCGCCCAGTGGGGTGATGAAGGGAAAGGAAAGCTTGTTGATTATCTGACGTCGAATGCGCAATACGTGGTTCGTTTTCAGGGTGGGAATAATGCTGGGCATACTCTTCTCGTTGATGGAAAAGAAACCAAGCTGCGCCTTGTACCCTCTGGAATTCTGCGTCAGGAAACGATCTGCTGCATTGCTGCTGGGGTAGTTCTCGATGCGGATGTATTTCTTGAAGAGACAAGTGGGCTAGAAGAAGCTGGCGTGTCGGTTACGAAGGAGCGCCTTATCATTGATGAGAGTGTACATCTCATCATGCCGTATCACAAAATCATTGATATTGCTCGAGAAGAATTACGTGGAAAAAATCGTATTGGAACAACGGGAAGAGGTATCGGGCCCTGCTATGAAGATAGAGCAAATAGGAGCGGAATTCGGCTTGCTGAACTTCGGTACCTTCCACAGGTTTTGGAGCGCATGGAAGAGGTGCTTGAGCTTCGCAATCAGTACTTAAAGGATGTGTTGAAGTCTGATCAGCAAGTGGCCTTCGCTGAGGTGCGTGAGTATCTAGAAAGAACTGCTGATAGACTCCTCCCATTTATGGGAAATGTCGGGATGATGATTGCTGAGGCACATAAGCGGGAGAGAAGAATTGTTTTTGAAGGTGCTCAAGGCACGCTTCTTGATCAGATTCATGGTGCTATTCCTTTTGTAACTTCATCGAGCACTTTAGCTGGCGCTGTTTGCTCAGGAGTCGGAGTTGGCCCCCGAACCATCGATCATATTTTAGGTGTTGCAAAAGCCTACACCACCAGGGTTGGAAGTGGGCCATTTCCTACTGAAGATACTGGGGTAGTAGGAGAGTATCTTCAAAAGAAGGGAAATGAATTCGGAACAGTAACGGGGCGTTCTCGCCGATGTGGCTGGTTTGATGCAGTTCTTTTGAGGAAAGCGGTTCGGTTGAATGGCATAGATATGCTTGCACTGACAAAGTTAGATGTTCTTTCAGGGCTTGAGAAAATTCAGGTGTGTGTAAATTATCTGCTAGATGGAAAGAAGGTAGAGGATGCACCTGTCTTGCCATCAGAACTTGAGCGAGTCGAGCCGCAGTATGTTACGTTCGATGGCTGGGAAGATAATCTTTCAGAGGTACGCAAGTGGCATCATCTACCGCAAAATGCTCGTGTATACCTCAGCTCGCTATCAGAAATGGTAGAGTGCGATATCTCAATGGTGAGTGTCGGACCTGAAAGAGAAAGTACGTTGTTTGGCCATGCAGCGGTTTCATTACAAAATTTTATGCGAGCGGAGTAAGTATGGGAGCAGCAGTATCTGAGATGGAGCGTTCAGAGGATGACATTTTAAAGGGATCCAAGGTCCTGATCATCGATGATGAGCCCGGGATTTGTCTTGAGCTTGAGAAGCTCTTCATGGAAGTCGGCTCTGAGGTTTCTTCGCTTCACTCTGCGGAACGGCTGTTTGAGGCACTAGAGAATAGTCCAGACCTCGTTCTTCTCGATATTTGGATTCCAGGTCGGGATGGGATGGAAGTCCTTCAAGAGCTGCAAGCGCTAAAGAATCCACCGTGTGTTATAATGATGAGCGGTCATGCCACCATTGCTACGGCGGTGAAAGCGACTCAGATGGGCGCCTATGACTTTTTAGAGAAGCCGCTAGACATAGAAGTCACCCTAGAAAGAGCGAGAGCTGCCTTGTCTGCTCAACGAAGGGGTGAGGACGAGGGCGAGAGTCATCCTGTGATGAGTCCAGAGGAATCAAGTGGCCATGATATTGATGGAGCGGACATAGGGGTAAGAGACGCTGGAGGAGCCGCACTTCATCTTAATGTTCAGAAAAGTATATTTGGGAAACAGCCTTGGGCGGGAGCGTTAGTTCAGCAAAGGACAATACAACATTCGATAATATTATATGGCACGGGGCTTCACTCGGGTAAAAAGAGCGGCATGAGTCTTGAGCCGCTCCCACCGAGCTCGGGCATTCACTTTGTCGGTGTATCTGGTGGAGCTGCAGTACCAGCGCATGTTAATTTTGTTGATTCAACTGGATTTGCGACAACACTTAAATCGGGAGGAAGCAGTGTTCAAACGATTGAACACTTGATGTCAGCACTCCACGCTCTTGGGATATCAAACCTCCTGGTGAAGTGTAATGAAGAGGTTCCCATTTTGGATGGCTCCTCACTTGATTTCCTAAAGGCCATCAATGAGGTTGGAGTTTGTGATCAGAGTGGTGAATGGTATGCAATAAGACCTACCGAGAAGATTACATACGATAATGGTAGGGAAGAGATCTCTATAGAACCGGCAGAGACTCTGACAGTTGATTACTATCTGAGTTATCCGGAACCGCTTGGAGAACAAGAGCTAGTGTATACGCATGACTCTATTGAACACTACGAAGAAGAGATTGCTCCAGCGAGAACATTCGGATTTGTTCAAGATGTAGGTTTTCTTCAAGCGAAGGGACTAGCGCAGGGGGGTCGAATGGATAACTTTATCCTCTACGGCAAGGATGGAGCGCTTAATCAGTCGCTTCGTTTTCAGAATGAAGCTGTCCGACATAAAATTTTAGACGCGATTGGAGATCTCTATCTTTTGGGTAGGCCGTTACAGGCAAAGATTACCGCAAGAATGACAGGTCATTCGGACAATATCGGCCTGCTTGAGCTTATTCGAGATGGTATGCGGCAGGGCTAGTGTGGTGGTTCTGCGCTGGATTTCCAATTCATCTCAGCGCCTACTGGTCATGCCGGTAGAAGCCTCTTCCACTCTTCTTTCCGTACCAACCAGCCTCAACATATTTTCTGAGCAGTGGGCACGGTCTATACTTGTCTTCACCGAGTTCTCTGTGGAGAAGCTCTAAGATGGCAAGTAAAGTATCAAGCCCAACGAAATCAGCTAAGGTGAGAGGGCCCATGGGATGATTCGTTCCAAGCATCATTGCCTGGTCGATATCCTCTGCCTTTACTCCTTCTTGTAAAAGGTAAATAGCTTCATTAATCATTGGACAAAGTATGCGGTTAACGATAAACCCTGGACCATCAAGGGCAAGCACGGTCTTTTTCCCCATCTGCTCAGCAAGAGTTTTTGTGATTGTATACGTCTCATCGTTAGTCTGAAGCCCACGGATAATTTCTACTAGCTCCATGATTGGCACGGGATTCATGAAGTGCATCCCGATAAAACGCTCTGGTCGATCAGAGGCCTTTGCTAGTCGGGTAATTGAGATGGATGATGTATTGCTGGCAAGTATCGTATGCTCAGCAAGATGGGGTGTAAGCTCATTTAAGAGCTTTTCTTTAATCGCGATATTCTCCACGATTGCCTCAACTACGAAATCACTTTTTGAAAGTGAAGAGAGTTCGGCTGAATAAGTAAGATTTCCGAGAATGTTTTCTTTCGCCTCGGATGTGATTTGTTCTTTTTCAATGGCTCTATCGAGACGACGAATGATTCCCTTTTTCGCTCCCTCCAGCGCTTGATCCGATATATCAAATAATACGGTTGAGAGGCCTGACTGTGCTGCAACCTGTGCAATCCCTGCACCCATCTGACCGCTACCAATAACCCCAATAGAACGAATATTTGCTCCCATGTATCCCCTCTCTATATTTTACTACCCCTCTATCTTTAAGGATCTGGCGAACACTTGCAATTGATAGAATTCCGAACTATTACAAAAGGATACTCCGTGGTCTGCTGGGCATTGTTTCTTGCCCGTATGCCACTGGTTCGTAGTTCAACCCCTCAATGAGGAATTCGTTTCATGTTTCGACTCGTAGCCCGCGATCTTGCAATTGACCTCGGTACGGCTAACACCCTGATGTATGAAAAAGGCAAGGGGATAGTTCTTAATGAACCGTCGATAGTTGCGGTTACTCGCGATGGTCAACGCAAACGACCCCTGGCATTTGGAGCGGAAGCGAAAGTCATGCTCGGAAGAACCCCGCAGGGAGTGGAGGTGATTCGTCCGGTAAGGACTGGAGTAATAGCTGATTTTGAAGTCGCAAAGATGATGTTGAGTCACTTTTTGCACGTAGCTCGTGAGCAGTCGCGTGCCCTTGTTAAGCCACGAGTAATTGTCGGTGTTCCGAGTGGAATTACTGAAGTAGAGGACCGTGCTATTCGAGAGTCGATCGTTGAGCAGACAAGAGACGTAAAGCTCATCGAAGAAGCCATGGCAGCCGCTATTGGATGTGGGCTTCCAGTAACGGAAGCAATTGCGAGTCTTATTGTAGATGTCGGCGGTGGGACCACTGATATCGCTGTTATCAGTTTTCTGGATATTGTGTATTCGCTTTCTGTCCGGCAAGGCGGAGATGCAATGGATGAAGCTATTATTAATCACATGAGAAGACGACATCACCTCCTCATCGGAGAAGCAACTGCCGAGCTCATTAAGAAAACGATTGGATGTGCGCATCCAGACTATGACGAGCAGGAGATGGAAGTACGCGGAAGGAGCCTGACAAGCGGAGCCCCCGCATCATTGATAGTCTCTGGAGGGGAAATTCGAGAGGCAATTATGGAGGTAGTTGCGAGTATTACGGCCGCCATTAGGCAAGCGCTTGAGAATACGCCACCAGAACTTTCAGGAGACCTTATGTCTACAGGTATAGCGCTTGCGGGAGGTGGGGCACTCTTGAGAGGGCTCGATAGGTATATCGCTGAGGAGCTTCAGGTGAGTGTTGCCGTGGCGGATGATCCCCTCGCAGCAGTGGTAGAGGGGGCGGGGAAGGTGCTTGATAACCTGGAGCCGTATCAAGGGGTCTGTAAATAAGTCTTCTTTTACGACTCTGAAAGATAAGAAGTAATTCTCAATTGTATTTGCGGTGTAGCAACTCTTCCCTAGAAGCTCCGTAGGTCAAACGTCCCATAGTCGTTGATCGTACAGGATATCGATTCGCCAATCGCTGGAAAAGTCTGCTCTCTGCTCGGTACAACAATTACCTGTTTGTAGGAACTATTTCTTCCGATAAGTCTTGTACCACCTCGCGCTGTGTCATGCTGGATTTCTGTTACAAGAATTTGTCCCTGAGTGTCCAGCCAGAAGCGATTTCTTGAGCGACTAATTCGACGAAAGAGTTTTGTTGTCTCAGAGGAGCGAGCTTTCACCAGTGAGCCAGAAAGCGGGGTGAGGGCAGCTGCTCTCGTTTTGGGGCGTGGCCAAAATCGAGATATGTTCACGACATCTGGCATACTGTGAAGCAAGGCGGACTGTGTCGCTTGATGATCTTCTTCCGTTTCAGTCGGATATCCACAAATGATATCTGTTGCAATCGTGAGATCTGGAAAAAGAGAACGACCTTTGGTTACAAGTGAGAGGTAATCTTCGGCAGTATGTTCCCTGCGCATATGGTCAAGCACGGTATTGCTGCCACTTTGCAGGGGAATATGGAGGAAACGATAGAGCTTCTCAGATTCCAGAAGCTTCCATAACGAATCCTCAAATTTATGAAAATGTTGAGGGTTCGCCATCCCAATCCGAATTTTAAACCGTCCTTTGATCTCGATAAGTGCTGAGAGGAGATCGGCGAGCGTAACTCCAATGTCTATTCCATAGGCAGATGTGTCTTGTGACGTAAGATATACCTCACGGTGGCCACGAGCGATCGCTTCCTGCGCAGTGTCCCTCAAATGACGAATTGAATGTGAACGAAGATTGCCCCGTGCAAGTTTCGTCATACAGAAGGAACATGAACTCAGGCATCCCTGAGAGATGCTTAATATAAAGGGTGAGCTCGGAGGTTCATCTCGAACTACGAGAGGAAGAGGTGATTTTTTTCTCTTCGTGATCTGAATTGGGGACCCCTGGAGACTTCCTGAGATAGCCTCTGGTAGCGAATCGAGGGTGTCGGGTCCAATCAGCGATTTATTCTTAAACAATTCGTTTTGAGGGTCAGCTTGAGAGAGGCATCCCGCAACGACAACTGTTTTGCCGATAGACTCTAATTCACGAATCCTCTTCTCTATCGCAGTTTGAGTGGGCCCTTTCACGGTACAGGTGTTTAAGACGACAACATCACTGTCTTTTTCGGCAGTTACGAGGTGTAGTCCTGAGGTCTCAGCATAGTGCTCCATCAGGCGGGTATCAGCGTGGTTGGCACTGCATCCATAGGTCTCGAATGAGACGGTCTGCCCTGCCAGGAGAGGCTTATTGCTCGGTGGAGTTAGGGTGCTGTTTTCTTGTAATAATTTGTTCTTCATACGTCACTTCGTTGAGACCTGTTGAGCAATAGCGTAGGCTCTTAAGGTATGAATTGGAAGCTCACCCTCAAATTACTCATAACTGCGACGCTTGTCACGGTTATCGCTCAGTCAGTTGATCTGAAGGCAAGTTTTCAGAGCCTGCTCCAGATCCCCGCAGGGAGCATTCTTCTTGTTGTAATGGGATATCTGCTTGGACAGGTGATAAGTGCTATTAAGTGGCGGATGCTCGCTCAAGCTGGAGGAATCACCACTTCGACGATGGAATCCCTGAAAGCATATTTTATCGGCATGTTCATGAACTGCTTTGGGTTAGGAATGGTTGGGGGAGATGTCATCCGGGGGATGTTGATTTCAGGGAAGGATGGCTCGCGGACGCTCGGTGTAACCTCTGTGGTAGCAGATCGAGCGCATGGACTTGCAGTGCTCGCAGGAGTGGGCGGTCTCTCGGCACTAATTTTTCGTCCTGATTTCTTGGATTCTTATCTGATTGCCATGTTGATTTTTATCGGGCTTGGCGTTGGAACTGGCTGGATTCTTGCTCCGCTTTTAGTAAGTCGAATTTTTTCAGTTGAATCGAAACTTGGGAAGAAGCTGGTTCAGTTAACTGGAATGCTGTCTCGAGACTCAAGGGTACTTTTTCGAGTTAGCGTGCTATCGCTTCTCTTTCATCTCTTGCAGATCTCCCTCCACTGGTTCATGGCGGATGCACTTGGAGCCTCGATCCCCTTTCTTTATATTTTAACAACCGTTCCATTTATTAATATCCTGGGTAGTCTTCCAGTAAGTTGGAATGGAGTGGGAGTGCGAGAGGCCGGATATATCTTCTTTTTCACGCAGCAACATCCATTTCTTTCTCAAGAGCAAGCGGTAGCGATGGGTGCTCTTTGGCTTCTAGCAATTACCATTTCTAGTGCTGTCGGGGGTAGCATTGCCTTGCTATCGAAGGACTTGAATTTATCCCTTCTTCGTTCTGATGCCTTGCGAAATTCTTCCACTGCGCTGTAAAAGAGAAGGATGAGCTGTGTTCGTCAGCTATGAAAAGGCAAAGATTTTAGCCTGGGAGGAATTGTAGCGTGGATTCTTGGAAAAAGTGTGTAATCTGCAAGAAGTCGATAGCCTTTAATCAGGCCTACTATAG
>Ga0181593_10002741_pt1 | contig 16295 bp, 9 predicted proteins | sample 071ome_19_FD_133756 | JGI IMG/M metagenome (GOLD analysis project Ga0181593, IMG submission 133756) | Coastal salt marsh microbial communities from the Groves Creek Marsh, Skidaway Island, Georgia - 071413AT metaG (megahit assembly) | ecosystem: Environmental > Aquatic > Marine > Intertidal zone...
AGTAAGCTCTGGGCGACGTCATACGAGACGCGCGCGCCCTCAAGGTCAGTGAGCTTCAGCTCCTCAATCGTCTCTAGACATCGGGTCATCGCCTGCTCATCAGCGGGGGTCTGAGCGCCGACATATCGAGTGATCAGCCGAGTAAAATAGACACACCACTCACCCAGAGACATGCGCTCATGTTGGCTCTGGCGTGCGTCGAGTAACAACGACCGACACAGCGTCACGAGCTGGCCTGCGTCCTCAAGCCCATCTCCACCGACCTCAAAGGGCACCCAGGCCCGCTCTCCTACCTCAAAGACCCGCTCATCTCCCGCGCGCTCCCCCTCCATGAAGCTCCCAAGCACCAGTCGCCTGAGCCCTTGATCCCAGTGGTACACATCACGGTCGATGTAGGTGTCGCTGAGGTCTTCTTGGTCTGCTCCAAACCGGATATTCAGCTGATCTCCCCACTGTCGCCAGCGATCTAGGTTCACCCCCTCGAGGCTCCCTCCAATCGAGGGGTGCGTAGCGGTGGTGATGAGCTGTTGATACCCGAAGTCTCCCCTCGGGAGCTCGAGCAACCTGATGACGGCCTCAAGCACCTTGCTCTGCGCAGATAAGCTCCGATCGATCATATTGAACGGGAGGTGATAGCGCTCTCGGAAGATCGTGTCGATGTGGGTGAGGTACTCTTGACGGCGGTGATCGGTCACCATCACCGCGATCTGGTGAAAGCGGAGCCGTTCGCCTCGCTTATGAGCGCCCTCGACCTGCCTCCAGATACGGTCGGCGATGATCTCGACCTCACGGCGCACGCCGGGGCACGCGATCAAGGTCAAGCTCCCATCGAGTGGGACATCTTTTTTGAGAGGGGCGCGCGCCGGGGCCCGATACAGGATATCAGACTGGAGGCTCTTAAGCTGGCTGTCTTGACGACCCGCTAACGGGTCTACAAACCGCTCATCGAACTCACACTCCGTGAGCTGGTTGAGCGTCCGTATATACTCACGACCCGGTCGACCCCAGAGGCGTAGCGCGGGGGAGTCATTCGGGTCTTCAAGATTAAAGGGGTCCTCCTCTTCGGCGAACTTCTCAACCCGCTCCGCTCGTGAGATCCACCCCTCGCGGGCGATGTGGACCCGGTTGTCTACATCCTCCCAGAACTCACAGCAGGGGTTCATCGCGAAGATGTGGACCTCCGTGTAGGCGCTGAGCATAGAGAAGATCTCTGCGAAGGCGGGCGCGACATAGGAGAGCCCAAAGATGTGTAAGCGTTTAGGGAGCGTGAGCTTTGAGGCTGTCGCGCGCACCGCCTCGGGGAGAAACATCCAGCGCGGACCAGACTTAGATCGACTTGAGCGTGTAGTAGGGCGCTCCTCATCCTGATAAAAGAGCGCGGTTGGGCTCTGCCTTTTCTTTTTAGTGCGATCCGCTACCGAGCTTGATGAGACTGAGACGCCCTCTTTTCTGAGACCTTGAGCTCCTGACGCCCCCTCATCGAGCTCAATCAGCGCTGCCCCCTCGTCATCGAAGAGGCTCCGCCAGAGCACCCTCTGCCACCGCTCGGTGCGACCCCAAACCTCATCGTCAATGACGTGCTTCCCTTTGCGCCACTCCGTGAGCATAAACTGGCGCGCGTAGCCATACTCTTCAAAATGGGCTGCGAGCTGCGCGGCGAGCTGTATACATCGACCCTCACGCTCCTCTGCGCTGTCTGCGATGTCTAAGTAGGTGCGCACTGGCTCAAGGCTAATGTGCTGGATCACCTCAGGGTTCGAGAGCTGTTTAAAGAGCAAGAGCTGGAGGGTCTCAGCCTCTAAAATGCGCACCTTTGGGTTCGCGTCTTGTACGAGGTCTGAGAGGTAGCGACGCAGGTGATGAAAGGTGAGGTTCGCGCTCACCCCAAGGTGTTGAGCGACCTGAAAACGTACAAACTGAGAGACGGAGGGGTTTGGGATGATCAGGGTGATCGGCTCCATTGGGTCACGGCGCTGAGCCTCCTCAACGTGCCGAATGAGAGGCTCTACGAGCGCCTCCATCTGGTTGCCGTAACACAAGTTAAGCATGAAGCCTTCGCTGTCCTTAGTCACTCAAGACATGAGCGTGACAAACTCACGCTCCGCAGAGATAACACAGCGCGCCCCAAGAGGCTTGCCCTTCCTAAAAAAATGAGCCAAATCCAATCGTGGTAGTGTATGCACTCCATGAGGTAGACGTGCGCTCTACTCCGCTCAAGACCTATGACCCTATATGAGCAAACGTTGAGCGCGACAGGAAGGACTACAGATGAGCTTCAGTATCCCAGAGTATGATGACCTAGACGCTACCGCGCTCAGCGGGCTGATCCAACGCAAAGAGCTGAGCCCAAGCGAGGTGCTCGAGGCAGCGATTGAGCGCGCAGAGGCGCGTAACCCTAAGCTCAACGCGATCGTGACCCCGCTGTTCGAGCGCGCACGCGAGCGAGCGGAGCGTCTCCCCAAGGGCCCTCTGTACGGTGTCCCCTTCCTGCTTAAAGACCTCAAGGCCCAGCTCAAGGGCACCCCAACCTCTAACGGGACCCGCCTCATGAAAGGGAAGGTCGCGACTGAGACCTCGATCATCGCGGCGCGCTTTGAGGCCTCGGGGGTGCAGACGATCGGTAAGAGCAACAGCCCGGAGTTTGGGATCATGGGGGTGACAGAGCCTGAGATCTGGGGCCCCTGTCGTAACCCTTGGGACCTCAGCCGAACCCCCGGTGGCTCCTCTGGTGGCGCCTCATCCGCGGTCTCTGCGCGCATCGTACCGATCGCGCACGCGGGAGACGGCGGGGGGAGCATCCGCATCCCCGCGAGCGCGTGTGGCCTGTTTGGGATCAAGCCTACACGAGGGCGGGTCTCTATGGCCCCGTTCTTAGGTGAGGGTTGGGGTGGCTTCGTCCAAGAAAACGTCGTCAGCCGGTCGGTCCGAGACGCGGCGCTCTGCCTTGATCAGATCGATCTGCCGACCTTGGGAGAGCCCTACGCAGCACCACACAAAGAGAAGCCTTGGGTTGAGCATCTACACGCCCCGACCCGTCGGCTCAAGGTCGCCTTCACCACCGGCGCGCTCTATGGCGATCACACCCACCCAGAGTGCGCGCGCGCCGTCGAAGAGGCCGCTGAGCTGATGAGCTCTTTAGGGCATGAGCTGGTCGAGGCGACGCCCCCCTTTAACCGAGATGAGCTCGTTGAGGCTTATTTCTACACGGTCGCCTCAGGGACCGCGCGCTTCGTTGAGGACACCGCCTCCTATGTTGGACGGAAGCCAAGACCAAAGGACTTCGAGGCCGCGACGTGGCTCCTCGCACAGATCGGTTGGAAGTGTGACGCCTCAACCTTAGTCAAGGCTCAGCAGACCATGCAACGCGCCTCACGAGGCGTCGCGGAGTTCTTTGACCAGCATGACCTCTTCCTCTCACCTGTACACGCGGAGCCCCCGATCAAGATCGGTGAGCTCACCCCTAGCAAGAGCGAGCGCTTACAGCTCGCGGTGGTGCGCGCTCTGAACACCAAAGGCCTCCTCGATAAGGTCCTCGACACCCTCGGCGCGAACGCCTTATCTAGGACCCCAAACACCCAGCTCTTTAATCAAACAGGCCAGCCTGCGATGTCTGTACCGCTGTACTGGACGCCTGAGGGGCTCCCTCTTGGGGTACAGCTCGCCACCTCCTTTGGAGGTGAGGGGCTCCTCTTCCAGGTCGCTACAGAGCTCGAGGAGGCGCGACCTTGGGTCCAGATGAGGCCAGCGAACATCTAAGTGACTTAAAATAGCTTACCCAACAGCGCGCCCCCGATCAGGAAGTTCGCGCCAAAGAGCAGGGCGACCGCTACGATCCAGCGCAGGAGCGCGCCTCCAAGGTAAGGCTCATGAGCGAGCCCCTCAGCTTGGTAGACTCGGCTCCAGCCTGTCGCGCCTGGGCGGACGCGACGAACAAACTCCCTGAGCCGCACCTCGGGGACAGGCGCGGTGAGCAGGGTGACAGGGAGCCAGATCAGGGCTGAGCCGAACACACAGGTCAGCAGGGTAGTCGACAAGAGCAGGTCGGGGTGCGCGAGCTTGAGGTAGGTAGCGATCACCCCCGAAGCGACCATCGCCGAGAGCTCTGTCCAGGCGTTCACCCGCCACCAGAACCACCGTAGGATCCAGGTCACTCCCGCCCCCCCAGCGAAGGTGATCAGGAACTTCCACGCGCTCGCCACGGAGTCCATGTTCATTGAGATGATCACGCTGAGGGTGAGCATAAGACCCATCGTCACGCGCGCCATCAGCACATAGTGCGCCTCGCTCTCATCTCGCCTCCAGAAACGACGGTACAGGTCGTTAATGACATAAGAGGCGCCGAGGTTCAGGTGGGTGTCGATCGTTGACATAAAAGCGCCAGCGAGGCAGGCCACAGACAGCCCAAGCGCCCCATGTGGGAGCGCGGAGCTCATCATCATCGGGTACGCCATCTCAGGGTCAGCTTGAAGCCCAAGCTCAACATAGGAGCAGAGCGCGGTGAGGATCCAAGGCCACACCACGAGCGTCGCGTTCACCGCAAAGAACAGGGTCGCCCACATCGCGTGGCGCTCGTCGCGCGCTGAGAGCATCCGCTGGATGTGCTTCCCTCCTCCATCCGCCCACTTGTGCGCCCACCACTTCACGCAGATGTAGGTTAAGAACACCGAGGAGGGCAAGAGCGCGCCCTCATCGCTGAAAGCGGTGAAGGAGGTGAGGCCCTCTGGCGCCGACTCGAGCTTCACCCACAGGGTCTCAAGCCCTCCCACATAGCCCACGGAGTACCACGCGATCAAGATCGCGCCGAGCGCCGCGAAGCCATACTGGAAGAGGTCAGTTAAGATCACCCCGTAGATCCCAGAGGCGATGGTGTACACAAAGGAGAGCAGGGTCCCGATCACGAGCAGGGGCATCGTTGGGAGGTCGGTGATAGCTGCGATCACCTTGTGGAGGGCGAGGAAGACCCACGCCATGATAAAGACGTTAAAGAACACCCCAAAGTAGACCCCTTTAAAGAGCCTCAGCGCGGCCGCAGAGCGCCCTCCATACCGGAGCTCAACGATCTCTGCGTCCGTCACCACCCCCGCGCGCCTCCAGAGCCTAGAGAACAGGAAGGCCACGAGGAGCGCTGAGAGCGCGCCCGCCCACCAGAACCAGACTCCCGCCACCCCTTGGGTCACCACCAGCTTAGTGATGGCGAGCGGGGTGTCGATGGAGTAGTTTGTCGCGGCCATCGAGATCCCGAGGATCCACCAAGGCAGGCCACGGTTCGCGACAAAGAAGTGATCGGTCGACTTCCCTGCCTCCTTGCTCCACTTGAGCCCGATCCAAAACACGATCATCAGGTAGATCGCCAAGATGGAGAGGTCTAGGCCGTTCATGGTCTTCATCGCTCGCTCCTCCTCAAAAGGTTCGCTCTCATTGCTCTTGCCTCAAGTGACGCGCTAAGGCAACGTCCGTCTCCTCTCAGCAGAAAGAGACCACAGATGCTCAAGATCTTACTCACCCCGCTCGCCAAAGGCGCCTACTTCGCGTCTCTCCTAGAGGTCGCTCAAGCCGAGCTTAGCGCGCTGTTCCCTGACGTTGTTGGGGTCGCGTCAAGCTGTGGACCACTTCACTTCCTAGAGGTCGACCTCCCTCATGATCAAGCGTCGAAGCTTATGCGCCTCTCCTTCGCGCAGGGTCTCTTTGTAGAGGGGTCAGAGGGTCAGCTCACCCCAATCGCAGAGGATGGGGACTTCGCGCTCCCTGAAGCGCTCGTTTGGGGGAGCAAGTACCGTGGCAAGACCCACGAGCTGGTGACCCAGCTCGCGCTGAACCTGGCCATCGCGCATGCCACCCCTGACCCCAAAAAGAAGCCCGCGCTCCTCGACCCAATGGCGGGGCGCGGGACGACCTTGATGTGGGCGAGCCGGTATGGGATCGACGCGTATGGGATCGAGGTGGAGCGAGACGCGCTTGAGCACTTCCAGCGAGACGTGAAGCGTCAAACCAAGCTCCACAAGGTCAAGCACAAGGAGCAGGGTGGGGTCATTGGACCCAAAAAATCACCCGTCGGGCGCTTCTTTGAGCTCAGCTGGGCTGAGACCAGCACCTGCGCCCGCCTCATCATCGGCGACAGCCTCAAGGCAGAGGCGCTCACCACGAACAAGCGCTTTAGCTACATCGTGAGCGACCTGCCGTATGGGGTCCAGTTTGGTGGATATGGGGGGTATCGGAGCCCGATTAAGGCGCTCGAGGAGCGCGCAGGGGCGTGGGCAGAGCGCCTGTCACCAGGTGGCGCGATGGTGCTGATCTTCAACGCCCTCCAGCCCAAGCGCGCCGAGCTCGTTGAGGTGTTCGAGGGGGTGGGGCTCACCGCGCAGCCCTTTGAGGCCCCTCACCGGATGAGTGAGTCGATCTTACGTGACCTCGTGGTGTTCACTAAGGCGCGCTAGCTCAAGGGCTCCAAAGGGTAAGCTTAGCGACCTCAGCCGGAGTGAAGGGAGCTGAGTGACTTGATACGACACATATGATAACCTACATGATCACTTTGTTTTAAAAGAGGATCTATGGAGCTCACACTTACCTACTTTGATTTCCCCTTTTGGCGCGCTGAGGTAAGCAGGCTCGCGCTCTACATCGGCGGGGTAGACTTTACCGACCACCGACCGGGCCGAGAGGAGTTTAAGACGCTCAAGGAGAGCGGGGCTTTACCGTTTGGTCAGCTCCCGACCCTAGAGATTGATGGGGTACGATATGCCCAGTCGATCGCGATCGCGCGTTTCTGTGGTCAGCTCGCGGGCCTGTATCCCAAAGACAACCTCATTGAAGCGCTCCGGGTCGATGAGCTGCTCGATGCGATCAATGAGCTGAACTATGCGCTTTATCCCTCTATGCGTGAGGAAGACCCAGAAAAGAAGCTGGCCTTGAGAGCCCACTTCAGCGCTGAGGTGCTCCCCAAGTGGCTCAAGGCGGTTGAGGCGCGCTTAGTGAGCAACGAGGGCTCTGACTATCTTGTGGGCGCTCATATGACGATCGCAGACCTCGCCTTATATCGCGTCATCGGATGGCTCACCAGTGGGATCCTAGATGGTGTCCCGACCACGGCACTGGAGTCATGTGAGGCGCTTCAGAGGCACAGCGAGCTCATCATGAGCCACCCTAAGGTGATCGAGTGGCAAGAGCGTAGCTCGTCTAAGAGATAAGAGAGCGTCGATTGAGTATGTTCCTCTGAATCAGGGCGCGATCATGATCAACCTGTCCCAACAGAGGCTCAGCTGAGGTTTGAGCGCCTGCCTCATGCTCGGGCTTAAGGCTTGAAATGTGAGTTTCTCACGGAAGGGGTCACCTTGAGCGCAGTGTAAGAGCAAGCTCAGCTGGCTGAGCAGCTCAGGCCATGGCTCAGCGTGTAGGCGAGAGGTGAGCTGCTTGACGAGCCCAATCGCCCCATTAGTCGACCTCTTATCTGCGCCCTCTGATTCAGTGAGGAGCAGGAGCCTCTGGATGAGCGCTCGGGTGTTTTGGTCAAGCGTGTTGTTTGAGTGGAGCGACTCTTGGAGCGCGACGCGCGCTACCCAGCGCTCACCTTCATCAGCTGGGAGCCTCGCTCGCGCTTGGCGATACCAAGCGGGGAGCCCGCTCTCTGCGCTACCAACGTCCGAGGTTTGAACTCGAGCGCTCGGGTCGTCGCTCCCTTGTGTGGAGGGGCCCTCAGCGCTCAACAGATAGAGCCCCACGAGCCCTACAAGCCCAAAAGGGATCAGCCAGCGGAGCCCCGAGCGCTCAGCCGGAGTGTCATCGGACCCCTGATTGACATGATCGCTCACCGCGACGCAGGGCTCAAGGCGCGCGCGCTCCTCCGCTGCTCGCTCAACCGACCGCTCAACCGGCTCAGCTCTCGCTATCGTCTCAGCCTCGCTGATCTCGCTCGCCTCGTGCCTCTCTAGGGTCTCAGCCGCTTGACGTGCCTCGAGCTTGGACGTAGCGACCGTCGTCACCTCGCTCCGATCTACCATAAGCTCATCAACATGAGCGCCATCTACCCCACTCGCTAAGGTCTCATCTAAGGAGGCGCTCCCTGTTTGGGAGAGAGAGGAGGTGAGAGAGGGCGCCCCTGTCACCTGCTCCTTGAGCTTTGAATTGATTGAGCGGTGGGGGAGGGCCCTGTTAAGCCCCACGCTGATCCACTCGCGAACGGAGCTAGGGCGAGCATCTCGATCAAGCTGAACCGCGCTCATCAGCTGAGCCCAGCGCTCAGGCGGATACCCGCTCGGTGGAGAGGGGGGCGTGAAGGAGACCACGTTGTTTAAGATCTCGTGGAGCGAGTCACCCAAGATCGCTCTTTGCCCTGTGATGAGCTCAATCGCGATTAACCCAAGCGAGAACAGGTCTGAGCGCGGGTCGACCCGCTCCCCACGGGCCTGCTCCGGAGACATATAGTAGGGGGTCCCGATCAGCGCCCCCTCGCTTGACAAGGTCGCCCCCCCATTGAAGCTTGAGATCCCAAAGTCGAGGACCTTCAAGTGCTCCTCATCACAGAGGTACAGGTTGTCTGGCTTCAGGTCGCGATGAATGACCCCATGCCTGTGGGCGGTGTCGATCGCGTCGGAGGCCTCAAAGAGCCACTGCTCCGCCATCTCCGTGTCTAAGGGCCCCCTCGCGATCACCTCGCTCAACGGGGCCCCGCTCAAGAGCTCCATTACAATGTAGGGCTCACCGGTCGGGAGCTTTAAGAGGTCCTCAATGTGCACAACATGCGGGTGCTGGAGCCCCGACATCACGAGCGCCTCGCGCTCAAGGCGCTCAAGGAGCTCTCGCCCTTGATGGTAGATCACCTTCACCGCGACGCTTTTTGTGGAGAGCCGTAAGTGGCTCGCCTTCCACACCTCACCCATCCCGCCTCGCCCGATGAGTCGCTCAAGGCGATAGGAGCCAGAGAGCTCCTGTCCCACAACACAGCGCGCGCTCATCTGTGCGCCCTCTCTCGCGATCGATCACGGACTCGTCTCATCGCTCACCTGCTCTATGTAAAAAAAACTCAATAAAAATATAATATACTTTATATCGCCCTCAGCACACGAGAGGATAGAGAGAAGTTGTACAGACACCACACATCTGGAGCGATGATGCCTTACTCAACACGGACTCACCTCCCTGCGCTTACCTTGAGCTTGATCACTTTCATCCTCGCCATGTCCTACTGCCTCGGTGCGCCCAAGCAAGCACAGCCGATCACCACCGAAGAGCTCCGCGCTCACCCCGAGCGCTTCCTTGTCTATGAGATCGGCTCGGATCACTACATCGTCTATCGACCGAGCACAAATGAAAAGATAGAGCTTGAGGATCAGATCCTGTGGGGGAGAGCTGAGGGTCTCCATATGCAGGGCTACAGGGGGAGCTCGACTGAGCGCTCGCCTAAGTGGGGTCCAGTCCGCTTCTCGCTCAGCGCACGTAATCTTCACACAGGGTATAATGACTCACTTGAGTTTCGACACCCTGCGCCTGAGCCTCTTCACAGCGCAGATTCTGCTGGGAGCGCTGGAGCGCCAGCCCCTCCCATACAGTATCAGCCTCGCCCCACTCCAACCATGGAGATCCACTGCTACAACTTACAAAACGAGGCCAGCCGCACCCAACTCAGGTTACTCTCGCCAGAGGAGGCCTCCGTTAAGCTCGCACAGGCGAAGGTGATCCCCCCTCCACACAAGCCATATAAGACGCACGCGCTCCTCCGTGATGACTGGGGGGTCTATTACCTTATTGAGCAGAACGTAGACCCATACAAGCGGAGCGACTTTCGGTTATGGGTAGGGTACCGTGGCGCGATGGAGCGCGTCCCGGTGATCACCGCAGCGTATGACTCGATGGGGGTCGTCTTGGTCTCCAAGGACGCCGCGATCCGCCTTGTTACCCAAGGCGCAGAGCGAAGCGCAGGCTGCCAAGAGCTCGGCGCGTACTGGGTCAGTAAAGACCCCACTCAAGTGGCGCGTAAAGAGCTCATCAAGGTCCCTTATTACCAGAACACCCACGTCATTTTCTCTCAGCTCGGCATCTATGATCAGCTCTATTTCGGCCAGCCTTGTGATATCATCCAAGGTCGGCTCATGCCACGGCTCGACCACCCTGAAGAGCTCCCCCCTGCTGACCTCATTCAATACGAGCTCCCTTCCCCCTGACAGATGTTCAACTCAAGAGGTGTAGCCTAAGCTCGGCCCGAGCCAGCGCTCAGCCTCCTCTACAGACCAGCCCTTACGTGACGCGTAATCTTCAACCTGGTCTCGATCGACCCGACCGAGCCCAAAGTAGCGGGCGTCTGGGTGCGCAAAATAGAGCCCGCTGACCGCGCTCGCGGGGCTCATCGCAAAGCTCTCGGTGAGCGAGACCCCTGCGCGCTCTGTGGCGCTCAAGAGCTTAAAGATCGTAGCCTTCTCGCTGTGCTCAGGGCAGGCGGGGTAGCCAGGCGCAGGGCGGATCCCTGTATAACGCTCGTCGATCAGCTCATCATTGCTAAGCGACTCCTCAGGCGCGTAGCCCCACAGCGAGCGCCTGACCTCCTCATGCAGGCGCTCCGCTAAGGCCTCAGCGAAGCGGTCCGCGAGCGCCTTGAGCATGATCGCTCGGTAGTCATCTCCCGCGTGCTCAGCCTCCTGGATCACCTCCTCAGCCTCAACGCAGACCGCGAACATCCCTATATAACCCACGCCCCCTGCACTCTCTTTGGGTGGGACATAGTCGGCGAGCGACAGGCTCGCCTTGCCCGCGGGGCGTTTCACTTGCTGGCGTAGGCAGTGGAGGGTGTGCGCTTGACCTTCCTCATCATACACCGTGACGTCATCGACGCTCCCCTCACTTAGGTGTGCCTCAAACAGCCCACAGACCGCCCGAGGCGTGAAGGCTTGAGCCTCAATGACCTCCGCCATCAGCTGACGCCCCTCCTCAAAGAGCGCGCGCGCCTGCTCACCCACCACCTCATCGCTCAAGAGGGCAGGGTATCGACCCGCGAGCCCCCACGACTGGAAGAACGGGGTCCAGTCGATTCGCTCGCTGAGCTCTTGGAGGCTGAAGGTTGGCTGGCTGATCCCTTGGGCCTTTGGTTTAACCGGTGGGTGGGTCACCCAGTCGAGCTGAGCGCGGTTCGCGCGCGCCTCCTCTAAGCGTGTCAGCGGAGCGCGTCGGCTGAGGGCGTGCTGTACTCGGAGCGCCTCTTGTGACTCGATGAGCTCCGCTCGATAGGACGCCCCGTGCTTAGCGCTCAAGAGCTGTGAGGTGACCCCAACGGCGCGAGAGGCGTCCAAGACATGCGCGACCGCTCCGCTGTACTTAGGCGCGATCTTCACCGCGGTGTGCTTCTTTGAGGTCGTCGCGCCTCCAATCAAGAGGGGCTGGGTGAAGCCGAGGCGCTCCATCTCCTCTGCGACCTGCACCATCTCATCCAGCGAGGGGGTGATCAGCCCGCTCAGGCCGATCACGTCGACCTGCTCCTCTTGAGCGCGCTTGAGGATGTCTTTGGCGGGGACCATCACCCCCATGTCGATCACCTCGAAGTCATTACACTGCAAGACCACGCCAACGATGTTCTTCCCGATGTCATGCACGTCCCCCTTGACGGTCGCGAGGAGCACCTTGCCCGCTGAGCTTCGTTGCCCTTCACCCGCGGCGAGCAGGTGAGGCTCAAGCCACGCGACCGCTCGCTTCATCACGCGGGCGCTCTTCACCACCTGAGGTAAGAACATCTTCCCCGCGCCAAAGAGGTCCCCCACCGTCGACATCCCATCCATGAGCGGGCCCTCGATCACCCCTAAGGCGCTCCCAATTGTCTCGAAGGCCTCTGCGGTGTCCTCGTCGATAAAGCGGGTGTTCCCCTTCACAAGCGCGTGGCTGAGCCTCGCCTCAACGGGCGCCTCACGCCACGAGAGGTCCTCGCCTTGGGCCTTCTTCCCGCCTTGGCCCGCGTGCGCCTCCGCCCAATCTAAGAGGCGCTCCGTGGCGTCCTCTCGCCGGTCGAAGAGCAGGTCCTCAACGAGCGCGCGTAGCACAGGCTCGATCTCATCATAGACCTCAAGCTGAGCGGGGTTGACGATCCCCATATCGAGCCCAGCTTGAATCGCGTGGTAGAGGAAGGCGGAGTGCATCGCCTCACGGAGCGCGTCTTGACCACGGAAGGAGAACGAGAGGTTGCTGATCCCTCCGCTAAAGTGCGCGTGAGGACAGCTCACCCTCAGGTGACGAACCGCCTCGATAAAGTCGATCGCGTAGCGCCTATGCTCCTCGATCCCTGTCCCGATCGCGAAGACGTTCGGGTCAAAGATGATGTCCTCGGGCGGGAAGCCGACCTCCTCGGTCAAGACCTTGTACGCCCGCTCACAGATCTCTACCTTCCGCTCAAGGCTGTCGGCCTGACCCTGCTCATCAAAGGCCATCACCACCACCGCTGCGCCATAAGACAAGGCGAGGCTCGCTTGCTCCTTAAAGAGCTCAGCCCCCTCTTTAAGCGAGATCGAGTTGACGATCGGCTTGCCTTGGATGCGCTTGAGCCCTGTCTCGATCACCGACCACTTTGAGGAGTCGACCATCACCGGCACCCGAGCGATGTCAGGCTCACTCGCGATCAGGTCGAGGAAGGTGCCCATCACCTCAGCGGAGTCAAGCATCCCCTCATCCATGTTGACGTCGATGAGCTGTGCGCCCCCCTCGACCTGCTGACGTGCGACATCAAGCGCCTCCTCGTACTTCTCCTCACGAATGAGCCTCCGAAATCGGGCTGAGCCGGTGACGTTCGTGCGCTCACCGATGTTCACAAACAGCAGGTCAGGGGTGAGGGTTAAGGGCTCAAGACCGCTGAGCTTTGTGTGAACCTCGAGGCTCGGTCGCTTGCGAGGGCTCATGTCACGCATCGCCTCAGCGATCACTCGAATGTGCTCAGGGGTTGTCCCGCAACAGCCCCCCACAATGTTGAGGAGGCCTCGGTTGGCGAAGTCCTTGATCACCTCGGTCATCTGCTCGGGGGTCTCATCATACCCGCCAAAGGCGTTAGGGAGCCCTGCGTTGGGGTGGACGCTCACGAGGCACTCAGCTCGCTTTGAGAGGAGCTCGAGGTAAGGTCTCATCTCCTCAGCGCCGAGCGCGCAATTGAGGCCAACGCTCAGCGGTCGGGCGTGGCGGACCGAGTGCCAGAAGGCCTCGGTGGTCTGCCCAGACAGCGTCCGGCCGCTCGCGTCCGTGATCGTCGCGGAGATGAGCGTTGGGAGGCGAGCGACCCCATCACCACGCGCCGAGCGCTCACGCCACTCTTTGTCGATCGCGAAGATGGCGGCCTTGGCGTTGAGCGTGTCAAAGATCGTCTCGATCATGATCGCGTCCGCGCCTCCGTCGATTAGGCCTCGGGTGGCCTCCTGGTACGCCTCCACCAGCTCATCAAAGCGGACGTTGCGGTGCGCGGGTCGGTTCACATCGGGCGAGAGGCTCGCGGTGCGGTTGGTGGGCCCAAGGATCCCGATCACAAAGCGTGGGGTGGGCGTCTTACCCTCGGCGCGCTCCTCCTCTTCACAGCGCCTCACCGCGGCCCGACCGACCTCAGCGCCTGCCTTATTCAGCTCATAGACCACCGGCTCCATGTCATAGTCCGCCATAGAGATCGCGTTAGCGTTGAAGGTGTTGGTCTCGATCAGGTCTGCGCCCGCGCGAAGATACTTTAAATGGATCTCCTCGATCACCTCAGGCTTCGTCAAGCACAGCAGGTCGTTGTTACCCTTCTGGGGCTTGTGATGGTCAGCGAAGCGCTCGCCTCGATAGTCAGCCTCGGTGAGCCCATATGATTGGATCATGGTCCCCATCGCGCCGTCGATCACTAAGACTCGATCTTTGAGGGCGACCGCGAGGGGGCTGTGTAGGTTAGGGTCAAAGCTGATCATTGGCGGGCTCCTCATCGCTCGGGGTGGGCGTCATGATCTCGCGCAGAGGTCTAACAAGAGAGCGAGATGATCTCAAATTATCAATGCGTCCACGCGCAAAAATCGCTATGAGAGTGCAGCCTCACGCCTTGGAGGACAGATGAATTCGAGCTCACATCCATCTCAGTCAACAAACTCTACGCCCTCGAAGGGCGCGCACAGCGTGATCGAGAGCGCGGTGCGTCAGATCTTGGGTGCGGTAGGTGAAGACCCTAACCGTGAGGGGCTCCTCGACACCCCAAGCCGTGTCGCGCGGATGTACGAGGAGCTGCTCGAGGGCTACCAGATGACCCCAAAAGAGGTCGTGGGGGGCGCGCTGTTTGAGAGCCCTGAGCGCGACCTTGTCTGTGTCTGTGATATCCCGTTCTCCTCGCTCTGTGAGCATCACATGCTCCCCTTCACCGGCCGAGCGCACGTCGCCTACGTCCCTAGACGACACATTATCGGGCTCAGCAAGATCCCACGGGTCGTGGAGGTCTTCGCCAAGCGCCTTCAGGTTCAAGAGCGCCTCACTCAACAGATCGCTAACGCGCTGATCGAGGTGCTCGACCCTCAGGGCGTCATGGTGATCATAGAAGGTGAGCACGCCTGCGCGAGCCTGAGGGGCGTGAAGAAGGCAGGGGTCAAGATGATGACCCGCGCTACGCGTGGCGTCTTCACCGAGAACTATGAGCTGCAGCGCGCGCTGCTCGACCTGCGTGGACGTCGCTGAAGACCCGCGCTCGTTCAATTAAAGAGGTAAGGGAGCCCTAAGGCGAGCACCACGCTCACCACGAGGCCAATCGTCGCCTTACCGAGGTCCATAAAGATCATCCGCCAGGTCTCTTTAAGCGGGGCGCCCTCAGCGAGCCTGTAGCTCAGCTCACGGCCCGCGAGGAGCCCTAAGAAAACCCATGTCGTGCTCATAGGCATCTTGCTGTATTCTTTAAAGAACAAGATCACTAGGCCATAAACAAAGTTGATGATGGTCGCCTCGCGCACATCACGCGAGCCTGACTTTTGGTTTACGATCTCTTGGATCTCCCCACCGCCCGCCCTGAAGATCACCCCCTGCATCCCAACCATCAACACGAGGCTCAAGGCGAGCCAGCTCGCTGGTAAGGGCTCTGGTGAGTGTGGGAAGTAAATGAACAGGTTCGCGAGGTCTTGAATCAGCCACTGGCTCCACAGAAAGGCGGTCGACAAGAGCTGAAGGGTCATCCACAGCGGTGAGTGGTGACCCGTTTGCTTCTCCTCAGGCGTCTCTCCTTCCTCTACAGAGATGAGGAGCTTATGTACCGCCCAAAAGACCCCAATCGCGACCATGAAGGCGAGCCCGTAGCCAAAGAGCGACTTGATCGCCATCTTCTCGAGGTTCTTGGGTACAAAGAAGGTCAAGATGAGGAAGGTTGTGCTGACAGGCATCCCGTATCGGGTGAGCACTAAGAGCGCGAGGGGAGGGATGACGTGAATGACCCCATATCCCTTCTCAGGTGGATAGGGGAAAGCCTCTAAGCGCCCAAAGGCAGGGTCACCGTTGTGGGTGAACCAGCTATACAAGAGCACCGCGACCAGGATGCCTGAGGCGAACATCCACAGCTGCCACCAAGGGCGCTCCTTGTTCGACGCGATGAAGGTCCCGAGGGTCTGAATCGAGTCATTCGCTACGATCGCGTACGCCGAGAGGGCGAAGCCTACGATCATATAGATTTCTGTCATGGATCCGGTCATCTCACGCTCCGTGTAGTAGGTCTGAGCTCCCCCCATTTTGAGGCGCTCTGACTAAAGCGTAAATGATCGGGTGGCGCTGTGACAGTCTTGTGACAGCCTGAGCTGGCGCTTTAGAAATAATAGCTCACTGAGAGGGAGAAGTTCCCTGACGTGTAAGTCTGGCTCTTGAGCGGGGTCTGCCCGTTGATCTCAACTCCTGTGTCTGCGATGTTGGCGAGCCCCCCTGAATATTTAAGCTCAGCGCTTAAGAAGCCTGCGCCCTCAGCCAACACGAAGTAAGAGCCCGCGCTGAGATACCAGCCATAATCAAAGGTAGAGAACGGGACACGAGCGTCCTCTGTGCTCCCAAAGCCCTCCTGCGTACCATCTGTGTTGACCAAGATCGCTCCATACATCCCAACGCTCGTGTACGGCTGGATAATATGGCCCGGCATGAAGCGGACGAGCACGCCTACCGGAACCTCGACATAGTCTAGATAGGTCTCGCTCTTCACCCTCGCGTTGGCCATCTTAAGCTCATAGTTCACAGGTGAGTCATGTGAGACGTTCTTATTCTGATAGAGCGCCTCGGCTCGGAACCCAACATAGCGGTTGATCGAGCGGTCTAAGGTGACCCCGAAGCCAAAGGCCGTCATCGCGCTCGGGTCATTGATGAGG